>Ga0065721_10004064_pt1 | contig 58392 bp, 44 predicted proteins | sample Mesricmetagenome_FD_59108 | JGI IMG/M metagenome (GOLD analysis project Ga0065721, IMG submission 59108) | Mesophilic microbial community from rice straw/compost enrichment Sample: eDNA_1 v2 (version 2) | ecosystem: Engineered > Solid waste > Grass > Composting > Bioreactor | place: USA: Davis... | reverse complement strand
GCGCAAGCAGTTCAGTGGCTATGAGTACCGGCGTCAGCACCTCAACCGACAAGATCATCGTCGATCGTTCGCGAAGCCACCGCAACAAGGCTGTGTCGAAGGCTGTCCGCGCGACGCGGGAACGTCTCCAGTCCAGCACCAAGGGCAACCAGGTCTTCGACCGCGATATGCTGGGCATGCACGTTACCTCCGTGCTGCAGGGCGCCTCAGTGGTGCCGCTGTTTGTCGTGCTCGTTACCGCCGTCGGCCTTTACCTCGACTCCGACCCGCAGTTCCTGGCTTGGGCGCTTCTCATGCTCAGCGTCCACGCACTCAACGTGTTCGTGTCGCGCCGGGCGAACCGCAAAGAAATCAGCGCCACCGAGGTTCAGGTCTGGCGACGGCGGCTGATGGCCGCACAGCTTCTCGTGGGCGTCGGCTGGGCGGCCTTTGCGCTGCAAAGCTGTAATGGCTGCTCCGGCGACACCTATTATTTCTACAAGGGCGCTGTGCTGCTACTGGCAGTGTCGATCACCGCGATGAGCAGTTTCATGCTGCGGCTCGGCATGCTGATCGGGTTCCTGCCCACGGTCGCGACCTTGGTCGGCATCGCGGTCTTTTCCCGCAGTGCGCTCGACATCGGCATGGCCGCCATGTGCGCTGTGGCGGTCGTCTTCTTTCACTATATCGGGGACCGGCTCTACCGCTCGAACCTCACCCTGATGTCCTACCAGTCGGAGAAGGACGACCTGATCGCCGAGCTCGAGGTGGCAAAGTCCATGTCGGACGAGGCGCGGCGACGGGCGGAAGAAGCAAACCTTGCGAAGTCGCGCTTCCTTGCCTCCATGTCCCACGAACTGCGGACGCCGCTCAATGCGATCCTCGGCTTCTCCGAGGTGATGAGTTCGGAAGTGCTCGGCCCGCTCAACAACCCGACCTACAAGGAATACTCCGGCGACATCCACCGTTCGGGTCAGCATCTCCTCAACCTCATCAACGAGATCCTCGACCTGTCGCGCATCGAAGCCGGCCGTTACGATCTTGCCGAAGAAGCCCTGTCACTGCTGGAAATCGCCGAAGATTGCATCGGCATGGTCCAGCTCCGTGCGCGCGGCAAGTCGATCACCATCCGCCAGCAGTTCGAGCCGGAACTGCCACTCGTCTGGGCTGATGAAAAGTCCATGCGCCAGGTCCTGCTCAATCTCCTGTCCAACGCGGTGAAGTTCACGCCCCAAGGCGGCGAAGTCACGGTAAAGGTCGGGTGGACGGCCGGTGGCGGGCAATACGTCGCGATCAAGGACAATGGGCCAGGCATCCCCGAGGAAGAAATCCCGGTGGTGCTTTCTGCCTTTGGCCAGGGCTCGATCGCCATCAAGAGCGCCGAGCAGGGCACCGGCCTCGGCCTGCCGATCGTCCAGGCCATCCTCGCCAAGCACGACGGCCAGTTCATCCTGCGCTCCAAGCTACGCGAGGGCACCGAGGCGATCGCAATCCTGCCGGCAACCCGCGTGCTGCAAAGCGTCCCGGCGGTCGCCGACGCAACCGCGGTCGAACGCCGCCGCAAGTCCTTCGCTTAAGGGTAGACAGCCAATCTCTTCATTATTGTTGGATGCCGGGAAGATCCGGACCCGGTCCCGATGGGCTCAGCGCCGGCGGCGGTGAGAGTATCTCGCTCTCCGGTGGAATGATGAAGGGAGCCGGGGCCGCCTGCTTCTCGCGTTCCTCTTCCGCAGCCCGCGCGGCGGCGGCTTCCGCGGCCTGCCTTTGTCGCTCCGCTTCTTCCTCCTGAAGGCGCGCCCGCTCCTCGGCTTCCGCCTTTATACGAGCGGCCTCGCGTTCTGCTGCCTGGAAACTGTAGAGCGCCACCTCTCGACGCAGGCGCTGCTTTTCCAGCACACTCGCCTGCAGGGCCTCCACCCGCCGCCGCTCCTGTTCATAGGCGCGCTGTGACAGGAAATTCGCCATCGGGCCGATCTCGATCCGTTGCTCCGGGCTGCTCAGGTTCCCGCGATACTGCAGTCGAACGGTCGGGTCGCCGCCCGCAAGCGCTTCCTCACCGGCGTCGTAGGTCAAGGCCAGTTCGGCGCTCATTTTGTCATCCACCACATCAAAGCGGCCGACGCCGACGAGCCTCGTCTTGCCGGTTGTCACAGTTACGGGCTGTGCCCGCGCCTCGCCCGCAGTGATGGTCACGGGCACCGTGACATCGCCAATCTCGGTCACTCCCTCATTGACGAGCGCGGCAACCAGCGGCCGGACACGATCTTCGTTCACCTCGCCACCGAGTTTGTCCACCTGCGCCATCAGCGGAGCGATCGCAGCACTGTTGATGCCGGCGATGCTCACGCCCTTCATGCGCAGTTCCGCCGAGCCGCTTGCCGCGCCGATCAGTTCTGCCACACTCTTGCCGGTTGACTCCGCCGACATTGAAAAGTCGAGCCTGCCGGCCGCCACCGGCTTTTCGTCGTTCTGCCAGACAAGCGCAGACAGATCGGTATCGGTGCCGGACAGGCGTGCCTGCAACAACCCGGTGCCATCCGCGTTCGACATCATCAACCGGCCGGCAACTTCGCCGCCGCGCCACTTGCCCTTGCCGTCCTCGACGGTGATACCACCACTGCGGTGAGTGACATTGGCACTGAAGTCCCCAATCGTGCCTATGGCGCCCGCCCGCAGACTCTTGGCCTTCAGATCAAGCGTGACATCGAGGTCGGAAAACAGGGGGGTCTGGAGAGGATTGGAGGAGAGCTTGCCTACACCTGGATCGCTGATCGGCCCGAACACCACTTCGCCAAGCCATGCTAGATCCACGTTGTCCACGGTGAGCGCACCGGTCGCCGGCCGGCCCAGCGCCTTCCGGTCGACCGTCAGGTTGCCCGCGAACCTATTGCCCGCCGCGGCGCCCCTCACATCCGTCAGCTGAATCTGCTCCGGCTGCACCGTTAGATCAGCTTCAAGGTCCGTCGGAAGACCGATGCCGAACTGCGGCAGCGTCCAACCCGTCATCAGCAGATAAGGCTCAAGATTGTCGCTCCTCAGCGCTAGGTGCCCTTGGCCCTCGCCAAAACCCTGCTCCTGCAGGTTCAGGTCACCGTTGAACGTCAGCGAGGTGCGGTCGGTGCGAAAGCTCAACTCCGTGCGCGCTGTTCCAGCCTCGACTTGCTGCAAGGTCAGCTCCAGCCGACCGGCACCATCTCCATCCTGCAGCAACGGGTCGAGGCCCGCCTGCCCGAGCAGGATCGAAGGGTCGGGATTGGCAAGCGATGCGGTGAGTGTAACCCGGTCACTGCCTGTGAGGTCGAACAGACCGGGTAGCTTGAGGTTAGCGTCCACCGCGCTGCCGTTCGACTGGCCCTTTACAGTAACTTCCATTCCGCCGATCGCGCCACCGACGGTGAGGTCCGCTGTGAGATCCGTGTCAGCAAACCAGCTTGCGCTGGCGGCCAGTCGTTGCAGCAACGGATGCGGCGGCAGGCGTTCACGCAACATGGCGAAGAAGGCCGATGGGTTTGGGGAGCGGAGGGTGAGATTGCCGCTGCCAGCATAGGACAGCAGGGAGCCCTCGACGCGGCCCTTGGCGGCAATTGCCGCACCCGAAAGGTCGCCGACCGTCAGGCGCTCCAGCGACAGGACGCCGCCGGCCGTGGTAAAGGCGGTATCAACCTTGCTCGCTGTCACCCCGAAGGCGTTGAACTTGTCCGCCTTCAGCGTTGCCGCAATCCGGTGATCCAGCACATCCTCGCCCGCGTCGTTACCGGTCAGAAGGCCGGCCAGCGCCTGCATCGCATCGATGTCGATCTCGTTGCCCGCCAGTGTCACCGAAAGGTTCGGCACCTCGCTTTGTGGCGACTGGCGCTCCAACCTTCCCTTCAGGATGGCGGCACCGATGGCCAGTTCCAGGTTGTCGAAGCGCTGCAACTCCGGCGTCAGGTTGACGCGCGCCGAAAAGCCTGCCGAACGCAGTTGCCGAATGGCCGGATCCACCCGCCCCGCAAGCCAATCCGCCAGACCCGACGGCTGGCTCGATGCCACCAGCATGTCGCCTGCGAAGGAGATGCGATCACGCAGCGTCAGCGCACCCTTGGCTTCCAGCTGGGTGCGTCCGGGAAGCGTGGCCACCACATTGTCCACCGTCCAGCCGTTGCCGGCGGGCCGGACATCAAGGCGGATGTCGCGAATGGTCGTGTCGTTGGCCACGATCGCCGGAAGGCGCAGGCTCGCCCGGCCCGGTACCTGCGGAATCGGGATCGAGGCCGCCATGCGGATGAAGTTGTTGATCCGCCGCTGCGCGGAGGCGGCCGCATCACGACTGGTCTTCGCCTGTGCCGCCCCCTCACCCAACCGGTTGACATCGATCTGCTGGCCCTCGGCAGTCAGCAGGAACTCGGGCTGCGTGCCGGTGTCCAGCGTCGCTTCGCCGGTGATGACGTAAGGGTTGTCGAGCGCGCCAAGCTCAAGCCGGTATTCCGGAATTCGGATCCGCTCGTTGGTGAGTTCGAAGCCACCCTTTGCACGCGGTCCCGGTGGCGGCGGCGTGACCGGCTCCGTTTCGTCTTCCTCTTCAAGGAAGGTAAGGGTGAATGCGCCGTTATAAGCCGCCTTGTTCTCGGCGATGCTGAGCTCGCCGTCGAGGTTCACCTCGACCGGCTGGGCATCCGGCCAGAACCGCAGCCGCAGCGGAATGTGCCTCGCCTGCGCATCAGCCGTGCCGGTGGTGATGCTGAAGCGCGCTTCATTATCATCCAGCGTCGCATTGCCCTCGCCGCGCCATGGACCGAGCAGCGAGCCCGCCGACAGGTCCGCCGAAACGCCACGCAAATGGCGTGACTGGCCCGACTGCTCGTCGATCAGGTCGATCTCGCCGCCGGTGATATGCACATCCTCAAGCACGACGCTGCGAGCCGGAATGGAAGCCTTGCCGCCCCGCATCCAGTCCAGCGTTCCGTCCTTCAGGATGCGGATGCGCGCCTTCGGGCGATCGATGCGCATGTCGAAGATGCGCGCTTCGCCGGAGAGAAAAGGCGCAAGCTCCATGTCCATGGAAAACTGCGCGACCTGCACCAGCGGCTGGCCATCCCCATCCGTGCCCACCCGCACATCGTGCAGTGTTACCGAGGGAAACGGCAGGATGCGCGCATCGACGTTGCCGTGCACGGCGACCTTTTTCCCAAGGATGCGGCTTGCCTGATCCTCGAACGCGACCCGGAAGCTCGACCAGTCCAGGAAGAAGGGAGCCAGCAGCGCCGCGAACAGCACCACCACGACCAATCCACCCAATGCCAATAGGATGCGCCCGAGCAAATCGTGTTCCCTGCGTTCAGAAGTTCTAAAACTAGTTCCACCGCGCCCATGGCCAAGTCAAGCACATGCGGGACACACTCACGCCCGATCAGGAGGTGGCGTGGAAGATCTTGCCCGGATTGAAGATATTATCCGGATCGAGGCTCTTCTTGATCGTCCGCATCACGTCGACCGCGCCGCCAAGCTCGTCTTCAAGATAGGACATCTTCCCCTGCCCGATGCCGTGTTCGCCGGTGCATGTCCCGTCCATGGAAAGCGCCCGCTTGGTGAGCCGCGCCGTGAAGGCCTCGACCTTCTCAACGGAAGCCGGATCCTTGCCGTCGAACAGAACGAGCACGTGGAAATTGCCGTCGCCTGCATGGCCGACGATGGGTGCCAGCAAGCCCTCCGCCACGATGTCCGCCTGCGTTTCCACCACGCATTCGGCAAGCCGGGAGATCGGCACGCAGACATCCGTCGACAACCCATCCAGTTCCGGGGCAAGCGCGCGGCCTGCCCAATAGGCGTTGTGGCGGGCCTGCCAGAGCTTCGCACGCTCGTCGGCATTCGCGGTCCACTGGAACTCGTCGCTACCGCATTCCGCAGCAATTTCCGCAAACTGCGCAGATTGCAGCGCCACCGTTTCTTCCGTGCCGTGGAACTCCAGGAAAAGCGTCGGCTTCTCCGGATAGCTGAGCTTGGAATAAGCGTTGACGGCGCGCATCTGTACGTCGTCGAGAAGCTCGATGCGGGCGACCGGAATACCCATCTGGATCGTCATGATGACGGCGTCACAGGCTGCCTTGACCGTGGGGAAGGCACAGACGCCCCCGCCGATCTTTTCGGGAATGCCCTGCAGGCGCAGGGTGATCGAAGTGATGACGCCAAGCGTCCCTTCCGACCCGACGAACAGCCGCGTGAGGTCGTAACCGGCAGACGTTTTTTTGGCCCGCCGTGCGGTGCGGATCTCCTCACCATTCCCCGTCACCACGGTAAGCGACAGGACGTTGTCTTTCATGGTCCCGTAGCGGACCGCATTGGTGCCGGAGGCGCGGGTCGCCGTCATACCCCCGAGCGTCGCATTGGCGCCGGGATCGATGGGGAAGAACAGACCCGTTGCGCGCAATTCGCGGTTAAGCTCTTCCCGCGTCACGCCGGGCTCCACGGTCACGTCCAGATCTTCCGGGCTGATCCGCAGCACCTTGTTCATGCGGCTGAAATCAATCGAGATGCCGCCGGACGGCGCATTCACCTGGCCTTCAAGCGAGGTGCCGACACCGAAGGGGACGACCGGAACCTTGTGCTCGGTGCAGGCCTTGACCACCGCCTTCACGTCATCGGCGCTTTCGACAAAAACGACGCCGTCCGGAAGCTGGGAGGTGAGATAGCTCGTGGTGTGGGCATGCTGCTCGCGAAAAGCCTGCCCGGTCTGGAAGCGCTCGCCGAAGGATTGTTTCAGGATGCCGAGCACCGTTGCGATGCCCTCTTCGTTGCGGATACCCGCTCTCACGTCCTTCAGCGCCATGACCAATCTCCCAAAGCTTTCAATGCCTTGTTAGGCGACGTGCGCGTGTTTGTCCACTCGCGTGGTGGCGGGCAGTCGACCCCGCCACCCTCTGGCAACCCGTGCTGCGCCTATTCGGCAGCGAGCAGTGGCGGTTCCTTGTTGTCCTGGTTTTCCTCGTCGGTACCATCATCAGCCGGCTTGCGCTTGATGTGCTTGCCCGATGCGGCATCCACGAGTTCCTGGTGGAAGCGCGCTTCCTCATGCACATGCGGCTTGGCAAAGCGGGCGATCAGCAGATAGGCGACTGGCGTGATGAACAGCGTCACGCTGACCGCAAGACCAAGCCCGCCGACGATAACCCAGCCAAGCGCGGCACGGGCTTCGGCACCCGCACCTTCCGCCAGCACCAGCGGCACGCCGCCGATGATCGTGGCAATCATCGTCATCATTACCGGACGCAGGCGCACCGAGCAGGCCTGTTCGATCGCCTCCCGAACCCCTGCCCCTTTATCGCGAAGCTGGTTTGCGAACTCCACGATCAGAATGCCGTTCTTCGCCATGACGCCAACCAGAAGAACAAGACCGATCTGGCTATAGACATTGAGGCTCGATCCTGTCAGCACCAGCGCGATGGCAGCGCATGCAAGCCCCAGCGGCACCGTCGACATGATGATGATCGACGACAGCACGCTTTCAAACTGCGCCGCTAGCACCAGGAAGATGATGGCAATCGCAAAGCCGAAGGTCATCAGCATCGCGTTGGAGTTTTCTCCCAGCGTCTTCGCTTCCGCCATCGGCATCAGGCGCACACCTTCGGGCAGCAGCGGATCGGCAAGCGCCGTCATCTCGCGAACCGCGTCGCCCAGCGCGACGTTGTTCGGCAGGTTAGCCGAGATCGAAACCGACGCCAGTTGCTGTTCGCGGTTGAGCTGCGGCGCCACCGCACCTTCGTTCAGCGTCGCAATGGTCGACATCGGCACGATCTTGCCGTCGCCGGTCTTGAGGAAGATGTTCTCGAGATCAGTCGGGTCATCGAGTGGACGCGTCGTTGACGTCAGCTTCACCGACAATGCCTCGCCGGCCACGAAGACATCCACAACCGAGCGACCTTCGAGAAGTGACTGCACGGCTGTCGAAAGGCCGGTGATGTCAATGCCAAGGTCGGACGCCCGTTCGCGATCGATCGCAACGGAAAGCTGCGCCTGGGTTGGCTCGTTGGTGAGGCGCGGCGTATCGAAGAGATCGCGACGCTGCTCCATCTGCGTCACGAGCTTCTGGGCCGTTTCCGTCAGGAGATCATAGTCGTTGCCGACGAGCGCCATCTGCATGCCGTTGCCGGCGCCGCGGATCTTCAGGCTGTTTGCCTGGATCGCGAAACCGCGCAAAGCCGGCACCTTGGCGACTGCCGCGTTCACATCGGCGGCAATCTGGTCCTGGCTACGTTCACGCTCGCCCCATGGCGCCAGCGTCAGCACCATGAAACCGCTATTCTTGTTGCTGCCGAAACCGGAGATGGAGAAGATGTTGGTGACTTCACCGGCCTCGCGCAGCGGCTCGAGATATTCCTCGACGCGCTGCATCTGGTCGCGCGTGTAGTCGAGGCTGACGCCCTGCGGCGCCGTCAGCCGCAGCATCACCGAGGCGCGGTCCTCTCGCGGCGTGAGCTCGTTGGTGACCTGGCCAAACACCATGTAGGAGGCGAAGGCAAAGATCGCCGAGAATACGATCACGACGAGCGGCGCGCTCAGGCAGAAGCGCAGCGCGCGCATGTAAATGCGGGCAAAGCCGTTGCCGATTGCGCCCAGGAAACCGTGATCTTCCGCCATCGGCTTGGTCAGCATGCGCGAGGCGAGCATCGGGCAAAGCGTCAACGCAGTGATTGAAGACAGCCCAACCGCGAGCGCCAGAACGAAACCGAATTCCTTGAACAGCCCGCCAATCTGGCCGGGAAGGAAGGAGAGCGGAATGAACACGGCAGCAAGCGTCGCTGTCGTCGCCAGAACCGCGAAGAACACTTCCTGCGTGCCGAGCACGGCCGCAGCCCGTGGCCCCATGCCTTCCGACCGCCGTCGCACGATATTCTCGAGCACGACGATACCGTCGTCGACCACGAGGCCCGTGGCCAGAACGATGGCGAGCAGCGTCAGGATGTTGATTGAAAAGCCGATGAGATAGATCGCCACGAGAGTGCCGATCAGCGCAACCGGCATGGTGAGCGCCGGGATCAGCGTCGCGCGCCAGTCACGCAGGAAGAGCCAGATGACGAGGAGAACGACACTCGCCGAGAGGGCAAGCGCGATTTCCACCTCATGCAACGCTCCCTGGATGAAGATCGCGTCGTCGCTGGTCACGATGAGGCGCGTGCCTTCAGGCAGGATGTTGGCCATGTCGGCCACCGCCTTCTTCACGCCTTCCGAAATGTCGAGCGTGTTCGACTGCGCCTGGCGGATGATACCAAGACCAACGCCCTGGACCGCGTTCGAACGCAGCACGGTGTTCCCGTCATCGGGACCCAATTCCACCGTCGCGACATCGCGCAGTCGTACATTCGGAGCGACGAGGACGTTCTCGAAATCCTGCGGCTTCGTCAGGTTGGCCGTGGCACGCACCACGATGTCCTGGGTGCGGCTCTGCAGCGAACCGGCTGGCACGTCCAGCGCAGCACTGGCCAGCGCCCGCGACACATCGGCAACCGTCAGCCCGCGGCCGGCCAGGGCTTCCTGGTTGACGTCAACGCGGAAGATCTTCTCCTGGTCGCCATAAAGCTCGACGTCTGCGACGCCTTCGACGGCGGCAAGCCTGTCGATGATCTCATTGTTGACGAGCTGCGTGAGGTCATCCATCGACAGCGTCGATGAAGTGACGGCGAGGCGCATGATCGCTTCGGAATTGGCGTCCGCCTTGACGATCCGCGGCTCATCGACCTCGTCCGGAAGCCGGTTGCGAACGCGGCCGACGGCATCGCGCACATCGTTTGCAGCTTCCGACAGGTCCACCGTGTCGGAAAATTCCATGGTGACGCGGCTGGAGCCGAACTGCGATTGGGACGACAGTGCCTTCAGGCCAGAAACGCGTGCGACCGCGCCTTCGATGACCTGCGTGACCTCCTGGTCCATGGTCTGCGGTGACGCGCCGTCGTAATTGGTGCGAACGGTAATGACCGGCTGGTCGACATCCGGCAGTTCGCGCACTTCGATACCGGCAAGCGCTGCAAGGCCTGCAACGACCAGAAGAGTATTGAGCACGGCGGCAAGCACCGGCCGGCGGATGAACAGCGCGGTAAAGCTCTGCCCGGTCCGCGCGACGTCGACCTGTTCTTCTTCGGGCTGCTCGATCACGGACGTGTCGGACTTCATTGGCTAGCGACCTCCGCCGTTTCCTGAGCACCACCGATGCGCACCGGCGCACCGTCACGCACCCGCTGCAGGCCTTCCGTGGCAACGCGGTCGCCTTCCTTCAGCTCGGCTTCGACGAGAACCGCATCCGGGTTGCGCTGCACGACGCGAACCCGCGTCTTGTAGGACTTGTCGTCCTTGATCTGCCAGACGTATGAACCTTCGCTGTCCCACTGGATCGAGAGAGGATCAACGGCCGGGAACTGTTCGCCCTTGAAGCGCATGGTGACGCTGAAGGACATGCCTGCGCGCAGCTCATCCTTCGGGTTTTCAATCCGGGCGCGCACGCGCATGGTGCGGCTCGCCGGATCGACGCGGTTGTCGATCGCATCAACCTTGCCAGCAAAAACCTGGCCTGGCCGTGCGATAGCGCTTGCCTCTACCGACTGGCCGGGCTCGATCGCCACGGCAAAACGCTCCGGTGCCCAGAAATCGACGAGGATCGCTGACCTGTCGTCAATCGTCACGATGCTGGTCTGGGTGGTGACATTGTCGCCGACATTGACCGGGACGATGCCGGCAATACCCTCGATGGGCGCCACGATATCACGACGCTTCAGGTTGAGCTCGGCCGTGGCAAGCGCCAGCTTGGCTGATTGTTCGGCGATCTGGGCATCAAGAACGTCAAGCCGCGCGACCGACTGGAGGTTCTTGTAGGAGGCTGATTTCTCTTGGGCGCTCTTCAGCGCGACCTGCGCCTTGTCGCGCTCGATGATCTGCTCGTCATCGTCGAGACGTGCAAGCACCTGGCCCTTTTCAACCTTCTGGCCGGCGGTGACCATGATCTCGTTGATGGTGCCCGATGCCTGCGGCATGACCACGACGGTCTGCACCGCCTGGCCGCTGCCGATTGCCGACAGTTGGTCATTGACAACACCGATCTTCACCGGCTGAACTGAAACGAGCGTGGCGCGGTTTGCCCCGCCCGGACCACCGGGTCCGCCCTGGCCGCGTCCTGGCCTCGGACCGTTCGCAGCGGCCTGCCCGCCATTGCGCGGCCCACCGGCTGCAGGCTCCCTGGCGGCAGATGCATCTTCGGATGGAGAGGTGATGGCCGCCAACACCGGTTGCGGAACGCCCCAGCTTGCCAGCGTCTGGCCTGCGGATGGAACCATGTAAATCCAGAGTCCAAGTGCTGCCGCGAGCAGCACAAGACAGAGGAATAGTTGTTTCCAAATCCGCATTCAAAACTCCAGAGGTTGCATGTCGCGCATGATATTCTAAGGCCTGCCAAATATCGCCGATTCAGAGCCGTAAGCAATGCCTGCAGGGGCTTTCTTACGAAATTGTAATATCACGGAAAATTCAGTTTCATCTGCCTTTCCCATGCCCAAAGAACATGCAGCCGACGCTCCCGTCATGTGCAGGATGCATGCTCCCGACACACTTTAGCCGCCTCTTGCGGAAAGACTGGGAATAAAAGAAGAACGCTTCCTAGCCTTTCGGGCCCGAATCATTACATTGGCCGCATGACTAACAGTTTCGACGACATTCCGTTCTTCGGTGACGAAGACGAACCGGCAGCGCGCAAGCCGCAAGCGCCGGGAGAACGGCCTCAGGCTGCCGCAGGCGGTTTGGGCATCGCTGCCCGCGCCATGGCCGCACGCGGTGGCCAACGCGAGGCGCCCGATTATCTTTCGGGCCTTAATCCGGAGCAACGGGAAGCCGTTGAAACGACGGATGGCCCCGTACTCGTGCTCGCAGGCGCCGGCACCGGCAAGACGCGCGTACTCACCACCCGCATCGCCCACATCCTTGCAACCGGAAAAGCCTTTCCGAGCCAGATCCTGGCGGTGACCTTCACCAACAAGGCTGCCCGCGAGATGAAGGAGCGCATCGGCATGCTGGTCGGTGGCGCCGTGGAAGGCATGCCGTGGCTTGGCACCTTCCACTCGATCGGCGTCAAGCTATTGCGCCGCCACGCGGAATTGGCCGGGCTGCGCTCCAACTTTACCATTCTCGACACCGATGACGTGGTCCGACTGATCAAGCAATTGATCCAGGCGGAAGGGCTCGATGACAAGCGCTGGCCGGCCAAGCAATTCGCCGGCATGATCGACACCTGGAAGAACAAGGGCCTGTTGCCTGCCGACATTCCTGAGGGTGACGCTCGCGCCTTCGCCAATGGCAAAGGTCGCGAACTTTACGCCGCCTACCAGGCGCGCCTTCGCACCTTAAATGCCTGCGATTTCGGCGATCTGCTACTCCACCCGATCGCGATCTTCCGCAAGACGCCGGACCTCCTGAAGGAATATCACCAGCGGTTCCGATACATCCTCGTCGACGAGTACCAGGACACCAACACGGCGCAATACATGTGGCTGCGGCTTCTGGCGCAGCGACCGCAGGGCGTGCCGCAGAATGTTTGCTGCGTGGGTGACGACGACCAGTCGATCTATGGCTGGCGCGGCGCGGAAGTGGACAACATCCTGCGCTTCGAGAAGGATTTCCACGGCGCCAAGGTTATCAAGCTGGAGCGCAACTACCGCTCGACGGAACATATCCTCGGCACGGCCGGCCACCTGATTGCCCATAACGAAGGCCGGCTCGGCAAGACGCTTTTCACGGATCGGGTAAACCCTGATGACGAAAAGGTGATGGTGCACGCGGCCTGGGACTCGGAAGAAGAGGCCCGTGCGATCGGCGAAGAGATCGAGCGGCTGCAGCGTGGNGACGGCATTCCGGGAAGCGAAGGCAAGAAGCANGCGTTGAACGACATGGCGATCCTGGTGCGCGCCTCNTTCCAGATGCGCGAGTTCGAAGACCGCTTCGTCACNCTTGGCCTCAACTACCGNGTCATCGGCGGTCCGCGCTTCTATGAGCGGCTCGAGATCCGCGACGCCATGGCCTATTTCCGCCTGGTCTGCCAGCCCGCCGACGACCTCGCCTTCGAGCGCATCGTCAACACGCCAAAGCGTGGACTGGGCGATACCACGATCCGTTACCTCCATGACTACGCCCGTGCCCGTGACATCCCGATGCTGCAGGCGGCTGCCGATATCGTCGAGACCGACGAGTTGAAGCCCAAGCCACGCAAGGCGCTGTTCGATGTCGTGCAAAGCTTCAGGAACTGGAGCCAACGGCTTGAATCGACTCCGCATCTCGACCTGGCGGAACAGATCCTGGAAGAAAGCGGCTATACCGACATGTGGAAGGCCGACAAATCGGCAGAAGCACCGGGCCGGCTGGAAAACCTGAAGGAACTCATCCGCTCGATGGAAGCGTTCGAGAGCATGCGCGGCTTCCTGGAGCACGTGTCGCTTGTCATGGACGCCGAGCAGAACGAAAACCTCGACGCTGTCTCGATCATGACGCTGCATTCCGCCAAGGGGCTGGAATTCGACACCGTCTTTCTTCCCGGTTGGGAGGAAGGCCTCTTCCCGCACCAGCGCGCGCTCGATGAAGGCGGACGTTCCGGGCTCGAAGAAGAACGCCGCCTCGCCTATGTCGGCATCACCCGCGCCAAGCGCCGCTGCCATATCTGGTTCGTGTCCAACCGGCGCATCCATGGCCTCTGGCAGTCTACCATGCCGTCACGTTTCCTGGATGAGTTGCCGCAGGCGCATGTGGATGTCGCAGCCTCCGAAACCAACTACGGCGGATACGGCGGTCGCGGCGGTTATGGCCAGTCGCGCTTCGACAAGGCAGATCCCTTCGCCAACAGTTATTCGACGCCCGGCTGGAAACGCGCCCAGGCCAACAAGACCGACGCGACCCGCGACAACTGGGGCAGCCGCTCCGGCCATTCAATCGAGCGGATCGGTTACGGCGAAAGCGGCCCGCGCGGCCGAACCATCGACGGTGAACTGGTCGCAAAATCGGTGGCGGACGTGCCGTCGCAGTTCTCCGTCGGCGACCGGGTCTTCCACATCAAGTTCGGCAACGGCAATATCTCGGCCATCGAAGGCAACAAGCTGACGATCGATTTCGACCGCGCCGGACAGAAGCGGGTGCTGGAGGGATTTGTGGAGCGGGCATAGCGCCCACCCCACTTTGCTTGCAGAAACAGGCCACCCCGGTTACCTCTGAAACCAGAGGATCCATTCGTGCGGAGGCGGCCATGTATCTCACCAACCAGGACATGATCGAGCTGACGGCATGGCGGCGCAAGCTGCATTCCATGCCGGAAGTCTCTCGTGAGGAAGTGGCGACCGCCGCCGAAGTGCAGGCTTTTCTGGCGCCGACCAACCCGGACCAGGTGATTTCCGGCCTCGGCGGCACCGGTGTTGCCGTCGTATACGACAGCGGCAAGCCCGGCCCCACCGTGCTCTTCCGCTCCGAACTCGACGCGCTGCCTATCGAGGAGATCAGCGACATCCCACACCGCTCCAAGATCGCCGGCAAGAGCCATATGTGCGGCCATGATGGGCACACGGCGATCCTTGCCTCGCTCGGTCGTCAGTTCGGGCGCGAGCGGCCGAAGAGCGGACGCGTCGTGCTCATGTTCCAACCGGCGGAGGAGGATGGCTCGGGTGCCGCCGCTGTTCTGGCGGACGAGCGTTTTTCCAAGGTGAAGCCGGACTACAGCTTTTCGCTGCACAACTTTCCCGGCCTGCCGCTCGGCCATGTCTGGCTGAAGGAGGGCGTGGTCAACTGCGCCTCGCGCGGCCTGAAGATCAAGCTGTCGGGCCGCACCGCGCATGCCTCCATGCCGGAAACGGGTATCTCCCCTGCCCCTGCCGTGGCGCAGTTGATGACCGCCCTGACAAGCCTTAGCCGCGGCACCGTGGCGGGCGAGGATCTGGTGCTTGCGACCGTGACGCATGCGGTGATAGGCAAGGCCGCCTTCGGCATCGCGCCCGGTTATGCCGAAGTCTGGGTAACGCTGCGCACCATCACCGACGACGAGATGGCGACGCTGACGAACACAGCGGAAACGCTGGTCCGGAAGGTGGCGGGCGATGGCGAGCTGGAATTCCAGCTGGAATATCACGACATCTTCGACCACTCGGAAAACAGCCCGGAAGCAACGAAGATCCTGCGTGCAGCGCTCGAGGCCGAGGGCATAAGCCACGAGCCGGGGCTGGCCTTGCGGGCATCGGAGGATTTCGGGCGCTTTGCGGCGGTCTCGAAATCCGCCATGTTCTTCCTCGGGGCCGGCGAAAATCTCGCGGCCCTGCACAACCCGAACTACGATTTTCCGGACGATCTCATCCCGATCGGCACCCGGATCTTCATGCGCGCCGCACGCGACATTCTCGGGTAACCGGATTGGGACAAGTGGTTGAAGCCGCTGGCAAACCAGCGGCTTTCTTCATGGTCAGGCGTCGCTGCCGCTGAAAAGCTTGGCAAGGAAGTTGCCGTTGGAGCCGCCGCCCGGGCGCTTTCCGTCCCACTTGGGCACAATCACCATGTGCGTGATCTCGCCACGCTGGAAGGCCTTCAGGAACTTGTCGTACTGGGCGAAGGCAACGCAGCCATGCGAGTCACCCTTCACGCGCAGCAGGTAGCTGTGAGCGAGAAGACCTGTACGGTTCTGCGGATGTTTGCCATCAACGGAAGTCAGGCGGATTGCGGCAACGCCGTGGAATAGCTTCTCGCGCATGGAAAGCTTGTAGGTGCCGGGCGGGGTCGGCCCACGCATCTTTACATGGGTATATTTCGGGTTGTCACGCATGCTGCCGATGCCGGAATGCGCCTCGAGCTTCGTGCCGTTCGGCATGTGAACAACACCGTTGGTGATGTCGTAGATGGCGACCTTCGAACCGATGCCGGGCCAGCTCGGCGCAGACGGCGCCGGACGCGACGGCTCCTGGCGCATCGGGTTGTCGGGCTTGGCAAAGGCAAGCGCAGTCGGCTTGTCGTCATCGTTGCCACGCGGCTTTTGCGGCGCAACAGCGGCGATGGCAGCCAGCGCATTTGGCTTCGCCGGCTTTTCAGCCTGTGCGAGCGATGTCGACGGACGGATTACCGGCAGCGGGCCAGACTTCGGCAGAGAGTGGGTTTCCACCGGAGCAGGCTCGGGCAGCGAGGCGACGACGGTTTCTTCCGTCTCCTCCTCAAGAGAAGTATCTTCCAACGCGGCCATTTCGACCGGCTTCATGTCCTTGAGCTCGGCAACCGAGGTGGCCGGCGCCGCATCCTGGATCAGGTCTGGCAGGCTGCTGTCGCCGCGCGGTGCCACGACCACGAGGCTCGCCATCGCGGAACCCAGGATGGAGCGGACCTGGTCCGCGCCCGGGCGGCTTTTCTCGAGCGCTGCGAACTGCTGGTCCATTGCGCGGTTGCGGGCGGCGCTCGCAAGAGCCGCCTGCAGCGCAACCTGAACATCGGCAGGTTCCGGGCGCCGCGCGGCGAGTGCTGCGGCCGCGGCACCTTCAAGGCGACCAGCCTTCGGCTCGGCCGGACTGCTGCCCGGAAGCCGCGAGAACTTATTCACGTCTATGTCGATGGGGCCGCGGCTCAGGTGGCCAGCGGCAAGCGCGACCTTGCCGAGCGATGCCATCGTGGCGGCCGGCTTCGGCATCGCCACATTGATCTTTACTTCGGAGGCTGGTTTGACCGCTGTCGCCATCGTGGCCATGGAGGCGCAGACGAGCGCGCCCACCGTCATACCCACGCCAAGTGCGACATTTGTCAGAAGGGAGCGGGATTTCTTCCGGCGTGCAGTCGTCTTGCGAACCTGCTTGCCATGGACTGCTTTCGGAACCGAACCCGCCATCACTCGTTACCCAAACCGTTACTCACACAGGCGGCCCATGCTTGCGCAAGGCTGCCGACACAAAGGCTGTGACCCGGTCGGGCTGAAGGATTACGTCCCTCACCCAAGCCATCAGCTCGAATGTGAGAATGAACGGATATGGTAACCAATGTCTTTACGCCGCCCCGATTCTGAACTTCAGTCGAATGGTTAAAAGAGCATGCGGCCGGAAGTTTAGCCGAAATGCGGCAATGGCATGACCATCGCGTGCAGATTAAGGCGTCCACGTCCCTCAACTGTTGTTTCTTAGCCACAAGAACCTGCAACTTCAACTGAAATCGAGTCACGTTCTTCTGGGCTGAACCACCCGCAGAGACTTGAATATGGTTGCCTGCGAGCCGCCCCCTTGGCATGGTATTTCCAAGCGAAGGAGGAATGGCTGATGAAGGCGCTGCTGCTCGTCGATATCCAGAACGGTTTTTGTCCGGGTGGAAACCTGCCGGTTCCCCACGGCGACGAAGTCGTGCCGGTCGCAAACCGCCTCATCGAGGATGGCGGTTACGATGTCATCGTCGCCTCGCAGGACTGGCATCCGGAAAACCACGGCAGCTTTGCCTCCCAGCATGAAGGAAAAAAGCCTTTCGAGATGGGCGAACTCTGCGGCACCCCGCAGGTCATGTGGCCGGATCACTGCGTTCAGGGTACACCCGATGCCGAGTTTCACCCCGATCTCAATATCGATGCAGTGGACTACATCCAGCAGAAGGGCGAGAACCCTGCCGTCGACAGCTACTCTGCCTTCCGGGACAATGACCAGGCGGCGGTCACCGGCCTCGCCGGTTACCTCAGGGCGCAGCAGGTGACGGAACTCGACATCTGTGGCCTCGCCACCGATTATTGCGTCAAGTTCTCCGCGCTCGACGCAATCGAGATGCTACCGAACGTCAAGGTGCGCTTCATTGAGGACGCCAGCCGCGGCATAGATCCGCAGGCCGTGCGGGCCGCAATCGAGGAAATGCAGTCGCGCGGCATCGCCATCTGCAACAGCAGCGACATCCTTTCCGACTGACTTGCTGATGCAATAGTTCAGCGGAATCGATTGTCCTATCAGCCCAATTGAATTGCACCGGAGAACCCGTGGCCCTAAAGCCGGGGCGAAGGGAACTCCATAATGAATCGTAATGAACTGAGCGAGGGGCTGAAGGGCGGCATGATCATCGCCCTTTCCTCTGCGCCATTCGCGGTGCTGTTTGGCGCCGTCGCCGCCGACAATGGCCTCTCGGTCGCCGAAGCCGGCCTGATGAGCGCCATCGTTTATGCGGGCGCCAGCCAGTTGGTGGGCATCGAACTGTTCGGCCACCATGTTGCACCCTGGCTCGTGGTGCTATCGGTCTTCGCCGTCAACTTCCGCCACATTCTCTACTCGGCGGCGCTTGCCCGCTTCATCACCCATTTCACGCCGTTGCAGAAGTTCTTCGCCTTCTTCCTGCTCACCGACCCGCAGTTTGCCGAAGGCGTCAACCGGGGCGAAAGCGGGCGGGGCGTCAGCTTCGCCTGGTATATCGGCTTTGGTGGCACGATCTATTTCCCATGGCTGTTCTTCAGCATGGTCGGCGCCTTCTTCGGGCGAATGATGGGCGACCCACGTGTTTTCGCAATCGACGCGCTTCTGCCGATCTACTTCCTCGGCCTTGTTGTAGGCTTCCGCCGCAAGCCCGGTTTCTACCCGACCGTCATCGCCAGTGCGGCAGGCTCAGTGCTCGGTTACCATTTCGTCGGCTCGCCTTGGCATGTCAGCATCGGGGCAGCCGTTGGCGTCATTGTTGCCGCAGCCTTGCCGCTACAGCAGGAGGTGGTTGGCGAGGTACCGGCAGCAGCAACCGAGGCGGAGACGTAAGATGGATTTCCAGGTCTCCCTCGAAATGTCGCTCCTCATTCTTGCGGCTGCAGTCGCGACCTTCCTCACGCGCATCGGCGGCTACATCCTGATCACGCGGATGAACACGATCCCGTCGCGTGTCGAGCAGGCGCTGAATGCGGTGCCTGCGGCCGTCCTGACGACGCTTGTGGCGCCCGCCTTCTTCAACGGCGGCTGGGACTTCAAGATCGCCATGTTCGTCGCAATGGTCGTCAGCCTGCGTTACCCGGGCCTCTTGATGCTCGGCGCCGGATGGGCGGCGGCCATGGTCTGCCGCCACCTCTTCGGGCTCTGATCAGGCGAGCGGTTCGGTCGCCTTCACCAACCAGTCCTTGACCGCCGCGTCATCCAGAAGCGGCAGCAATTTTTCACGCACGTCCGCATGATAGGCATTCAGCCAGTCGAGCTCCTCGACCGTCAGCATCGACGTCACGACAAGCCGCCGATCGATCGGGCACCATGTCAGCGTTTCGAACGACAGCATCGGCTGGTCGCCCCCAGCGATATCTTCCGGCGCCTTCACGAAGACCAGGTTCTCGATGCGGATCCCGAAGGAACCGGGACGATAATAGCCCGGCTCGTTGGACAGGATCATGCCGGGCAGAAGTTCCTGCGTTGCAAGCCGCGAAATCCGCTGCGGCCCTTCGTGGACCGAAAGATATGAGCCCACGCCGTGGCCAGTGCCATGTGCATAGTCCGCACCCGCCTTCCAGAGCGCAATCCGCGCCAGAGGATCGAGGTCGCACCCTCGCGTTCCTTTCGGGAAACGGGCGGTGCTGATCGCAATCATGCCTTTCAGCACCAGCGTGAAGAAACGCTTCGGCTCGTCCGGCACCTCGCCGATCGCAACCGTGCGGGTGATATCCGTGGTGCCGTTGACATATTGGGCGCCTGAATCAACGAGGAAAAGCTCGCCCGCATTGAGCTTGCGGTCGGTTTCCGTGCTGACCCGGTAGTGGATCACCGCGCCATGTTCGCCGGCACCGGAAATCGTCTCGAAGGAAATATCCTTGAGCGGGTTCTGCATGTTCTGGCCGACGCGAGCACGCGCAGCTTCCAGCGCCTTCACCGCATCAATCTCTGTCAGCGTACCCGGCGTTTGGCTGTCGAGCCAGTACAGGTACTCCACCATGGCCGCACCATCCTGCAGATGCGCCTTCGCCGAACCTTCCAGTTCCGCCTGGTTCTTGCAGGCGCGCGGCAGCTTGGCAGGGTCGGTTGCTTCCAGCACTTCGCCACCGGCAGCGGTGATCGCCTTGGTCACGGCGAGAGGTGCAAGATCCGGATCAACGAGCAGCTTCCCGCCATTGGCGGCATGAGCCGAAAGGCGGTCGAGGAATTCTGCAGGCGCACACTGATCCGCCATCTGCGCAAGATATGCGGCCTGCTCAATCCCAGTCTTTGCTTTGTCGAGAAAGATCTCCGCCTTGCCGTCGGCCGAGATGATCGCCCGCGAAAGCGGGTGCGGCGTGTGCGGCACGTCCTCACCACGAATATTGAAGATCCAGGCAACGGAGGACGGATCGGTGATGACGACGGCCGCCGCACCCTTGTCGTTCACCTGGGCGGCAATCTTCGCGATCTTCTCTGTAGCCAGAACCCCGGCATGCTCATGTTTCTGGATGGCGACGGCGCCGAGGGGTTCCGCCGGGCGATCCGTCCACAGGGCATCGAGCGGGTTTGTGGGGAGCAGCACGAGCTTCCCTTCAATATCGGCCAACGCTTTTTCGAGGCGGCGCACTTCCGCACCGGCATGGAGCCACGGGTCGATGCCCAGCCGAAAGCCTTTCGGCGCATTTCGCGGCAGCCAGACATGCGGCGGTTCGTTGACGAGATCACCACCGGTAAACACCTCCTGGTCAACCTGCTCGGCAAGCTGGGTGACGTAACGGCCATCCACAAAGACCACCGCCTCGCGCTGCGTGATCAGCGCCATGCCGGCGGAGCCCGTAAAACCCGTCAGCCACGACAAGCGCTCGGCGCATGGCGGCACATATTCGCCCTGGTATTCATCGGCGCGCGGCACAAGGAAACCATCGATCCCGAGCTCATCGAACTTCGCGCGCAAGGACTGGACGCGGCCTCGCCCGAACTGTGGTGTGGATTTGACTTCAAAGGATTGGAACATGAACAGGATCCGCGTCTGATTCTTGCGATATGCCATATGTTAGCTGAAGTCGGGCGTGCTCTGCCAGCACCCACGATGCCGCCATCTTGAGCAGCAGCTGCCGCATCAGGTGGCAGCTCAGCCGAGACCCATGCAGATGATGCATGGCACCATTGTAACAGCCCCTCTGACTGTGCGGTGCAGCATTAGCTATATACGGATCATCAGACGGGCGCCGAACAAGGCCCGCCTCCAAAGGATCATCATCATGGCAAGCTCCTTCTTCCGCAATGCTTTGAACCGTGTCGTCGAAGCCCGCGAACGTCAGGTTGCCCGTTATGTTAATGGCGCCCTGCTCGGCCTCGACGACGAGACCCTGAAGGGCCTCGGCACCAGCCGCGAAGAACTGCGCCGCAAGGGCGCACAAAGCTACGTATTCTGATCAAAGGCTCGGGCGGAGATCTCCTCCCTCATCCGCCCGCGCTTTCAGAATACGAGGTCCGCTCGAGCAGTTCCTCCCACAGCTCGCGGACATGATCGGCCTCACAGCTGATCTGAAGCGGCACCTCCAAGTGCCGCTTTTTCTTTGCTTTCAACTATGAAATTTGCTCGCGTCGCGCTCAGTCCTTGCGCAGGTGGATAGTCACCCAGCCGTTGCGCCAGATCGTGCGGATATGGCTGAGGCGAACGCCGCTATAGGCCGCCAGAACCTTCCAGCGCTGCTCCGCCAAGATCCCCGATAGGATAACCGAGCCGCCGGGCGCCAGATGCGCCACCAGCTGCGGCGCCATCTTGATCAAGGGGCGAGCCAGGATATTGGCGATGATGAGATCGAAGGGGCCGTGGCGATCAAACGCTGGCGAATGGAAGCCGGGCGCCGTTTCCAGGCTGATCCCGCTCGCAATACCGTTGCTGCGCACATTTTCCTTCGCCACCCGCACGGCGACGGGATCGATATCGGTTGCGAGCACAGGCACCGGCTTCAGCTTGTGCACGGCGATCGCCAACACGCCGCTGCCGGTGCCGAGATCCAAGGCGTTGCGAACGGGACGCGCCCGCACCACCTGTTCGATCATCTCCAGGCAGCCGGCCGTGGTACCGTGGTGACCGGTGCCAAACGCCTGGCCGGCTTCGATCTCGATCGCGAGATCGTTCACCCTCACCTTGTCGCGATCGTGGGAACCGTGCACCAGAAACCGCCCTGCCCTGACAGGCTTCAGACCCTCCAGTGACTTGGCAATCCAATCTACATCGGGGATGACTTCGCGTTCGATGACAGCATCCGGGAAGGCATGACGAAGACCTTCGGCCACGCGCTCGCGCACCATGTCCTCGTCCTCGGCCATCATGTAAACGGAGGCTTCCCAGATGTTCCGCTTCTCGTCCACCTCGGTGGTGGCGATGGCGAAATCTTCCTCACCGAAGACCTCGCTCAAGATATCGAGAATCTCGGCCGCACCCTTTTCGGTGGACGTGACGTAAAGGCGGATTTCGCTCAAGGGTGGGTCTCGCTGCAAATATTTGGATGCCGGAGGATTGCCACACAATTGGCCCCGGCTTCAAGGCGTCAGCCGTTGATGAGGTTCTCAAGCTTCTTGATCGCCGTGTCCGGATTCTCGCCATAAGCGATCGTGCCGGCAAACCGGCCGCCGTTGTCGAGCAGGAAGACGGATGCCGTGTGGTCCATGGTGTAGTCGCCGTCCGGGTCCTTCTCATCAACAGGCACCTTCTTGGCATAAACCTTGAAGCCCTTCACCATCTCGTTCACCTTCGCAGGCGGGCCCGAAATGCCCTTCACCCGGTCGGTGACGTTGGACACGTACTGGCCAAGCAATTCCGGTGTGTCGCGTTCGGGGTCAACGCTGACAAAGAAGCCGTTGAGCTTGGTGCCGTCCGGATCGACCTTATGCATCCAGCCGTTCAACTCGAACAGCGTCGTCGGGCAGACTTCGGGGCAATGGGTAAAGCCGAAGAACAGCGCCGTTGGCTTCCCCTGGAACGCCTTTTCGGTAATCGGCTGGCCATCCTGTGCAACGAGCTGGAACGGCACGCCGAACGGCCCCTCGGCCAGTTGCTGCTTGGACTGGGTAATCGTCAGCGTCAGGAAGACGAGCACGCCGGCCAGCGCCACCACTGCGATCCAAAGAACAATGCGAAAGGTCTTCATCCGTGACTCGTCGTTTTCAGCGCGTGAGGGAGCATCCGTTGATGCGTGGCCTAAACCCCAAGGCTGCGCCGTGCAACTCAACAAACTGTTTGAAGGTCAAAAGCGCTGATTTGTCCCACCCGCCGGTGGCATCAGAAGCACCAGGACATCCCGGTTTCCGCAAGCGACAGCAGGATGGAGGAGCCATGCTGCATCCAGCCATAGAAGGCCGCGCCACCAATCCCGAGAAGGAGGAGGCCGAAACCCATCATGATCGGAAGGTGGCTCGTGCTCATCACCCAATTCTACAACGGTTGCCGCCCTTGAGGAAGAGCACGCAACCGTCAAACAAGATTAGCCGTGCATTAACGTCTAGCTGTTAAACCTATCCCAACGACGGAAATGGGAATTCTGACATGACGAACGCCATCAAGCAGTCCGGTGCCTATCTCGAGATTGTCTCGTTCCACCTTGGTGACCAGGAATTCTGCATCGATATCATGGCGATCCGCGAAATTCGCGGCTGGGCGCCGGTGACGCCGATGCCCCACACGCCACCATACGTACTGGGCCTCATCAACCTGCGTGGCGCCGTGATTCCCGTAATCGACATGGCCTGCCGCCTCGGCATGAAGATGACCGAACCTTCGGAACGTTCGGCCATCATCGTCACCGACATCCGCGGAAAGCTGGTGGGCCTCCTGGTCGAGCAGGTCTCTGACATGATGACGATCAAGGGTGAAGACCTGCAGCCGGCGCCGGAAATCATTCCGGAAACGCAGCGCGCTTTCTGCCGCGGCATCGTGGCGCTGGAAAAGACCATGGTCTGCTTCCTCAACCTCGACACCGTCATTGCTGACGAACTGTCGCGCGAAGCAGCCTAAGCCGAGAAACCACTCGACGACGACGCGGCAATCTGCCGCTTCACATCAAGGCTTGCCGTTTTTCCAGGTCACTTCCTGGCCGTAGAGCGGAATGGTGGAAATCGCCATCTTGGCCGAGCCGTCCACGACCTGGCGCGAATGTGCCAGGTAGATCAGCGTGTCATTCGTCTTGTCGTAGATGCGTTTGACGAGCAGATCCTTCCAGATCAGCGAACGACCCTGCCGGAACACCTCCTCGCCGCCCTTGCCAAGGTTGATCTTGTCGATCTCGATCGGGCCCGTTTGGCGGCACGAAATCGAGTTGTTCGACGGATCCTCGAACCAGTTGCCGTTTTTCAGCCGGTCAATGATCCCGCGCTCGAAATAGGTCACATGGCAGGTGACCCCCTTGATCTGCGGATCGGGCACCGCTTCGATGATGATGTCATTGCCGATCCAGTCGACACCTACCTCGCCCACCACCTGCGCAGAGGCCGGCAGCGTAAAGGCACCTGCCGCGACTATGAAGGTGGATAGAAATCTGCTGAGGCGGTTCATGCGGGCTATCTCCGGTAAACGATACGTGATCAGAGATAGGATTAGCCGGCCGCGAAACAAGCAGCCTTGAGCTACTTCAACCGGATGGTGCAGGGAGCATAGCCGCCCGCGAAAAGCTGGCCGATCTTCATGCCGATCATCGATGGCACGTCGCGCACATGCGCGACCCCCAACGAACGGGTAATCGCGATTGCCGCCTTGGCGCAGACCGCGGCGTCTGCAGCTGCATTGTGATGCGCGAAACGCAAGCCAAGATGCTGAGCAAGGACGTTCAGCTTGTGCGATCCAAGGTGCGGCCAGACCTTTTGCGCCATCTTGACGCTGCAGAGGTAGGAGAGCTCCGGATAATGCTGCCGGTAGAGATCGAGGCAGGCGCGCCAGACACTGAAGTCAAACGCCGCGTTATGCGCAATCATCGTCGCGCCGCGAAAGTCGTCGGCGAATTCGTCCATCACCTCAGGAAACTCGCCGGCATCCTCGACATGCTCCGGCCTGATGCCATGGACGGCTATGTTGAAGGACGAGAAGCGCATGTCCTTGGGGCGGATCAGCCGCTCCTCGACCCGAACCACCTCGCCACCCTCGATCCAGGCAAGCCCGACCGAACAGGCGCTGCCGCGCTGTTCATTGGCGGTTTCGAAATCGATGGCGATGGTTTTCAATGGTCGGCCCCGTGTAGTCCCACCCATTGCTTACAGACGCCGGAGCGATTCGGCAAAGATCAGCGGTCGGGGCGAGTGCTCACCCACCGATGAAGGCTAGCCACTCATCCTCGTCCATCACCGCAACGCCGAGCTCTCGCGCCTTGTCCAGCTTGGAGCCGGCCCCCGGCCCGGCCACCACATAGTCGGTTTTCTTCGACACTGACCCTGCCACCTTGGCACCGAGGCTTTCCGCACGAGCCTTCGCTTCGTCACGGGTGAACTTTTCGAGAGAACCGGTGAAGACCACCGTCTTGCCGGCGACAGGGCTGGAGCTCGCAGCCAATTGTTCGGCAGCCTGCGGCGTGACTTCGGCGAGCAGCCGGTCGATCACCTCAATATTGCGCGGTTCCTTGAAGAACTCGACGATCGCGCGGGCAACGACTTCACCGATGCCTTCGATGGCGTTGAGATCGTGCCATGCCTCGCCGGAGAAATCAGCCGCACTCTTCATGGCTGACTCAAAGCTCTCATAGGTGCCGTAGGCCCGCGCCAGAAGCTTTGCTGTCGTCTCCCCCACATGGCGGATGCCGAGCGCATAGATCAGCCGGTGGAGCGCGATGTTGCGGCGCTCATCGATCGCGTCAAACAGCTTGCGGACACTCACCCTGCCGAAACCTTCGATATTCTCGAGCTTCGTCAGCGGAGATGCCTCCTGACGCTTCTTCAGCGTGAAGATGTCGGCTGCGGTGCGCACCTGCAGCGCCGGATCGTCGCTTTCAAAGAAGAAGTCGATCTGCTTGGCGCCGAGCCCCTCGATATCGAAGGCGGCGCGCGAGACGAAATGTTTCAGGTGCTCCACCGCCTGCGCCCGGCACACGAAGCCGCCCGTGCAGCGGGTGACGGAATCGAGCTTCCCCGTCTTCTCGTTTCTTTCGCGCACCGCATGGCTGCCGCAGACCGGGCACTTCTTTGGAAACTCATACGGGACGGCATCGGCCGGCCGCTTTTCCATGACGACATCCAGCACCTGCGGAATCACATCCCCGGCCCGCTGAACGATCACGGTATCGCCGACGCGGATATCGTGCTCCTCCTCACGAATTCGCTCGCCGGAATTGCCGATGCCCTTGATGTAGTCTTCATTGTGCAACGTCGCATTGGTGACGACCACGCCACCCACCGTGACCGGCGTCAGGCGCGCAACAGGCGTCAGCGCCCCCGTGCGGCCAACCTGGATGTCGATCTTCTCCACATGCGTGAAAGCCTGCTCAGCCGGGAATTTATGGGCGGTCGCCCAGCGCGGCGAGCGCGAGCGGAAGCCAAGACGCGCCTGCAGATCGAGCTGGTCTACCTTGTAGACCACACCGTCGATCTCGTAGTCTAGATCAGGGCGCTTGAGGCCGATATCCTTATAGTGGGCAATGATGTCTTCCACCGCATTCAACCGCTTCATCAGCGGATTGACCGGAAAACCCCATTCCTTGAACTTCTCGACCATACCCATCTGGGTGTCGGCCGGCATTTCCGACATCTCGCCCCAGGCATAGGCGAAGAATTTCAGGTTGCGGCTTGCGGTCACCTTCGGGTCAAGCTGGCGCAGCGACCCTGCCGCCGTGTTGCGCGGGTTCACATAGGTCTGCTTGCCCTCCGCTGCCATCTTCTCGTTCAATGCCAGGAAGTCGCTCTTGGTCATGTAGACTTCGCCGCGAACCTCCACGACATCCGGCACGCCGTCCGGCAGGCGGTTCGGGATCTGCTTGATCGTCTTGATGTTCTCGGTGACGTTCTCACCGGTGGTGCCATCGCCCCGGGTTGCGGCATTCACCAGCCGCCCCTGCTCGTAGCGGATCGACATGGAAAGACCGTCGATCTTCGGCTCGGCAGTAAAGGCGATCGAACCGTCCGGCAGGCGGCCGAGGAAGCGGTAGACGGAGTTGACGAAATCGCGCACGTCTTCATCCGAAAACGTGTTGTCGAGCGACAGCATCGGCCGCGAATGGGTAATCGGCGCGAAGGTCGGCAGAGGCGCTGCACCCACTCGGATGGACGGACTGTCGGCGCGCACCAGTTGCGGAAAACGCTTCTCGATCGCGTCGTTGCGGCGCTTCAGCGCGTCATATTCGGCATCNGAAATTTCAGGCGCATCATGTCCGTGNTAAAGCTCGTCATTGCGCGCGATCTCNGCCGCGAGAAAGGCNAGCTCCGCNGCAGCCTCTTCTTCGCTGAGGTTTTCCACGGGTGTCTTTTCGGCAGACATGATGCGCACTCCTCGAACTTGAGGAGTCGTTTTGTAGAGCAATTTTCAGCGATGGAAAGAGACGCCTCAGCCGTTTCCAGCAAGCAATCGCCTGGCCGCAGCCCGCGCCTCGTCGGTCACCGAAGCGCCGGCGAGCATGCGGGCAATTTCTTCGGTGCGATGCTCCGGCTCCATGGTGGCGACGCGGGTTGCGATCTTGTCTGAGCCCTCGCCGGCGGGTCCCTTGGAGATCAAAAGATGCGTGGCGGCACGTGCGGCAACCTGGGGCGCATGCGTGACGGAGAGCACCTGCACCGTGTCGGAAAGCCGCTTCAGGCGTTGACCAATCGCATCCGCCACCGCGCCACCCACACCGGTGTCAATTTCGTCGAAGACAAGCGTCGGTGCCGAGCCTCGGTCGGCAAGCGCGACCTTGAGCGCCAGGAGGAAGCGGGAAAGTTCGCCGCCCGAAGCGACCTTCATGATCGGCCCCGGCCGCGTGCCGGGGTTTGTCTGGACGTGGAACTCGACCGTGTCGATCCCTTCGGCCGACGCCGCATCCGGATCGCTCGTCACCTCCACCATGAACCGGGCGCGTTCCAGCTTGAGCGCGGGAAGTTCAGCCATCACCGCGGATGCGAGCCCTTCAGCGGCATGACGGCGCTTCTGCGACAGTGCAACGGCCGCCTCGTCAAACTCGGTCTTCGCTGCCGCAGCCACCTTCTCCAGTTCGGCAAGCTTTTCCTCGCCGGCATCAAGATCGGCGAGATCAGCCACCATCTTTTCGGCAAGCGCCGGCAGGTCGACAACCGCCACAGAATATTTCCGGCCGGCAGCACGCAGCGCGAACAACCGCTCCTCGACGCGTTCGAGTTCCCGCGGATCGAACTCGGTCCGCCGCAGCGCCGCCTCGACCTCCATCTGCGCATTGGATAGATGGTTGAGGGCCTGGTCGAGCAATTCGACCGTTTCCTCTAGCAGGCCCGGCGCCTCGTGGCTCTTGCGCTCAAGACGACGCACGAGGGAGGCGATCAGCGGGACCGGCGAACCGTTGCCGTTCAGGAACTCGGAGGCCTCGGAAATGTCGCCAGCGATACGCTCAACCTTCTGCATCCGCGAGCGCTGCTCGGCGAGCTCTTCTTCTTCGCCGTCGCGCGGAGAAAGCGCTTCCAGTTCCTCGACAGAGGCGCGGATGTAATCGGCCTCGCGCGCCGCGGCCTCTACCTTGGCACGGTGGGTCTTCAGAGCGCGGTCGGCATCGCGCCATGCGCGGTAGAGGCGCGAGACCTGCTGCACGTCCTCGCCGAGACCGGCGAATGCATCAAGAAGATTGCGATGCGCATCGGTATCGATCAGCGCGCGGTCGTCGTGCTGGCCGTGGATTTCGACCAGCATCTGGCCCGCCTGGCGCATCAGTTGCACGCTGACCGGCTGGTCGTTGATTGAGGCGCGGGTGCGCCCGTCGGCAGACTGGATGCGACGGAAGATCAGGTCGCCGTCATCATCGATGCCGTTGTCGCGAAGAAGCGTGCGGAGCGCATGATTGGCGGGAACGTCGAAAACAGCCGTGACCTGGCCCTTGTCTTCGCCGTGCCGAACGAGGCCCCCATCACCACGGCCACCAAGAGCAAGCGAAAGGCTGTCGAGAAGGATGGACTTGCCGGCGCCGGTCTCGCCGGTTAGCACGGATAGCCCGGCTTCGAAGGCGAGATCCAGCCGCTCGATCAGAACGATATCCCGGATCGACAACTGGATCAGCATGTTTCCTCAATCACGCGGTGCTTTGCCTCAAGCTCCGATGAGCTTTGCCCCGGCCCTGGAAATCCAGGAGCCGCGATTTTCGCGAGGCTGGACGCCTCCCGTCTGCAGCAGCTTGTAGGAATCCGCGTACCACTGGCTGTCGGGGTAGTTGCGGCCAAGCACGGCGGCTGCGGTCTGCGCCTCTTCCACGATGCCCATCGCAAAATAGGTTTCGACCAGGCGCGCCAGCGCTTCTTCCACCTGGTTGGTGTTGGAATACTGCTCAACGACTACGCGGAAGCGCTGGATCGCGGCAAGGTATTCCTTGCGCTCCAGGTAGTAGCGACCGATCTGCATTTCCTTGCCGGCAAGCTGGTCGCGCGCATAGCGGATCTGCGCCTGCGCGTCTTCGACATATTCGGAATCCGGATAGTTGTTCACAACCTTGGTCATCGCCTCGATCGTGCTTCTGGCGGCGCGCTGGTCCTGCGTGACGTCAGCGATCTGCTTGGAATAAGCCAGGCCGACGAGATACTGAACATAGCCCGAATCCTGCGACTGCGGATACTGGTTCATGTAGCGGTTGCCGGTGGTGATCGCGTCGTCATTGCGGCCGAGGCGATACTTCGTGAAGGTGCTCATCACGAGCGCCTTGCGGCCCCACTCGGTAAACGGGTTCTGCCGCTCGATGGCGTCGAACTTGCGGCTCGCTTCCGACAGGTTCCCAGCCTTCATGTTGGCGAGGCCCTGGTTGTACAGCACTTCCGGCGGTTCGGTCTGCAGGCCGAGCTTGGTGATGTCGATGTCCGGGTCCGATTGGCAGGCGGTAACGCCAAAGCCGGCGCCAGCGAGCACCATCGACACAAACGCGATTCTCGCGGCCTTACGCATTCCAACAGACCTTACATGGTTCATTCGACAGTTCCCGATCGTCCCGCGCGTCAAAACCCGCTGCCTAGGCAGGCGTTCTAGCCATAAAAGCAAAGGGAGAGCAACGCAATGCTGCTGCATTCATACATTTTTGTGGCACGCGGCGAGGTTATCGCCATGGGCGCAAAGAAAAGGCCGCTTCGGGTAGGAAGCGGCCAAGCAATTCGGCGAAGCCGACTGGAGATGGATTGATCAGGCAAACGATGGCGTCTGTTCCGGCATCTTCACCGGAACGAATTCGCTGGCGCGAACACGTGCCGAACGCGAAGACGGAGCCTCGACAATTTCGTAAGCCGTCGGATCGCTCATCAGCGCCTGCAGCGCCTGAGCGTTCATCTTGTGACCGCCACGATAGGAGCGGTAGCAACCGATGAACTGCGCACCAGCCAGTGCCAGGTCGCCCACTGCGTCCAGCGTCTTGTGACGGACGAACTCGTCCTTGTAGCGCAGGCCCTCGACGTTCACGACCGTGTCGTCGTCAGAAATGACAACCGAGTTCTCGAGCGACGAACCCAGCGCGTAACCGGCGGCCCACAGGCGCTCGACATCGCGCATGAAGCCGAAGGTGCGTGCCCGCGACAGTTCCTGCTTGAAGGCGGCAGCCGTCAGTTCGCCTTTCCAGCTCTGGCGGCCGATCAGCGGCGAGGTAAAGTCAATCTCGACCTCGAAGCGGGTGCCTTCATGCGGACGGAATTCCGACCAGGACGAGCCTGAGTCGATGCGAACCGGCTTCAGCACGCGGATGTAGCGGCGCTTTGCGCTGAGGTTGACGATGCCGACCTGTTCGATCGCATCGATGAACGGAGCAGAACTGCCGTCCATGATCGGCATCTCGGCGCCTTCGACTTCCACCACCACGTTGTCGATACCAAGCGCATAAAGGGCAGCCATGACGTGCTCGATCGTCGCCACCCATTTTGCGGGCGAAGTGCCGAGAACCGTGCAAAGGTCGGTCGGTCCGACATGCGCGGAAAGGGCCCGATATTCAACGGAGCTGCCGTCTTCGAGCGTGCGGCTGAACACGACGCCAGTTCCGGCCTCGGCAGGCTGAAAGGTGATTCCGACAGTGGCTCCAGAATGCACGCCGGTGCCCTTGAGGCTAACCGGTGCGGCGATGGTGGTCTGGAAACCGAGCAATCCAATAGTCATTCTACTTGCCTTCTGTCGCGGACGCCCGCTCAGCGGAAGCCCGTTATTTCTGCGCCTCGCAGGCGGCCAAGTTTGATTCGACCGTTTGATTCAGGCGTCTTTTCATCCTCTATCTACGCACCCGCCCCGCGCATTCCAAATCACTGTTCGTTTCGGAATGTTACGATCCTAAGTGCATGTGGCTGTTGACGAAATGCACAAGGGCCCGATGCGTTCACACGGGCCCTCGTCACGTTTGATAACGGTCGTTAACTCAGTTCGACTGGCGGCGCAGGAAAGCCGGAATTTCGAGTTGGTCGTCTTCCTGGTGGCTTTGCGGAACCGCGCGGCCATGGTCGTCGAGATTGCCGCGGCGCGGCGCATACATGCTGGCTTCGGCCGAGAGCGGACGACGCTGTGCCACCGGTGCCGCCGGTGTCGCAGGCTCGACATGAGCCGGCTCTTCTTCCTCGCGGCGACCAAGCGAGCTCGTGATCCGCTTCAGAAGACCCATCGGGCCACGCTCTTCCTGGACATGCTGTACCGGCTGCGAACGCTGGTCCATCTCAGCCTTCACGATCGGCGGAAAGTCCTCGACCTTCGGCATGCGGACCGGCTCGACAGTGGCCGAAACGCTCGGAGCGGCCGGCTCGCGGAAAACCGGAGCGGCAGGACGCGGTGCGACGGGCTGCTGCATGACCGGGGCCGGCTGCGGCTGGGCGGGCGCCTGAACCGGAGCAGGACGCGTCATGACCGGAGCCTGCGGTTCTACCGGAGCGGCAAACAGGCGGCTTGCCGGGCGGAACTCTTCCTGCTGCTGCGCGACAGGCTGCGGGGCCGGTGCGACGCGCTGAGGCTCGTTGATGGCCAGTTCGCGTTCCATTTCGGCTTCTGCGAGACGGATCTGCTCGGCGATCGGATCGACGGCCGGCTGCTGCTGGGCAACGGGCTGTGCGACCGGTGCCGGAGCGGCCTGCATGACAGGCGCAGCCTGCGGAGCCGGCTGAGCCGGTGCAGATGCAGCCGGGATGGCAGCAGACGGACGGATGATCGGCTTCGACGCAGCGCGCATCTCTGCGGCACGCAGGTCAACCGACTGGACGCCACGATCGATGCCGGTTGCAACGACCGACACGCGGATGAGGCCTTCGAGCGCTTCGTCGAAGGTTGCGCCGAGGATGATGTTGGCATCCGGATCGACTTCTTCGCGAATACGCGTCGCTGCTTCGTCCACTTCGAAGAGGGTCAGGTCGCGACCACCGGTGATGGAGATCAAGAGACCCTGAGCGCCCTTCATCGAGGTTTCGTCGAGGAGCGGGTTGGCGATCGCAGCTTCGGCAGCCTGCATTGCGCGGCCCGGGCCGGATGCTTCGCCGGTACCCATCATCGCACGACCCATTTCGCGCATGACAGAGCGAACGTCGGCGAAGTCGAGGTTGATCAGGCCTTCCTTAACCATCAGGTCAGTGATGCAGGCGACGCCGGAGTAGAGAACCTGGTCGGCCATTGCGAAGGCATCGGCGAAGGTCGTCTTGTCGTTGGCGATGCGGAACAGGTTCTGGTTCGGGATGACGATCAGCGTATCGACCGACTTCTGCAGTTCCTGGATACCAGATTCAGCAAGGCGCATGCGGCGCTGGCCTTCGAAGTGGAACGGCTTGGTGACGACGCCAACGGTCAGGATGCCCTTGGAGCGAGCGGCTTCGGCAACAACCGGCGCAGCGCCCGTGCCCGTACCACCGCCCATGCCGGCGGTGACAAAGCACATGTGCGTGCCATGCAGGTGATCAACGATTTCCCCAATGCATTCTTCAGCGGCGGCGCGACCGACTTCAGGCTGGGAACCTGCACCGAGGCCCTCGGTAACCTGCACGCCCATCTGGATGACCTTGTCAGCCTTCGTCATGGTGAGCGCCTGGGCGTCCGTGTTGGCGACAACGAAGTCGACGCCTTCCAGGCCAGCGGTGATCATGTTGTTAACGGCGTTGCCACCGCCACCACCGACGCCGAATACGGTAATCCGAGGCTTCAGCTCAGTGATGTCTGGCTTCTGCAGCTTGATGGTCATTGCACCAGTTCCTTCTCTCTCAGGCCGCATCGCCGCCGGCCAATTCATGTCATGTCTTGCTGATGGTCGGGATTACCCGGCCGTCAAAAACTTTCCTTCAGCCACTGCCCCATGCGAGCGAGCCGGCCGTTGCCATTGCCGAGAGAGGCCATGAGGCCGCTCTGCGACGCATGCGTTTCCAGGTCAGCGACCTGCGGGTAGATCATCAGGCCAACGGCCGTCGAAAAGGCAGGGCCCTTGGCCGCCTGCGGCAGGCCGGAGACGCCCATTGGGCGACCGATCCGAACATTGCGCGCCAGGATACGGCGTGCCGTCTCCGAAAGGCCTGTCAGCTGGCTTGCGCCGCCGGTGAGGACGACGCGCTTGCCGACGATCGGGCTGAAGCCCGACTTCTGGATGCGGTCGCGAATGAGTTCGAGTGTTTCCTCGATGCGGGCGCTCACGATGCGCGTCACGAGCGAACGTGGCACCTGGGTTGGCTGGTCGCGGTCGTCCTCGCCGATCGGCGGGACAGAGATGACGTCGCGTTCATCGGCGCCATTGGCCAGTGCCGATCCGTGAACCACCTTCATGCGCTCGGCGTCTTCGATCCGGGTCGACAGGCCGCGCGCAAGGTCGGTCGTCACGTGGTGACCACCAAGGCTGATTGCATCCGTATGAACGAGCTTGCCTTCCGCAAAAACGGAGATCGTCGTCGTGCCACCGCCCATATCGATGGCGGCGCAGCCGAGTTCGACTTCGTCGTCAACGAGAGCCGCAAGGCCGCTCGCGTAAGGCGTCGCAACGATGCCTTCGACCGACAGATGCGCTCGGTTGATGCACAGTTCGAGGTTCTTCAGCGTCGCGCGTTCGGCGGTCACGACATGCATGTCGACGCCGAGGTTGTCACCGTACATCGCCAGCGGGTCGCGGATGCCACGTTCGCCGTCGAGCGAAAAGCCGGTCGGCAGCGAGTGAAGGATGGCGCGATCCTGGCGCAGCGAACGCTGGCTGGCAGCAACCAGAACCTTCTTGAGGTCAGCGGCTTCGACTTCCTGGCCACCGAGATCGATGCTCGCGGTATAGACATCGCTTGCAAGGCGGCCGGCAGATACGTTGACGATCAGGCTGTCGACGGTGAGGCCTGCCATGCGCTCCGCCGCATCAACGGCAAGGCGTACGACGCTTTCGGCCGCGTCGAGATCAGCAACCACGCCGGACTTCACGCCCCGCGAACGCTGATGGCCGATGCCGATGATTTCGATGTTATGGGTGCGGCCTGGCAGGACCTGGCTTTCCGCCCGCGGCGTCAGCCGGGCGATCATGCACACGACCTTGGTCGAGCCAATATCCAGTACAGACACGACATGGCTGCGCTTGGCAGAGAGCGGCTTCATGCGGGGCAGACCGAAATGAGACGATCCGAAAACACTCACGACTGCTCTCCCGCCTTCTTCAGCGCCTTGGCGCGCGCATCAACTGCCCCCTTGCGACGCTCAGCGGCGGCAGCCGTCAGCTGAACCGTCGCACGATCCTCCAGCCGCAGGTCGACCGAAGCGATGTCCCGCTGAAGGATTCCCTCTTCCTGCTCCAGCCGACCGAGAACGGCGAGAGCTCGCTCAACATTGTTTTCCGGCAGCTTCAGCACGACGCCGTTGTCGAGGTGCAGGTCCCAGCGACGACCGGCGACGCGGACGTAAGCCTTCACCCGCGACTTCAGCTCCGGCCAGGCAGCCATCGCTTCCTCGAACGAGGCTGCAGCGCGCTCGGCGTCACGGCCAACGAAAAGCGGCAGGGAGGCGAACTTGTTGTCGCGAAGCGGCGCGATCACGCTGCCGTCCTTCTCGATCAGCGACAGTTCCGAACCATGCTGCCAGATCCCGAAAGCCTGACGCTCCTTCAGCATGACTTCGATCGTGCGCGGATAGACCTTGCGCACCTCGGCATACTGGACCCAAGGAAGCTCGGAGAGTTTGCGGCGCGCGGCATCGACATCGAGCGCGACCAGCGAGGTCGTGCCATCGAGGCCGAGAAGCTGGAGGATGTCGATCTCGGACGTCTGCTCGTTGCCGGAAACGCGAACGTCCTCAATGGCAAAGCCGAGGGCAGCCGTGGTCGCCTGCGCGACTTCATGGCCATGGCCGCCAATCGAGATGCCGTAGAGGCCGACCGCTGCCATGAAACCGAATGCGGAGAACGTGCCGACATGCTCCGGAATGTAAATGCGGCCGGTCGCGAGGCTGACGCAGAAGCGCACGACGCGACGCAGAGGGCGCGGCAGCACGCGGCGCTCATCGGCACCGAGGTACAGAGCCTGGGAACGGCCACGCGGCGAGGCCGCCTTCTTGCCGATCAACGCAAACACGTAGCGTCCTCCACCATCCAACGGACGAGCTCACCAAAGGAATGACCTGCGTGTGCGGCCATTTCGGGCACAAGCGACGTCGGCGTCATGCCTGGCTGAGTGTTGATTTCGAGCCAGATCAGCTCGCCATTCTCGGAGAAGCGGTCGTCATAGCGAAAGTCCGAACGACTGACGCCACGGCAGCCCATCGCCTGATGCGCCTTGAGGGCCAGTGTTTGTATCTTTTGGTAAATATTCGGTGAAATCTGCGCCGGAATGACGTGCTTGGAGCCACCGTCTGCATATTTAGCATCGTAGTCGTAGAAGGCGTTGCCGGTCGGCACGACCTCGGTCACACCGAGCGCCACGTCGCCCATGACACCACACGTCAGCTCGCGACCATAGATGTAACGCTCAACGAGAACGCGATCACCATAACGCCAGTCGGACGAACCAATGACCTGCGGCGGATGAGATTGATTCTCCTGAACGATGACGACGCCGAAGGACGAACCTTCGCGCACCGGCTTCACCACGTAAGGCGGCTTCAATGGATGTACGTTGCCGATATCGAAGCGGTTCATCGCCTTGGCTTCAGCAACCGGAATACCGGCAGCCTTGGCCACATGCCGAGCCTGATGCTTATCCATGGCAAGCGCCGAGGCGAGCACGCCCGAATGCGTGTAAGGGATCTCGAGGTATTCCAGAATGCCCTGGATGGTGCCGTCTTCGCCATAGGGACCATGGAGCGCATTAAAAGCCACATCGGGCTTTAACTCAGAAAGAACAGCCGCGACATTGCGATCAACGTCGACACGGGTGACCCGGTAACCCTCACCTTCGAGAGCGTCCGCACAAGCATTGCCCGACGACAGGCTGACAGGCCGTTCGGAGGAAAATCCCCCCATCAGAACAGCGACGTGCTTGTCGGTCATCGGTCACTCCTACAAAGGACTTCAGGCTAAAGCTCTGCGCTTGCGCCAAACTTGTTTCGGCTGACGATTCTGGCGGCTCATCAACGTGCTCCTATTGGTGCAGCAAAATGGTTAACAAATCGTTTACCTTGATTAATCCGGGACACTAAGGTGCTGACTTCCTTGGTATTATCAGGGAATGGAAAAGTTAACGCGCGATGGCGTGAGAGGCCTCCGCGGTGGCCTCCGCGAGAATCATGAGCTCGCTCGCTGAGCCCGTTTTCAGGGTTCAGCAGACACCGGAAAACTGAATCAAAATAACAAAAAAGCCCGCTAAGATTCTGACTTGGCGGGCCTTTCAACGAATGATGGTTTGGGCGTTTTACTCGGTGGTAACGCCCTGGAACGGGCGAACTTCCCGTCCCGGCATGAACACGCCGAGGCGCTTGATCTCCCATTCAAGCTTGACGCCGGAGTGTTCGAAGACACGCTGGCGCACCATCTCGCCAAGATATTCGAGATCGTAGCCGGTCGCGTGGCCGATATTGATCATGAAGTTGCAGTGGAGAGACGACATCTGCGCCCCGCCGTTCATCAGGCCACGNCCACCCGCGTCNTCGATNAGNTTCCACGCCGAATGACCTTCCGGGTTCTTGAAGGTCGAGCCNCCGGTCTTCTCCTTCACCGGCTGCACCGTCTCGCGGTGCTGGCGCACGGCATCCATCTCCGCGCGGATCTTGCCGCGTTCTTCCGGGTACCCTTCGAACACCGCGTGCGTGAAGATCAGATCCGCCGGGGCCGCAGAATGACGATAGGTGTAGCCCATGTCGGCGTTCGACAACACGTGCTTGTTTCCCTGCCGGTCGAGCGCGTGGACTTCCACCACCCTCTCCCGCGTTTCGGTCCCGTTGGCACCCGCGTTCATGCGCAAGGCTCCGCCGATCGAGCCAGGAATGCCGTAGTAGAAGGCAAAGCCGCCGATTCCGTTGTCCATGGCCATCGCGGCGATATGCTTATCCGGGCAGATGGCACCGGCCTTGATGCGGTTCTCGCCGGCAAGCTCGACCTGGCCGAATCCCTTGGCAGACAAACGCAGGACGACGCCCGGGATGCCGCCGTCACGGACGAGCAGGTTGGAACCGACGCCGACCACCGTCAGCGGTACGTCGGCCGGCAGTATCTGCAGGAAGGTCGCAAGGTCCTCCACGTCGTGCGGCTGGAACATCAGTTCCGCCAGACCGCCCGCCTGGAACCACGTCACCCGGTCCATGGGGGCATCCGGCGTCAACCGGCCACGCAATTTTTCTACGCCGCTTCCCAGCGACGCCAGCAGCTTTTCCCCATTTACCTGTTTCATTCTCACTGTCCCGAAACGCTTTCCAGTTCCTTGGGCAGCGCTGCCGCCCATTGGGTGATGTTACCTGCTCCCAGAAGAACCACGAAATCACCCGGTTTCGCAATGCTGGATACGATGGACGCAAGTTCCGTTGAAAGTTCCATGTAGCGCGCGTCGCGGTGGCCACCAGAGCGGATGCGCGATACCAGCGCTTCCGAATTGGCGCCTTCGATCGGCTCCTCGCCGGCGGCATAGACTGGTGCCAGGATGATGCTGTCGGCATCGTTGAAGCAGGTGGCGAAATCCTCGAACAGGCTCGACAGGCGCGTGTAGCGGTGCGGCTGGTGCACCGCGATGATACGGCCCTTGCAGGCTTCACGCGCGGCCTTCAGTACCGCCTTGATTTCAACCGGATGGTGTCCGTAGTCATCAAAGATCGAGACACCGTTCCAGGTGCCCGTCAGCGTAAAGCGACGCTTCACCCCACTGAAGTTCGCAAGCCCCTTGCGGATATTGTCTTCGGAGATGCCGAGCCGGTTTGCGACGGCAATCGCCGCCGTGGCGTTCGAGATATTGTGGCGGCCCGGCATCGGCAGCGCGAGGTCCTTGAAATTGAAGACCTTGCCGGTACGACGGCGCCGAATCTCGACGTCGAAGATGGCGCGGGTGCCTTCCATACGCACGTTCGAGAATCGCGCATCAGCCTGCGGGTTCTCGCCATAGGTGACGATCTTGCGATCCTCGATGCGCGCCACCAGAGCCTGCACTTCCGGATGGTCGATGCACAACACGCCAAAGCCATAGAATGGCACGTTCTCGACGAACTGCCGGAAGGCGTTCCGCACGGCGTCGAAGCTGCCGTAGTGGTCCAGATGTTCCGGATCGATATTGGTGACGATCGCGACATCGGCCGGGAGTTTCAGGAAGGTGCCGTCCGATTCGTCGGCCTCGACCACCATCCACTCGCCCTCACCCATGCGGGCATTGGTGCCATAGGCATTGATGATACCGCCATTGATGACAGTCGGGTCGAGCCCACCCGCTTCGAGCAGCGTCGCGACCATCGACGTCGTCGTCGTCTTGCCGTGCGTGCCACCAATGGCGATCGCATTGCGGAAGCGCATCAGTTCGGCCAGCATTTCCGCGCGACGCACGATCGGCAGCGACTTTTCACGCGCGGCGACAAGCTCCGGATTGTCCTTTTTGATCGCGGTGGAAACAACGATCACTTCGGCATCGCCCAGGTTGTTCGCCTGGTGGCCAACGAAGACCGGTATGCCCTTGTCACGCAGGCGCTGGACGTTGGCGCCATCCGACTGGTCCGATCCCTGCACCTTGTGGCCGAGGTTATGCAGCACTTCGGCAATGCCGCTCATGCCGATCCCGCCGATGCCGATGAAATGGACGAGCCCGATGGCCTTCGGCATCTTCATGCGTGTACTCCCGCGTTTTGCGTCGCTTTGCCCAGCGACGCCTTGAATTCCGTAATTGACTTACCCTCTGCGATAACCGCGACCATGTCCGCAAGCAAGTCCGTCGCATTCGGATGCCCGGCGGACTTGGCCGCCGCCGCCATTCTTTCCAGCTTGTCCGGATCCTTCATGGCACCGGAGATGATGGAGGCAAGCTTTTCCGGTGAAAGATCAGATTGCTTCACCACCTTGGCGCCACCGGTCGCGACAAGCGCTTCGGCATTGGCCGCCTGATCGTGATCAAGGGCGTGCGGATAGGGCACGAGAACGGACGGCCGCCCGATCACCGCAATCTCGGAAACAGTCGAGGCGCCGGAACGGCATATGACGAGATGCGCCATCGCAAGCCGCTCCGCCATGTCGGAAAAGAACGAGGAGATATCAGCCGACGACTTGAGCTTGGCGAAGCAGGAGGTCACCCGGTCCTTGTCCTCCGGGCGCGCCTGCTGCGTCACCACGAGGCGATCGCGCTCCGCATCAGTGAGCAGGCTCAGCGCCGTCGGGATGGCTGAAGAGAAGAACTGTGCGCCCTGGCTGCCGCCGAAGACGACAAGCCGGAATGGATCGGTACCGCGGGAGGCGACATAAGGCGTCTTGGCCGCTTCCAGCACCGCCGGACGCACCGGGTTGCCCGTGGTCACGGTCTTTCCCGCGCAAGCACCCTTGTCCTCGGGCAGGAACCCGCCGGCGATCGCCTGAACCTTCGACGCCAACATCTTGTTGGCGCGCCCCATGACCGCATTCTGCTCGTGGATCATCGAGGGAACGCCAAGCGAGGTCGCAGCCAGCAGCGGCGGCACGGTCGGGTAGCCACCGAAGCCGACGACCGCGAGCGGCTTCAGCCGATTGATCAGGCGGCGGGCGGCGCGAAGTCCCGTCCACAGCTTCCAGCCGGTGCGCAACATTGCGACCGGGTTCTTCGACGCAAAAGTGGCCGAGGGAACGACATGGATCTCGTCTGCGGGAAACTTGCCTGCAAAACGCTCTGCGCGGCTGTCGGTCACAAGGTGAACCGCGTAGCCACGCGCCTTCAACTCGTGCGCCAGGGCCTCCGCAGGAAACAAATGGCCGCCGGTTCCCCCGGCGGCTAGCAGGATGATACCCTTGCTCATCTAAAACTCACTCCGCCGGCACACTATGGCTGACCCGGAACAGGCTGCGTTCTTGCGCCCGCTTCTCCGGTCGATGGCGCGTCAATGCCAGGATGAAGCCCGCGGTCACACCGATCGCAATCATCGACGAGCCACCGTAGGAAATCAGCGGCAGGGTCATGCCTTTGGCCGGCATGAGTTCAAGGTTGACCCCGATATTGATCATCGACTGCATGCCGATCTGGAGAACGAGGCCGGCGACGGCAAAGCGGTTGAAGTCATTGCCCTCCTTGAAGGCATGGTTCAGTCCGCGAAGCACGACGAAGGCGAAGATCGCGACAAGCGCCATGCAAAAGATAATGCCGAATTCTTCCGCGGCAACCGAGAAGATGAAGTCCGTGTGACTGTCGGGCAGGATGCGCTTCACGACGCCTTCTCCCGGACCCTGGCCGAACCAGCCGCCCTGGAGGATCGCCTCATGCGCCGTCTCGATCTGGAAGCGGTCGCCCTCGCCGGTCAGGAACTTGTCGAAACGCGCCGTGACGTGCGGCAGGAGATAATAGGCGGCAACCATACCGCCGACACCACACCCGCCTAGCAGGAAGATCCAGAGCCACGGCATGCCGGCCATGAAGAACATGCCGCCCCAGACGACGCTGGTCAGAATCGTCTGGCCAAGGTCGGGCTGCGCCACGAGCAAGGCTGCGACGATGCCGAACAGGATAATTGCAAAAAGATTGCCCGGAATTTCCGGCTGGCGGGCGTGCTCGGCGAACAGCCATGCGCAGACAACGACGAAGGCCGGCTTCATGAATTCGGAAGGCTGGATGGAGAAGGCGCCGATGCCGATCCAACGGCGGGAACCCTTGACCTCGACCCCGACGAAGAGCGCCAGCACCATCATCGCAAGCGAGATAAGCAGCAGGATGATGGCCGTGCGCCGCACCTGGCGCGGAGTGAGGAACGAGAGGCCGATCATCACCGCCAGAGACGGGATGATGAAGAATGCGTGGCGCTCCACGAAGTGGAAGCTATCCAGCCCGATACGCTCGGCAACTGCGGGTGACGCGGCAAAGGACAGCATGAAGCCGATGCCCATCAGAAGGATGAACGCGACGAGGAAGAAACGGTCGATCGTCCAGAACCAGTCTGCGAGCGGCCCACGATCTGCGCGGCTTACCATCGGTTTTCCTTTCCGTCCCTGATCGACCCGAGTGGTCAGGTCGGTTCAATGAGCATGGTGACATCCTTTAGCCCGGCAACGAGACCAACGAAGGCATCGCCGCGAACCTCGAAATTCTTGAACTGGTCGAAGCTTGCACAGGCTGGCGACAGCATCACGGCGGATGCATGACCATCCTCACCGGCATCTGCCGCAGCGTGGGCCACCGCCTTCTCCAGCGTGCCCGAAATCTCGTAAGGCACCGCCTCGCCAAGCGTCGCAGCAAATGCCGGAGCTGCTTCTCCGATCAAATATGCCTTGACGATACGCGGGAAGAGTGGAGCGAGGCTGACTATGCCGCCCTCCTTCGGAAGACCGCCCGCGATCCAGTAGATCCGTTCATAGCTCGACAAGGCCGGCGCCGCGGCGTCAGCATTGGTTGCCTTGGAATCGTTGACGAAGACCACCTGCCCGCGCTTGGCCACTGGCTGCATGCGGTGCTTCAGACCCGGGAAGGATTTGAGCCCAGAGCGGATCTCGTCCGCGGAGACGCCGACGGCAAGGCAGGCGGCGATGGCGGCGGCTGCATTCTGGGCGTTGTGGCTTCCGCGCAGGGTCTGGATGCCGTCGAGATCCACGAGAGCGGAGGATGCACCGGCATGCGCCTCCATGATCCGGCTTCCTTCGGCAAAGAGACCTTCGGCGACCACATTGCGCTTCGAGATGCGTTTCACGGCAACACCAGCGCGCTCCACCCGGTCGGCGATGAGCGCAGAGAAGGTGTCGTCGACGCCGATCACCGCCGTCTTGCTGCCGGCGACCAGGCGCTCCTTCACCTCGGCGTAATGCTGCATGGTCCCGTGCCGATCGAGGTGATCCGGCGTCAGGTTGAGCAGGATGCCGGCGGTCGGGTTCAGCGTCGGCGCCAGGTCGATCTGGTACGACGAGCACTCCACGACATAGAACCGCTGGTCCTTCGGCGGGTCGAGCGTCAGGATCGCCGTTCCGATATTGCCGCCAAGCTGCGTGTCGCGGCCGCTGGACTTCAAGATGTGGGCAATGAGCGCCGTCGTCGTCGACTTGCCGTTGGTGCCGGTAATGGCAATCAGCGGGCAGTCCGGCGCATGCGCCCGGCGCTCCCGGACGAAAAGCTCCACGTCGCCGATGATCTCGACGCCTGCGGCGCGCGCCAGGTCGACGCTCCAATGCGGCTTCGGATGCGTCAGCGGCACGCCGGGAGACAGGACAAAGGCAGCCTGCGCCGCCCAGTCAATGCCCCGCAGGTCGGCCGTCGTAAGCCCTTCCGCCACCGCCTTTGCAACGCTGCCGGGATTGTCGTCCCAAGCAGTGACGTCCGCACCACCGGCAACAAGCGCCTTCGCCGTCGCAAGGCCAGAGCCTCCGAGACCAAAAAGCGCGACCTTCTTGCCCTTGAATGTCGTGACCGGAATCATGGGCCTTTACCGCAGCTTCAGCGTGGAGAGGCCGAGGAGCGCGAGGCCAACAGCAATGATCCAGAAGCGGATCACCACCTGGCTTTCCGTCCAGCCCAGCTTCTCGAAATGGTGGTGGATCGGCGCCATCAGGAAAACGCGCTTGCCGGTCATCTTGAAGAAGCCGACCTGGATGATGACCGACAGCGTTTCCATGACGAAGAGGCCGCCGATGATCGCCATGACGATCTCGTGCTTGGTGGCAACGGCTACCGAACCGATCAGGCCGCCGAGCGCCAGCGACCCCGTATCACCCATGAAGATGGCAGCCGGCGGCGCATTGAACCACAGGAAGCCAAGTCCGGCGCCAATCACGGCGCCAAGGATCACCGCCAGTTCGCCCGTGCCGGGCACGAAGTTGATCTGCAGGTAACCGGCGAAAACGGCATTACCGACGAGGTAGGCAATGACACCGAAGGAGGCAGCGGCGATCATCACCGGAACGATCGCAAGGCCGTCGAGGCCGTCGGTCAGGTTCACGGCGTTGCCGGCTGCGACGATCACGAAGCCGCCGAAGATGACGAAGAAGATGCCGAGGTTGAGGAACAAGTCCTTGAAGAAGGGAAAGGCGACCGAAGTCCCGAGGTTGGGATTGGCCGTCTGGCCGGTGGTCATCGCCATACGCATCATGAAGAAGGTCGCGATCCCTGCGATGACGAACTCGATCCCGAGGCGCGCCTTGCCGGAAAAGCCCTTGTCGGTCTGCTTCGTCACCTTCAGGTAATCGTCATAGAAGCCGATCGCACCGAAGCCGAGCGTCACGAGAAGCGTGGCGACAACATAGATGTTGGAAAGGTCTGCCCAGAGCAACGATCCGCCAAGGATGCCGGCGAGGATCATCAGGCCGCCCATGGTCGGTGTACCAGCCTTCTTGAAATGCGTCTGCGGCCCGTCAGCACGAATCGGCTGGCCCTTGCCCTGCCGCACGCGCAAGGACGCGATCATCTGCGGACCGAACATGAAGACGATGAAGGCGGAGGTGAAGAGCGCGGCGCCTGTACGAAAGGTGATGTACCGGAACAGGTTGAAGAATTGAATCTTGTCCGCCAGTTCCACAAGCCAGATCAGCATTCAGCGCCCTTTCTTAAGCCGCTTCGAATTCACGAGAGGCGCTCCGTGTCGGAGAATGCCGGATAGTTGTCAAGCAGCGCCGCCACAATCTTGCCGAAGCCAATCCCAAGCGAAGACTTCACCATCACCACGTCGCCGGGCCGCACCGATCGAACGACAAAATCGGCAAGCGCTTCCGTCTGGAGCTCATGATGCACATCGACGCTCGGCGGCAGTGCCTCCTTGAGCGCCGTCATCTCCTCGCCTGCCAGCCACACATGTTCGATGCCGGCTGCGAGAATCGGACCGGCGAGCTCTTCATGCACTTGAGCTGAGAATTCNCCCATCTCGAGCATGTCGCCCAGAACNGCGATCCGGCGTCCGCCAGCATCCGGCTCTGCCGAGGCCAAAAGTGCGACGGCGGCNCGAACCGAGGCTGGGTTGGCGTTGTAACTTTCATCGATCAGGGTCAGGCGCCCGTCGCCGATCCGCAACTGGTGGCGTTGGCCCCGGCCCTTGACCGGCTTCAACCCCGCAAGCGCATTCCTTGCACCGGCCATGTCGGCGCCGAGCAGGAAGCAGGCCCCCAGAACCGCCATGCCGTTCTCGGCAATGTGGCGACCGGGCGCACCGATATGCACCTCCGTCGTCTCGCCGTTCACCACAGCCCAGATCGTCGACGTTTCGGCGTTGCCTTCGAAGTCGACGAGGCGGAAATCAGCCTTGGCATGCTGGCCGAAGCTGTAGATATGCGAAACGCCGACCGCCTGCGCCTGCTCGTCGAGGAAACCGAACTGCTGGTTGTCGCGATTAAGGATCACGGCGCCGCCAGGCTCCACACCTTCGAAGATCTCGGCCTTCGCTGCCGCGATTTCTTCGAGGTTCTTGAAGTGGCCAAGATGCGCAGCGGCAATTGTCGTAATGATGGCGACATGCGGGCGCACCATCTTCACGAGAGGCCGGATCTCGTCCGGGTGGTTCATGCCGATCTCGAACACGCCGAAGGCGGTATCCGCCGGCATGCGGGCGAGCGTCAGCGGCACGCCCCAATGGTTGTTGAAAGAGGCAACGGCGGCATGAACCTTGCCGGACGCCGCCAGCGCGTGGCGCAGCATTTCCTTTGTCGTCGTCTTGCCGACGGATCCCGTGACGGCAACGATCCGCGCGGCGCTGCGGGCGCGCGATGCAACCGCCAGCCGCCCAAGCGCCGCCAGCACATCGTCCACGACGATCATCGGGATGGTCAGCTTCCCCAGTGCCGGCAGTTTGCCTTCCGACACGACGATCAGCGCCGCCCCATTCGCCACCGCCATGCTGGCATAGTCATGCCCATCAACGCGATCACCCTTGATGGCGAAGAAGGCCTCGCCCTCGCCGATCGACCGGCTGTCAATGGAAATGCCGGTAATCCCGGCCGGCAGGCTGCCGATCGGGCGGCCTTCCATCGCCGAAACAAGGTCTGCGGAGGTCCAGAGAAAATTCAAGATGCAACCTCCTCCAAGGCTTTGCGGACTTCAACGTGATCGGAGAACGGCAGCACCGTCGTCCCGACCGTCTGGCCTTCCTCGTGTCCCTTGCCGGCAACGATCACCGTGTCCCCGGACCGGAGCATTCCGACGGCCTCGCGGATTGCCCTTGCGCGGTCGCCGATCTCGATGGCGCCGGGCGCAGCGGCCATGATTTCCGAACGAATGACCTCAGGCACTTCGGAACGCGGGTTGTCGTCAGTGACGATCACCACGTCGGCCAGTCGCGTAGCGACCTCCCCCATGATCGGGCGCTTTCCCTTGTCGCGGTCGCCGCCGCAACCGAACACGACGATAACGCGGCCAGTGGTGAACGGACGAACCGAGGCCAGCACGTTTTCCAGCGCGTCAGGCTTGTGGGCATAGTCGACATAGGCGAGCGCCCCGTCCCTCGTCTGGCCGACGAGTTCGAGCCGTCCGGAAGCGCCGACCAATTTCTCAAGCGCCGCCATGGCGGTAGCAGCAGGAACACCGGTGGACATGGCAAGCCCGGCCGAAACGAGAGCATTGGCGACCTGAAAATCGCCGGCAAGCGGAATGTCGACTTCGAAAATTTCCGTGCCGACATGGATCTCGGCCGTCTGCTTGTGGCGGAAGTGCTCGACGCGCTTGAGGCAGAGATAGTCACCGGCCCGCCCGACGGTACGGACATCAAGACCGGCTGCGGTGGCGGCGCGGATTGCTTCCTTCGACCAGGCATCGTCCGAGAAGATGACGGCCGGTCCACCCTTCGGCATCAGCGTGTCGAACAGCCGCATCTTGGCGGCCATGTAGGCCTCGATCGTCGGATGGTAGTCCATGTGGTCACGGCCGAGATTGGTGAAGCCCGCCGCGGCCAGCTTCACGCCATCGAGGCGGCTCTGGTCGAGACCATGGCTGGAGGCTTCCATCGCAGCATGCGTAACGCCTTCGGCAGCAAGTTCCGCCAGGAGCTTCTGCAATTCCACCGGATCGGGCGTCGTCAGCGAACCGTAGTCGTTGCGGGTTGGCGACACGACGCCAGTCGTGCCGATCTGTGCCGCAGCGTGACCAGCAAAAGCCCAGATCTGGCGGGTGAACGAAGCGACCGAGGTCTTGCCCGCCGTGCCCGTCACGGCAACCATGGTTTGCGGCTGCGCACCGTAAAAACGAGCGGCCGCCAGCGCCAGCAAGCGACGCGGATTGGAAACGGCAAGCACGGGGATACCGGCATCTTCCGGCTGCGATGCAATGGCGGCGACTGCGCCGCGCGCAGCTGCATCCCCGATAAAGGCCGAGCCGTCAGCCTTCGCCCCGGCAAGGGCGGCGAACAAAGTGCCTGGCACTGCCTTGCGGCTGTCGGAGGTCAGGCCGGTGATCTCCAGGTCGCCCGCAGGCCCAGCAAGGAGCTCCGCGAGTTCCGGCAAATCCCGACCTGCGAGGTCTCTGAGCTTCTTCGGCTGTGTAGTCATCTGAAAACGGTCCCCACGAATCGTGTGCCGATTTGTAGTACTCAATAAGACACGAGCAGGGCAGAACCGTCTTTGCCGAATTTTGGTTTAACCCCGAGAATGGCTGCAGAGCGGCTGATGATATCCTTCACCATCGGCGCCGCACTGGTGCCGGCAAGCGCTGCACCATTGCCCTTGTCCGTTTTCGGCTCATCGATGAAGGTCAACACCACGTAACGCGGGTTGTCCATCGGGAAGCCGGCCAGGAAGGCGTTGAAGTTCTTGTCATGCGCATAGCGGCCGTTGACGACCTTGTCGGCCGTGCCGGTCTTGCCCCCGACGTTGAAGCCGGGCACGCGGGCATTGCGGCCCGAACCGTTGACGCCGTTCCACTCAAACAGGAAGCGCATGTCTTGGCTGGTCGTCGGCTTCAGCACCTGCGTCGCGATCTGGTCGGCTTCTTCGCGGCTGCGCGGCAGGAAGGTCGGCGGAATATACTTGCCGCCATTGAGAAGTGCGGCACCCGCAACTGCCGTCTGCAACGGGGTCGTCGAGACACCGTGACCGAAGGAAATGGTGATCGAATTGATCTTCTTCCACGTCCGCGGCTGGCTCGGCTGGGCCACTTCCGGCAGTTCGGTTTTCATCTTGGTGAGCAGACCAAGCTTTTCGAGGAACGCCTTGTGGCCCTCGATCCCGACGGCGTCGGCAATCTTCGCCGTACCGATGTTGGAAGAATACTGGAAGATTTCGGGAACGCTCAGCACGCGGCCCTTGCCGTGGAAGTCCTTGATCGTGAAGCCGCCGATACGGATCGGAAAGCGCGCATCAAAGGTGCTCTGGAGGTTCATCTTGCCGTCGTCGAGACCCATCGCCACGGTGAACGACTTGAAGGTCGAGCCCATTTCGAACGTGCCGTTCGACATGCGGTTGAGCCAGCCTTCCTCGCCGCCTTCGGCAGGGTTGTTCGGGTCGAAATCCGGAACCGAGACCATGGCGAGGATTTCGCCGGTATGGGCATCCATGACCACGCCACCGGCGCCAAGCGCCTGGAACTTCTGGATCGCGGTGGTGACAACCTCGCGAACAATGGCCTGAACGCGCACATCGATCGACAGCTTCACCGGCTCAAGCGGCTGGCTGGAGGTCATGCCGACGGCAGCGAGATCCGCCAGGCCCTGGTTGTCGACGTAACGCTCCATGCCGGCAACGCCCCGGTTGTCGATATTGACGTAACCGACAACGTGGGCGGCGGTCGGCCCACCGGGATAGAAACGGCGCTTCTCTGGACGAAAGCCGATGCCCGGGATACCGAGGGCGAGGATCTGGCTCTGCTGCTTCGGCGTCAGCTGACGGCGCAGCCACTGGAAGCGGGAGTTGGACTTGAGCTTGGAATAGGTGCCCTTCACGTCGAGGTCATGCAGCACCGTCGCCAGTTTTTCGATCACTTCGTCCGCATCGACAATCTTGTGCGGCTCGGCAAACAGCGAGACCGTGCGGATGTCGGTGGCAAGAACCTCACCATTGCGGTCCACCAGATCGGGACGCGACGCGAGCAGCCGGTCGGGCGGCAGGATGCTTGATGTCGTGAGCGGCTCGGCCATGCCGTACTGCACAAGGCGCCCGCCGATCACGCAGTAGAACACCGTGAAGCCGGCAATCAGCAGCCCGACGCGGTTCTTGGCCTGGGCCGACTTCTTCTTGCGCGTGCCTTGGAAAGAGGCGCCAGCCGAGGGAGCACTGCCGCGACCGCCAGTGTTGAAATGGGCGCGGCTCTTCAGGACCATGATGCGGGAAAGGAAAGACATTAGCGTTTCACCGATCCAGTAGAGATTGCTTCAACGTTGGGACGGCGCGCAATCGGCACCGGTATCTTCGACGCGGGATTGGCCTTGGCGGCAGCAACGCCCTTGAGGGCCTTGGCAACTTCGCTGTTCTTGCCGGCGATGATGTCTTCGATCGTCGTTTCCGGCTGCGGCAGGGCCGCGCGCATCATCGGAAGCTCCTGCGGCATCGCCAGCTGCGTCGGCTCGGTCGGAACCAGCTCGAGTTCCGCACTATAGGTATTGATCAGCCGATGCAGCCGGTTCGGCTGGGTCAGCAGCGCCCAGTCTGCCTTCAGAAGGTCGATCGTGTCCTTCTCAAGCCTGATTTCCTGCTCCAGCCGGCGCACCTCGGCAAGCTTCTCATCAGCACGATGCTTGATGGTGTAGGTCACCACCGCGGTTGCGGTCATGATGCCGATCAGCACGAGATCAAAGCTACGCAGCATGTCTCAGGCTCCCATCTTGGCTAGGCTTGCGAGATCAGGAAGATCGAAGATCGACAGGTCGGCGGTACGCGCTGCTGCCTCGGTTCGGACGCCGGCGCGAAGCTTGGCGGAGCGGGCCCGCGGGTTTGCTTCCGCCTCCTCGTCGCTTGCCGCAATCATTGACTTGCCGAGGGTTTCGAAAATGGCGGGCTTGGCTTCGACCATCGGCAGGTGCCGCGAACCGGATGCCTTGCCGGAACGGTCGGAGAAGAACTGCTTGACGATGCGATCTTCCAGCGAATGAAATGTCACTACCACGAGACGACCGCCGGGCTTCAGGGCACGCTCGGCGGCAAACAGCGCCTGCGCCAGTTCGCCCAGTTCGTCGTTGACGAAGATCCGCAGCGCCTGGAAGACGCGCGTCGCCGGGTGGATCTTGTCCTTCGCCTTGCGTGGATTGACGCTCTCGATGAAGTTGGCGAGATCACGGGTCGTCGTGAACAATTCGGAAGCGCGGCGCTTTTCGATGGCGCGGGCGATGCGGCCTGCCTGCTTTTCCTCGCCCAGGAACCCGAAGATCCGGATCAGGTCGCCGACCTTGGCGCGGTTGACGACGTCAGCGGCCGAAACACCCTGCCCCGACATACGCATGTCAAGCGGGCCGTTCTTCTGGAACGAGAAGCCGCGCTCGGCTTCGTCGATCTGCATTGAAGAGACACCGATATCGAGCACGACGCCATCGAGCCCCGCAGCCGGCGCATGATCGGCCAATCGCGAAAACTCCGACTGGATGAGCTGAAGATGACCACCACTCTGGGCCACCAGCGCCTGCCCGGCAGCAATCGCCGTCGGATCGCGATCAAGCGCGATCACATCGGCACCGGCGGCAAGCAGGGCGGACGTGTAACCGCCCGCCCCGAATGTGCCGTCGAGGATGATCTTGCCGGGTTGAGGCTCGAGCGCCTCGATGACTTCCCTCAGGAGAACCGGAATGTGACGAACCGGTCCGCCACCGGCCTCGGTTATTCCGCCGCCAGAATTCGCCGCCATTCCGCACTCCCGTCCTAGCCTGGACGCGAACTCGAGCGCCCCTCTCTTGCCGCCGCCTGCGCCTCGTGGAACGCCTGCGGCTGCCAAAGCTGAAAATGATCCGAGCGCCCGACGAAGGTGACTTCCGTGCTGATTCCCGTGAAGTCGCGGATGAAATCCGTGACCATCAGCCGGCCCTCCGCATCGAGCCTCATGAAGACCCCGCCACCGTGAACAAGCAGCGACATCCGGTTCGCTTCCACCGAGAACGGATCGACGGAGGCGATCTGCCGCTCGTAGCGATCGAGCAGATCCGGACCTCCGACGCTCACGGCCGGAAAGATGAAATCCTGGAGACAATACAACTCCTGAATCCCACGCTGCGAAAGAACCGCACGGAAACCCGCCGGGACGGAGACCCGACCCTTCGCATCGATTCTGTTCGTCGCGTTCGACAGGAAGCGGCTCATCACGCCAAACATCCGCCCCGTTGCATCGATGGGCGAAAATCCACCCCTCCAGCACTTCCAACCAAGACAAAGCTTCGCCACGCGCAGGGCCGATAACTCGCCCGGCGATGAAGCCGAAACTCTGGGATTGGCGGGCGCTTATTCGCCCCTTTGAAGTGCGATTTTGGGATACCATGGGACCATATGGGCGTCAATGGGAATGGCCCCGCTAGCCGCTCCCAAGCCTGATTTATTTATAAGCTGTTAAGTTTAACAAAGGGTTATCAGGCGTGATGCACAAACTGCCTCTGCAGTCCCCGCCAAACCCACTTCAGGCATGTAATAAGCCGATGATCCGGCACGCTTATTAGCGATGGCGCGAATAATTTCAACCGCCCGCCGGACAGCTCTGCGGTACACGGTTATGCGGTCATTGGAGGAGGAGAGGTAAACGCCAGTTGGCCTGTAAGCCGGGTTCTGTATGGCCTCGGTGCGAACACCGAAACGTGGCAGCCATTCATCTGGGACGACATTTGCATGCCGCCTCACGCAACCCACCCGGATGACTGGCCCGGAAACCGGCTGTAGCCCAGGCCGAGGCCTTGACCCACGTCATCCCTATTCGGTCTTGCTCCCGGTGGGGTTTACCTTGCCGCCGCTGTTACCAGAAGCGCGGTGGGCTCTTACCCCACCCTTTCACCCTTACCCCGCTAGCTCTGCCGCTTCTCAACAAGAGCGGTACAGCAAGCGGGGCGGTTTCCTTTCTGTGGCACTTTCCCTGGGGTCGCCCCCGCCGGACNTTATCCGGCACCGTGNTTCCGTGGAGCCCGGACTTTCCTCACCCNACCGCCTTTCGGCATTGGTAAAGCGCGGCTGCCCGGCCAACTGGCAGCCGGTCAATAACGGAGGCGGCTCGAGATTACCAGAGGCTAGAGGTAATCGGCGCGGAAATCAGTTTCGGTCGCATAGGCGTCGTCGATGATACGTCCATGGTGAACCAGTCCCGCGCCCAGCCGTCCAATCTCGTCGGAACTCTTGGCCGCCGCACCGCAGCCGCCGCTGAGAATGCCGATGCGGTCCGCCTCGGTCATGGCAATGGCCGGGTAGCCGGTCGGCGTGAAGGAGGTGACACAGGCCGCCATGGAAGACCGCGACAGGTCGAGCTCCGGCATCAGCGTCCGCATGACTTCAGTTAGATGCCGTTTGGTGCTTTCGCGCCCGCCGCTTTTGAACCAGGCACGGACCTCCGGCTCCGTCGGCAGGAGTACATCATCCGGATCGCCGCCAATCTTGATGTATAGCTTGCCGTCCGGGTAGCGGACCGGCGGAAGGAGATAAATCCCCTCATCGGCTTCGCTCCATTTCCAGATAAGCGACGGGACCGAGCCCCAGGCGTCGAAAGTCTGCTGGTCGATCTCGAAGAATGCCACCGTGCGGGCATAAACCTTCAGATCAAGACGTCGCGGCAAGAGATTCTCGTTAATGGAAGAACCACCGGCGGCGATCAGCACCTTGTCGGCCTGATACGTCTTGCCCTCGACCGTCGAGACCGTGACGAAATCCCCCTCCTGGCGGACGCTCGAAACAGTCTCCGGAATGATGGCTGCGCCCTGCCGCTCGGCAAGCAGGACCTGCGCGTTCACCAGCCTTCGCGGGTTGATGTTGCCTGCCCGCTTTGCTTCCCACACCCCCTGGCTGCCAGCCGGAAAGGAGAAGTACGGAAATTTCGCTGCAAGCGCATCGTCCAAAACCGTTTCCGTCACAACGTCGAGCCGCCGCGCGGCGTCGAGGATCCTGGTGACATAGGCCGCATCATTTTCCGGCTGCGGGCCAACGAGAAGGCATCCGGTTTCGGAATAGAAGTCGATGCCGCTTGTCGCGGCAATCTCTGCGTAGCGATCGATGGAGCGATTGGCGAGGCGCGCCCAGACCGAATCGGGGTCGATCGTCCTGGTAATGCGCGCCTCGTCATAGTGGCTGGCGAAGACGCCGTCATGGCGTCCGTAGTCCGCCGGCTCACCGGGACCGATCAACGCAACGCCATCGGTCCACTTCGACAGGTAACGGGCGGCGGCGGTGCCCATCATTCCCCTGCCGATTACAATATACCGGTATCGCGTCGCCATCTTTCAACCCTCTGCAGCATGACATTCATGCTGTCTTTCTAGAGGGTTCCGGCGACAACCGGAATCAAAATATCATCGGCGTCGAGGTCGGATATTTCAGCGGCCGCACATCAAACGCGAGCGACGAACCGGAGGCCGGCGCCGTCTGCTTTTCCTTTTCCAGGATCGCCTGCACCTTGGCGCAGTAGCGCTTGGAAACCGGGTTCATCTTCTTGGCGGCGTGGCCTGCATTGTACTTGAGGATCGTGCCGCAGACCTTGCCATCACCGCGATCATGCGCGCCGGCGAGATACTTCATGCCGTAGCGAATGTTGGTTTCCGGGTCGAAGAGGCCGTGGTCAGGACCTTCGTAACCCATCTGGCGCGCCGTGGCCGGCTTGATCTGCATCAGGCCGATTTCGCCGGCGCTGCCCTTCACCGTCGGTCGGAAATTGCTCTCCACCTGAACGACGGCATGCGCAATGCCAACCGGAACGCCATAAAGTTCAGCATACTGCGTGATCAGTTTGGTGTAGTGGACGCGGCGCACCAGACGGCGGTCAACAGCCGTGGGAGCAGCAAAGCCGGTTTCGCGGGTTTCCCACGGAATGATCAGAGGCTTGGTATAGACACGGCCTTCGCCGGTGTCTTCAGCGCGCACAACTTCCCCTCCCGCGATCAGCATGGCAAGGCCAGCCGCGGCTGCAACAAACATGGTCTTCATTGAGTACAACTGTCTCCGGTACAACAGGCTCGCGGATGTCGATACGCAGACATCCTCTCACCGCGTCACCGGTAGACGGCGCGGGGCTTCACGAAACCTGAACGTTTATCTTTGCAACCCCGTCCTACTGTGGTGGCCGCACGAACGGTCTCTTTTAGAACCAGCTAATGCGGTCAGGATGTGGCAAGGGGAATTTTTCGCCCTCAGGCGACGGAACCAAACCGCGCGCTGCTCGTTCAAACTAGTTGAACTTCGGCAGCGCCTTCAGCAGCCGATGCAGCGTGTCGATCGTCGAGAAATCGGCGATCCCATCCACCAGCTGCGGACGGAAATGGCGCTGGAAGGCTTCCACGACGCCCTTGGTCCGTTCACAAAAAGCACCAGAAACTTCAATGGCGTAGCCATACAGCGACAGCATCGATTGCAGCGCCTCGATCGGCTGCCCGCTCTCGCCATACTGGAAAAAGCGCCCGCCGGTGATTTGCGTTGGAGCGATCCAGTGGCCAATCCCGTCAAGGTGCAATTTCTCCCAGGGGAAATTTTCGCCGGGGTCAACCTTGCGGATGGGTGCCACATCTGAGTGCCCGAGCACCCGTTCAGGGGCGATCTTCCACCGCGCGCCGCAATCACGACACAATTCAATCACCGCCTGGATCTGCACATCCGGAAACGGCGGCAGGCCTCCGGGATGGCCCGGATTGGCAATCTCGATCCCGATCGAGCACGAGTTGATATCCGTCTCACCGGCCCATTCGCTCTTGCCCGCGTGCCAGGCGCGGCGCGCCTCCGGCACGAGTTGGTCGATGCGCCCGTCTTCATGGATGAAGTAGTGGCTGGAGACCTGGCTCTCGCCGTTGCAGAGCCAGGCGAGCGCCTGCCCCGCCGTCGGCATGCCTGTGTAGTGCAGGATGATCATATCCGGCTGCCGGCCGCCGGCACGTTCGCCGTGGTTGGGAGAAGGACAGACCGTCGCGCCGGAAAAATCGGCGGAAAATGCGGTCATGCTGCGCGGCGCTCTTTCTCGATAGCCGCATAGGCAGCATTGAGTGCAGCCATCCGCTCATTGGCGGCAGCATGCAGGGAAACGGGCACGCCACGTGCAATCAACCGGTCCGGATGATGCTCGGAGACCAGCAGCCGGTACTGCTTGCGGATCTTCGGGAAGTCGTCTTCCGGCGACACACCCAGGATGAGGTAAGGGTCGGCACCGTCAAGATGGACGTGCCGCGCCATGATCCTGCGGAAATGCGCTTCGTCGATCCTGAAGATCTCGGCAATGCGGCCGAGGAAGACGAGTTCCTTCTCGTGCACGAGACCATCGGCCTTGGCGATGTGGAACAACCCATCGATGACGTTTTCCAGCATCGGGCAGTTATCGACCTTGCCGGCACCCGGGCTGCAGAGGCCCGCGAGCTTCGTCGCATACGCCTCGTAGCCGGCAACGTCCTGGCGCGCGAGATTGTAGAGGCGCGCGACGTTGCGTGCTTCTTCATCCGGGAAATCGAAGATCTGCTGGAAAGCCTTCACTTCCGCCTCGGTCACGATGCCGTCCGCCTTCGCCATCTTGGCCGAGAGCGCAATGATGGCGACAGAGAACGAAACCTGCCGACGCGTTTCCGGGTCGCCTTCGAAGACGGTCCGGATCGCCTCGACCACGCGGCCGAGCACGCCGCCGGCAGCGTCGCCAACGGCGCCGAGAAGACGTTCCCAGAGGGAGGAAAATTGGAGGCATGCGAAATCGAAAATCATATGCGCAGTGGACCAGAGATTCTTTACCGTTGCAAGACGCCCAAAGGCGCGTTTCAGATTAAACTCTGTTCATGTTTTCCGAATAATCGATGGCCTTTCCGTAGGCGTTTCCGCCGCCTGCAGGACCCGATCATGAACGTGTTCTTGTCCGGAAGAACCACGGGGATTCACTCCGGTTCCCGCTGACGATGTCATGGACCTCGGAGCCGGGCCCTCACTTGGCACCCGCGACCGATGAGTCCGCATTCAAACGATTAAGTCGCAGCGGCCAGTCATCAACATCTGCTCGATACCGCGAAATACCGGTTTTCGTTGAGAAATCCGCTTTACAGACGCCGCGTGGTATCGCATCCATTTGGCTTGGAACGTATCATGCGCGATGGCGTCAAGGAGGAACGATGGCGAAGCAGAAAGTTGCAATGTTGACCGCTGGGGGCCTTGCCCCGTGTCTGTCTTCAGCCGTCGGCGGCTTGATCGAACGGTATTCGGACGTCGCGCCTGAGATCGAGCTGATCGCCTATAGATCCGGTTACCAGGGGGTGCTCCTCGGCGACAAGATCGAGATCTCGCAGGACATGCGCGAGAAAGCCTACCTCCTGCACCGCTATGGCGGCTCGCCGATCGGCAACAGCCGCGTCAAGCTCACCAACACGGCCGACTGTGTCAAGCGCGGCCTCGTGAAGGAAGGCGACAATCCGCTTCAGGTGGCAGCCGATCGCCTGGCCGCCGATGGCGTCACCATTCTCCACACGATCGGCGGTGACGATACCAACACCACGGCGGCCGATCTCGCCGCCTATCTCGGCGCCAATGGTTACGACCTGACGGTCGTCGGGCTCCCGAAGACGGTCGATAACGACGTCGTGCCGATCCGCCAGTCTCTCGGCGCCTGGACGGCTGCCGAGGTCGGCGCACACTTCTTTGACCATGTTTCCAACGAACAGAGTGCCGCACCTCGCACATTCGTGATCCACGAAGTGATGGGTCGTCACTGCGGCTGGCTGACAGCGGCGACCGCGCGTGCCTATATCCAGAAGACCAAGGACAATGAATATGTCGAGGGCTTCATGATGAACACGTCGATGAAGAACATCGACGGGATCTATTTGCCGGAAATGGCGTTCGATTTGGAACAGGAGGCGGCACGCCTCAAGGACGTCATGGACAAGCGCGGCTTCGTGACCCTGTTCGTCTCGGAAGGCGCAGGGCTGGAAACCATCGTCGCCGAGCGCGAGGCAGCCGGTGAAGCGGTGCCACGCGACGCGTTTGGCCACGTGAAGCTCGACACGATCAATGTCGGCGGCTGGTTCCAGAAGCAATTCGCGGCCCTCATCGGCGCGGATCGCTCCATGGTTCAGAAGTCAGGTTACTTCGCCCGCTCGGCGCCCGCCAATGCAGACGACCTGCGCCTAATCCAGGGCATGGTCGACCTCGCGGTCGAAAGCGCACTGAACAAGGTGTCCGGCGTCACGGGCCACGACGAAGACCAGAACGGCAAGCTTCGGACGATCGAATTCCCACGAATTAAAGGTGGCAAACACTTCGATCTAAATGCAAAATGGTTTGCGGAAGTGATGGACCATATCGGCCANNCCTTCCAGGCAGCGNAATCAATGGCATAGCGGACGGCATGGCGGCAGTCCGGGAGGTATGAGATGACGATAGAAACCTTGCTCGCTTTCGCCGCGACAACCATCGCGCTCGTCCTCCTGCCGAACCCGACCGCCTGTGAAGCCGCCCTTTTTGCCACCCAGAAAGGTCGCAAGACCGCGATCCTGACTGTGCCAGCCTGCGCCGTCGGCCTTTCGATAGCACTTGTTCTGGCTATGGTTCCGATGGCGCTCATCGCGCTTTTTGCCCCGAGCCTTCTTGCCGCCCTCGCCTGGGGCGGCGTCGGCTATCTCATGCTTTACGTGCTCTGGTCGCTTCAGGACCCGCGCGTCTGCGGCCTCGCCGCCGACAACGACAACCTGCCGCAATATGGCAGCACCCGGATCTTCAGCAATCTTGTCCAGCGCACGGCGATCGCGCCACGCTACATCGTCGTCCTTGCTGCCGTGCTGGCGACGGTCATCGAGCCTCGCCTCCCCCTCCTTCCCCAACTGCTCGAACTGCAGTCCGTCTTCCTCGTCTGCGCCGTCATCGCGATGAGCGTGCACATCGCGTTCCCCCGTCGCCTGCTCGGCCGCAAGCGTCGCCTCGGGTCGCTCAGTCCCGCCCTGGGCAAGCCGCGCGCCCAGTTCATTTCGCGACGTGCTGTCTCCGCAGGCTACCGCCGGATCGCCGCCTAACCCCCCCTCTGCCGATCAGCAGGGCGATCGGTCTTGCCGGACGCCGCCCAATAGGTTAATGAAACTTCGCTTTTTGTTAAGGCGTGGGCGGACGGTGGTAACCAATTCCATGAAAGTGACCTGATGGCGAAGATCCGGATCCTCGGTCAAGGAACTGTGCTCGCATGCGCGGTAACCTCCCTCCTGGCTGGTTGCTCGAGCGTCGAACGGGAAACCAAGCTGGCGTCAAACGCGCCGGCAGCAGGAGCCCAGAATACGGCATCCGGCCCGCAGCTTGCACAGATGCAGACGACCGGAACGGGCGCCCAGACGACAGTCACTCTTTCCAAGACAGGCCGCCTCCCGATCGCCGTTCCGACCGAGGCCGAAGTCGCCACCGCCCAGGATCAGGCAATCGCCGCCCCCGAAATGGCCGCCCAGGTTGCTCTTGCCGACCCGGCAGCGGATGCGACGACGCAGCAGGTGGCCCAGGCTCCAGCCGCCGCACCAGCAACCTCGACACTTGTTGCCTCTGCCCAGGCCGCACCGGTCGCAGACTGGCATGCACCGGCAACCTCCACCATTCTTGCAGCCTCGCGCCAGCAGCCGTCGTCCACCGCAAAGGTTGGCCGTCTCGTCTCGACAGACGTTGCCCCGGGCGTTGCCGAAGGCAAGATCCAGCCAGCGGCCGCCGCGGCCATCGCGCTCGATGAACCAGAACTGACCCCGGACATGGTGGCACTGCAGCGCGTGGTGCCGACGCCGCGCCCGGATCGCCCCACCATCACGGCAGCTTCCGCGCGCGCACCTTCTTCGGCGACGCTTGCTTATGCATCCGCTCCGCATGCGGTCGCATCGCTGAAGGCCATGGAATTTCCGCCCGCACCCGACCCGCTGCCG
>Ga0065721_10048940_pt1 | contig 58443 bp, 56 predicted proteins | sample Mesricmetagenome_FD_59108 | JGI IMG/M metagenome (GOLD analysis project Ga0065721, IMG submission 59108) | Mesophilic microbial community from rice straw/compost enrichment Sample: eDNA_1 v2 (version 2) | ecosystem: Engineered > Solid waste > Grass > Composting > Bioreactor | place: USA: Davis... | reverse complement strand
TTTTCGCTACCCCTAACAACCGTTCTCATCTTGCTTCCTATGACAATAGTATGACAATCAAAATTTGCCTGCATGAAGAACCGATGAATATTGAAAAGACAGCAGAATGGATCTCCTTGTCAATAGGGAGCGCCATCACTGCTGTCTATAATCCCTTATTTAGCAGTTACCGGTAAGATCGGATTCTTTAGCATCTGCTCATAAGAGGGGTCGAAATAGGCGGTAAAAGCTATTTCCGCTGCATTCATTCCGCTGTCGGATTGCTGCAAGGTGAAAGAATTAATAACAATAAGACGCTTCTGCTGCTGCAGCTGATTCATCCAGCCTTTCACTTGCGCATAGGTGCCCAGCAGAGAAACATGCACATTAACTTCCTTCACGGTAGGATACAAAGGATCGCTGCTGCCAGTAAATGTGTTAAGCTTGTTCCCGCCCGGCAGATCAATCGTAGCGCTGTTTAATTTCGCCCCTGTCTGCTGTCCCAAGCTCTTAAGCGCCACAACAAGCTGCTCCGAATCATCCCATAGAGGAAGCGCAGCTTGAATATCCTGCTCCGGCAGACTGCCCTCTCCATCCTGCCTGTTCATACTGGCTTGAAGGGCATTTAATTGCATTTCGGTCTGATCGACAAGCTCCTTCTGATCCGACAGCTTGTTACTGGACGGTTGCAGCAATATGACATACAAAAGCAGCAGGACAAGAAAGAGCAGCATCATAATAATAAGGCCAAACGAGCGGTTTTTCGTATTATCCATTGTTGTCCGCGCCTCCTGTCGCCTCTTGCTTGTCCGGAGCTGCTGCTGTCTTCCACGTAATCTCGTAGCTTCCAAACCATTGACCGTTATTATCGGCAAAAGACTGCAGTTGAACGCCCCCGACAAACGACATCGCGCGAAGGCTTGTCAAATAGGCGGATAAAGCGGTTAAATCCGGGCTCTTGAAAGTAAGCGCAAGCACTCCCGGCTGGTTATACTCAATTGTTGTAAGCCGCGCTCCGTAAGGAAGATGGTTCGTTAATTCATCAAGCACAGCAGCTGCATCCTGCCGATGCTCTTGAATGAATTGTATAACGGCTTGCGGATCAGTAGCGGCTGGAGCCTCTGTATTTTGCGTGGATAGCTGCTGCTGGAGCAAGGCGGTTTTATCCTTGAGCACCTGCACCGTATGCTCATAATCCGAGATTTGAAGCCGGTTATTCGCATTTAATGCGAGAATAGCTCCGAGACAAAGCAACCACACTATTCCCGCTATTAATAATTTGGCTGGTATCTGTCTGGATTTTCTAACCTTCTCCGGCATCAGGTTAATGCCCGCGGTAGTCTTCTCGCGGATGGCAAGGCCAAACGGGATCATATACTCGTCAAGCTTTCTGCGCACTCTCTTGCGAAGAGGCGATTCCAGCTCAACCGTCTCTACTCTCATGTCCGGCTGTGCTTGCTGCAGCTCGGCAGCCAATTGGTTACGTCCTGCCAGTTCACCTGCGATGATAGCCTGTACGATTTTCTCCTGTCCGTCATGAATACTGTACTGATAGAAGCTCAGCAATCTGGAAATCTCGGCGTTAATACTGTAAATCAGCTCCGGAGTGAACATGCCGTCCTCTGTACCGCTGTAGTCATATTCATTAATGACCCGCATAAAGACCGGATGCCCCTGATGGAACATATACACTTCAACATTGGCTTTATCCAGATGAATCAGCATCGTATTCTCGAGAGAGTCTTTATACCGGGCCTGAATCGCTCTGGCAAAAGCAGTAGATGCCAGCTCGGCCAATTTCACTTTAAGCCCGGCGCTCTCGAGCAGTTCTATGCATTGCTTGATCCATTTTTGCGGAGAAGCATACACCAGCACATTGGTAGACTGTTCAGACGAGCCGGCAGCAATATAATCATAGACCGGATCTTCAAACGGAAGATGAAGGGCCGTTTCCACTTCCAGGTGTATAAGCTGATTAAGCTCCTTTGGATTTACGGTTCCCATCTGGAGCTTCCGAATAATGATTTGTGAGGTTGGAATAGCGAGCGTAATGGATGCGCCGGTAAGTCTTTCTTTCTTTACCCATACTTTGAGACTGGTTCGCAGCTCTTCGATGGACGTGAACTGGTCCTCAAGAATGACCCCGTCGGCAAAAGGCAGAAAGCCGGTTTTTTCGATTTCCCAGCCCTTTTTTCTTTTTCTCACTCTCGCATAACGCACGCCGCCATGATCAATCGTGAGACCAACACGCTTATTGCTGTCGAGCATTCTTCATCACATCCCACTACATTAGAATAGAACGGTAGAAATCAATTATCTTATCCCCATAAGCGAAAGACAGCAAAGCGCCCAGCAGCAAAAAAGGTCCAAACGGGATAGGCTGCTTTCTCTTTATCATCTTGAACAGCATTAGCAAGCCGCCAATGAGGCTGCCGAAGAAGCAGGCTAATATAAAGGCCGGTATCAGATGGGGCAGACCAAGAATCCAGCCCAGCAAGAAGATCAGCTTGACATCCCCCAGCCCCATGCCGCCTCTGGTTAGAATGACAACAGCCAGCAGAACACCGCCTCCGGCAAGTGCTCCCCCGATATGAAGCCAAATGGAGCCTAGCGGGAAAAAGCATCTTAACACGATAAAGACAGGGGCAAAAGCAAGTAAAATGCGGTTAGGAAGAAGCATATATTTCAAATCGGATACGGTAAGAATCACCGACATGCTGGCGAGCAGCAGTCCGATTACCGTATCCCAGCTGTTTCCGAAGGTGAGGTAAATCCATACAAATAATAAGCCGGTTGCCAGTTCCCCCAACGGGTACAACGGAGAGATTTCATTACCGCATTGCCGGCAGCGTCCACGGGACAAGAGGTAGCTGACAACGGGCATCAAATCACGCGGCTTTAATCGATTGCCGCATTTCGGGCATTGCGACGGCGGCGATACCACCGAAAGCCTGATCGGTACACGCAATCCTACAACGTTATAAAAGGAGCCTACTATCAAGCCCAGGAAGAACAGGTAGATGGTAAGAAACAGGGTCATGGGCGGGTTCGCTTTCTCAGAGAAAGTTGTACCTGGAACCATAGATTTAACTGATTCCAGGCATCAGGTATATCGTCATTATTAATTGGTGCGTTTAGCCTTGCCTTCCTTAACTTCATCCACTGTAATTGCTTTATCATTTAATTCGATAGCTGTAAGTACTCCATTTTGATCAAAAGTTAACGATGACTTGTCAGTATCCCGGCTAATGGTTGCTTTAGTACTAGGCAAAACCGTGTCAGCTGACATATAGCCATTTTTAACAAGGTCATCAAACGTCACGGTAATTCCAGAACCTGCTGTCGCCCCGCTAAAACTGCCATTCAGTTCACCTGTAACATATAATCTCGCCGCATCGTATACTTGGCGCGCTGTAGCAACATCCGCATCCTTCTTCGTGTTATCGATGATTTTGCCGATCAACGGAACCGCAATTACGGCGATAACCGCCAGAATAACGATTACGGCCAGGAGCTCGATCAGCGTAAAGCCTTTCTCTTCCTTTTTGAGACGTTTCATTACTTTTTTCAACATATGGATCTCCTCCTAAAATGAATTATCACCAGAATGGCGTAAGCGGCCATCGTGATGATTCATACTTCGTAAGCTTAAGCTCAAAAATATGTTTGTCTCTCTATGTTGGTCTTGCATGTGAATCCCTTGGAATTATTGCACGCTGGAATACAAGGTGAACATCGGCAAAATAATGGCCATGACGATTAATCCCACAACTCCCGCCAAAAATACGATGAGCAGCGGTTCAATCAGCGACTTCAGACGGTCAACCGTATTGTCGACATCCATCTCGTAAAAGTCCGCGATCTTGGCCAGCATCTGATCAAGAGATCCGGTCTCTTCCCCTACCGCAATCATCTGGGTCACTAGAGGAGGAAATACCCATGCCTTCTTGAACGGCTCCGATAAGGAATTGCCTTGTCTAAGCGACTCCCCTGACTTCCGTATGTATCCGCCAATCACTTTATTGCCAACCACCTCCTCAACAATGGTTAGAGATTGCAGAACCGGTACTGAGCTTGCATACAGCGAGGATAATGTCCGCGACATTTGGGCGATGGCTCCCTTTTGCGCCAGCTTGCCGAAGATTGGCATCTTCAGCTTGGCATAATCCAGCACATATTTGCCCCGCTCCGTACGCTTGTACAACTGATAGGCCAGAACGAGAACAATCAGCCCGATAATCCAGAAATACCATTGATGCGACAAGCTTTTGCTTAAAGCCAGAACGATCTTTGTAATCGCCGGAAGCTCGGTATCGAAGGATTCGAACATCGTGACAAACTGCGGTACAACCCCTTGCAGCAAATAAATAACGGCAGCTATGGACATCAGCCCAACAACTATCGGGTAGGTCATAGCCGACTTAATCTTCTCTTTGGTTGTATGGGCCTTCTCGAAAAACAAGGCCAGCCGGTCCAATGTGCCCTCCAGATCACCCGTCTCTTCTCCCGCACGAATCATGCTGACAAACAATGGCGGAAAAATCCGTTTATGCTCCTGAACCGCCTGCGAGAACGGAATCCCTCTCAGAAGCGCTGAGCTTACTTCAACGAGTGCCTTCTTAAGCGCTTTGCTCTCTGTCTGCGCGGCAAGAATATTCGTTGCTTCCACAATCGTTACTCCGGCTCGGATAAGCGTAGAGAACTGGCGGCAAAAAATAATAAAATGCATGCTTTTAACCGGATTGCCAATGTAAATTTCGGTGGCAAGCACGCTTTTGCGGATCTCTTCGACAGAAAGTACGGTCAGTCCCCGCTTGCGCAGCTCCTCAACCGCAGATGACTTGTCCATGGAGTTAAGCTTGCCTTGCAGCTGCTTGCCTCCGCTGGTCTTGACATGATAAGAAAACTGAGGCATTAGAGACCTCCTTCCGCCATATACGGCTTAGCCGCAGCTGGATGGATGATGCCGGATTGGAGCAGCTCCTTCACGGACATTTCGAGTGTGTGCATGCCTAAAGCACGGCTTGTCTGCATGATGCTTTTGATCTGATGTATCTTTTCTGTCCGGATCAGGTTGGATACGGCAGGTGTATTCATCAAAATTTCGGTTGCGCATGCCCTGCCGGCTCCTCCCCGCTTAGGGAGCAGCCTTTGCGACACGATGGTGACGAGTACGGCGGCAAGCTGAGTCCTGATCTGTCCCTGTTGATGAGCAGGGAATGCATCAATAATTCTGTCAATGGTTTGCGGCGCATCAGTCGTATGCAGCGTAGCCAGCACCAGATGACCGGTCTCCGCCGCTGTAATCGCAGCAGATATCGTCTCCAGATCACGCATCTCTCCAACCAGAATCACATCGGGATCTTGTCTGAGCGCTGCCCGGAGACCGCTTGAGAAGCTGCTCGTATCCTGGCCTATTTCCCTTTGATCAATGATGGAGGATTGGCTTGCATGTATAAATTCAATCGGGTCCTCCAGCGTGACGATATGTCTCGCCTGTGACCGGTTAATATGATCGATCAGCGCGGCAAGCGTAGAGGATTTCCCGCTTCCGGTTGGCCCCGTCACCAGAATCAGCCCTTGATGCTTCTCTGACAGAGCAGCAAGCGATGGCGGCAGCTGCAGCTGCTCGAAGGTTGGGATCTGCGTTGGTATCGTTCTTGCAGCAAGGCTTATACAGCCTCTTTGCTTATAGACATTTAACCGGAAACGGCAATACCCCGGCAATGCAAGGGAGAAATCCACCTCTCCCGCCAAGCGGAGCTTGTCCAATTGTTCCGTTGTCATTAGTCTTTGCGCCATAGCCTCCGCTGCTTGCCCGGTAATGGTAGAATCGCCTGCCTTGCGAAGCTCTCCATTAATCCGGAATGTTGGCTCATTGCCAACCGATATATGCAAATCCGATGCTCGCAGCTCATGAGCCTGCTTAAGCCAATCGAATATTAGTTCACTATGCATAGCTGTCCTCCTGAAAAGAATGACCGCATAATTAGCCGCCTAAAAGGCTATTTGCGGTGATTCTTACTTCGTAAGCATTACCTTAATTGGCCACTGTCTCGCGGAGAACTTCCTGCAGTGTCGTAATGCCGCGTGTTACTTTGTCCAATCCGTCATCCATCAGCTGGATCATTCCCTGTTTTGCCGCAGCCTCGCGAAGCTCGCCCAGAGAACCGGAAAATGTAATTAACTCGCGGATTTCATTATTGATGTGCAGCACTTCATGAATCGCAACCCTGCCGCGGTAACCCGTGCTTCCGCAGTTGCCGCAGCCGCTGCCGCGGTACAATCTGTCAGCCTGGATTCCCCGGCTGCGCAGAAACAGCCTTTCCTGATCGGTTGGCTCATGCGATTCCTTGCAGTCATTGCACACCCGGCGCACAAGACGCTGGGCTACAACACCAATGAGAGAGGAAGCGATCAGATAAGGTTCCACTCCCATATCCCGGAATCGTGTAATTGAGCTGACCGAATCATTCGTATGGAGCGTCGACAATACGAGGTGACCGGTCAGAGAAGCACGAATCGCAATCTCTGCTGTTTCCGTATCCCGGATCTCGCCGACCATAACAACGTTAGGGTCCTGACGCAAAATAGAGCGCAAGCCGGTCGCAAAGGTTAATCCGATTGTCGGATTTACTTGAACCTGATTAATACCGTCAAGCTGATACTCCACCGGGTCTTCAACGGTAATGATATTGGTGTCTTCCTCATTCAAATGGCTCAGGGCGGAATAAAGCGTGGTTGTTTTCCCGCTGCCTGTTGGTCCAGTGATGAGCAGAATGCCATAGGGCCGCTCAATCATTTCCTTGAAGACTTTAATGTTATGGTTATTGAAGCCCAACTGATCAACAGCTTTCACACCGGTACTCATGTCAAGAAGCCGGAGCACGATTTTCTCCCCGTGGATGGTCGGCAAAGAAGAGACGCGAATATCAACGGTCTTGAATTCGAATTGCATCTTCATCCGGCCGTCCTGCGGCAGCCGCCGTTCAGCGATATTTAATTTGGACATAATCTTGAGCCTGGCTGTTATAAAACCTTGCATTTGTTTCGGGATAGCCCGTTCTGTACGAAGCACACCGTCAATCCGGTAGCGAATGGTTACGCTGGCCTCGCCCGGGTCAACGTGAATATCAGAAGCTCTAAGCTGCACAGCCTGCTGAATCATCTGGTTCACGAGACGGACGACAGGCGAATCCTCATCGGTAATCTCGGTCTCGCGGATCTCTTCCTGGGTAGGAAGATCAATCATCATCTGACTCATCGAATCTTGCAAGCCGTAATGTCTTGCAATGGCCCGCTGCAGTTCATCTTTGCTGGAAATAGCCGGCTCAATACGGAAGCCTGTGCTCATGCGCAGTTCTTCGATCGCGAAGTAATCAAGAGGATCAGCCATTGCTACCATCAGCTTGCCGCCGTCTTTGTGCAGCGGAATCGCCTGATAACGCTTGGCCATGCTTTCGGGGATGATCTGGGTAATTTCCGGATCAATCTGGTATTTGTATAAGCTGACATGCGGAATTCCAAGCTGGAATTCAAGGACCTCAATGAGCTGTTGCTCCGTTATGTAGCCTTGCGCAATAAGTAAATCGCCCAGCTTTTGCTTCGATTTGCTTTGTTCTTGCAGTGCCTTCTGCAGCTGTTCTTCGGATATTATGGCACTTTCGACCAATAGATCCCCTAGTCTCTTTTTGATAGCCACCATCTCATAACAGCCCCATTCTCTTATATCTTCACAATTACGTATGATATAAAAATTCGTCTAAGCATGGGTCCCTTATGCCTATAAATTTTAGGATCAAAAACCATATTTGGCAATATTTAATACATTTCGTATTGCATCTAGCGACCTGCTGACTTACACTGATTATAGCTTATAATTACTAGATTTCAAGAATTATTTTGGGTATATTGTACTATGTAAATAGATTGTTAAAACAGGAGGATAGGACTATGAAATTAACAGAATCAAAGAGGAGAATTTCCATTGCTCTGGTTATTACTCTTCTTGCGTCGTTATTTGCCTTTGTGGGCTCCCCCGTACGACAAGCGGATGCGGCGGATACGTTTGACCTGGGGCTTGTGGCATTGAAATCCGTTGAGAAGAACAAATACGTGAGAGTAAGCACAAGCAATACCGCCCCAGTTGCCGACTCGGACAAGGTGTGGACTGAAGAATTGTTTGTGCTTGCGAAGTCCGGCAGCTATTACACCTTAAAATCAAATAATACGGGAAAATATTTGACGGTCAACAGCAGCTCACTGACTGCAAGCAGCAGTTCCGGCACGGACAATGACCAGCAGTTTTCAATCACCGCCAATACGGACGGAACCGTCTCCTTTAAATCACGCAGCCAAAGCACTTACATTAGTGCATCAAGCAGCAGTCTCAGCCTAGGCGGATCAACTATTGCGAATGCTCAGAAGTTCAAGCTTGCTTCCTTCCGCGATACCATCCGTATCCTTGAAGTAACCGAGTCAGGGGAATCGGATTTATCCGCGATAGTCGGCAGCAGCTCGCCTGTTCCATTCACCATTGATACGTACAGCATGAAGGAATTTGTAGCTTCACGTGATGATTTGGACGGCAAATACGATGCGGTATACATAGGCAAAGGAACTTTGGTTGACAAAGATAACAACCGCAAAACGCCGTACAGCATGTCCTTGCTGGACACGCAATCCCAGGGAAGCACGGCGCAAAAAAATAACCATAACACCAGCAGCATTCAGAACGATATTACGCAATTAAAGGTAGACGAGATCACGAATGACTTTATTGCCAAAGGACTGCCGGTTATCTTTTACAATGATTCTGCCAGCAGCAATGGGATTGAGTATCAGGCGGATCTGAGCTCAAGCTCCAAAGCATTGCTGAAAAAGAACTTCCTGTCTTATAAAAACGGAAATACGGCAAACGTTATTTTCGTTAATTCTTCCAATATCTCATCTGCAGCAAGCTTTATGAGCAAGACGAATTTGCTGGAGAAAGCTAATATTCGTCCGCAATTGACGGTAACAAGCAAGCCAACCGACTACACAGCAAATCAGTCCAGTCAGTACCAGGCTGGCGACAAAATCACTTTTAATTACACGATTGATAATGTAGGGGATATCAGCCAGAAAAACATCGAGGTCAATCTGTACATCAGCACAGACAGCGCCCTGCCGTTTGGCGCCGAACAATTGGTAGCTGCCCAGGATGCGGCAAGCGCAAACGGAACCATCTCCTACACACTGCCAAAGGGTTATTCCGGCATCCAGTACTGGCGGCTCGAAGCGGTTGATTTCAATACCAAGCTGAAGGATTATGCAACAGGCGTATACCGCTTCCAGGATCAGAAGATCAATATCAAGGTGCTGCAAGTCATGCCTACGGACAGCAATGCCAGTACTCTGAAAGATACGAATAATATGACGGCGTCCTACCTTGCACCTACCTCCGGCAACAGGAAAAACGCTTATAACATTACGATCGATGTTATGAATATGACAACCTTTAACAGCACAGGCTACACCACCCTAAACGGCAAATACGATATGCTGATTTTTGGCTTTGGCGACATCTATAATAATAATGCTCCAATCAATGACAAGGCTGCCGCAGCTGTCATTCAATTTATTAATACAGGGCAAAGCGTCATGTTTACCCATGATACGATTTACAACAGCAGCAATTCAAGCAGCAGCAACTGGCTGAACAAATTCCAGACCATAACCGGACAGATCGCTCCAAGAACGGATCTTGGCCTTGGCGCACCTGAGTCGTCAACGACAACGGAGAAGGTCAATAACGGACTATTAACCCAGTTTCCCTTCCTGCTGAGCGATACTACCAAAGTAGCAACAACTCATAATCAGTATTACACGCTTAATTTGGAAGATCCAACCGTCATTCCTTGGTATAACATGAGCGGCGGCAAGCGTACTTCCGGAGACAGCTGGAACTCCTATTACACTTATTCCAAGAAGAATGTAACGTACTCCGGCTCCGGTCATACGAACAGCAAGTTCCCGGATTGGGAGCAGCAATTATTTGTAAATACAATGTACCGGGCGTATATCGGCTCTAACCATGCACCGCAGCTGACGGTTAACTCGCCGGTAGAATACAAAGCAGCAAGCAATAATTTTATACCATCCTACCAAAATATTTTGCTGAACTATCAGGTGGATGACTTTGACCTCGGGGATCGTGAACTGAAGACATCCGTAAACTTTATTTATAACAACGAGTCCCATGAGATTTTCAAAGACAAGACTATGCTAGCCGGAGGCACCATTAACGAACAAATCGCAAATCCTCTTCCAAACGGAGGAAATCTGCAAGTTCAGATTATCGCCAAAGATAAAAGCGGTGCGGAAGTTAGCCAAACGATTAATGTCAAGATCGTCAAAGTGGAATCCAATATTGATCTAAGCCGCACAGTGTCCAGCAATGTGACGGATAACCGGGTACAGACGAATACAACGGCTACGTTCACTTATACCGTTACACCAAAAGCTATTGCAGCAAGCAGTGCATTATCCGCTGACAAGATGAAGATTACGAATATTACTTTCAGCGAGACTTTGCCAGCCAAATTAGAAGTGACAAGCCTTCCGCCTGGCATGAAGAAAAGCGGTTCGGCAGACACCGGATATACCGTTTCCGGAACACTTGATAACATTACGTACACCTTAAGCGGCAACAGCTACACCGCATCGCCGGTATCGTTCCAGATTGGCGTGAAGCCTACGGCTGACGGCTTGTACCCGCTTCAGAACGCAGTTCTGCGGTTTAACGATATTGGGGAGCAATCTGCCCGATCCTTAACATTCCCCGGATATGTTCTGGAGGCTGTTACAAGATTGACCTCTCTTAGCTTAAACGATACAAAGCTGCTTGTCGGAGACAGCCGGAAAATGATTCCTGTCTATGCACCGGCTAACGCAACTTACGGCTCCACCTATATTTGGGAGTCGGACAGCCCAAGCATTGTTAAGGTAGACAGTTCCGGCATCTTGACAGGCTTAAAAATCGGGACCGCCAAAATTACCATAAGAGCAATAGACGGCAGCGGCTTAACCGCAACAGCAGCGGTTAATGTCATTGAGAACGGACTTAATATCGTCGGGCCGAGCAAATTCGCGTCAGGAGATACAGTCAGTCTGAAAGGAGAATTGTATACTCCTGATTATGAGAGAATAACAAGCTCCCAATGGAGCATCGTATCAGGAAGCAGCAGCATTAGCCTGAGCTCTGCCACAAGCGATACCGTCATGGTGACAGGTAAAAATGTAGGCGATGCTAAAATACACTTAAAAGTTACAACCGACCAGAACCATACCTATGAGAAGGATTTGCCATTAACGATTTACAAAAAAGTAACTTCAATTGCTTTGACTAACATAACCATGATTGTTGGTTCCACCTACCAACTTAATCCTGTTGTAAGTCCAACAGACGCAACGGATAAATCTATTACTTGGCTGCCAAGCAGCAATTCAAGCGCGGCAACCGTTAACAGCTCCGGACTCGTGACCGCTGTAGACGTTGGAAAAGCTGTCATTACCGCACAAGCGAAGGATGGCAGCGGAGTGACGGGCAGCGCGGTCATTACAGTTATTGACCCGGTTCCAGTTATTTCGGGCCCGGATACGATTGAACTTGGAACAGACGGAACATTGTCTGTCGATCTGCCGCCGGGAACCGGCGATGCGATTACATCCTATACCTGGACCGCTGAAGACGGCACGGGCCAGGTAACGGTGAAAGGTTCGACATCAGGCAAATCACAGACGTTTACCGGCAAAAAAGCAGGAAAAGCAAAAATAAAAGTAACGGTCAATACGAAAAACGGAAAAACCTATAGTGTGGAAAAGGAGATAACCGTCAAATCGGTTACTCTTCGACTCGAAAATACGTACAGGATCCAGGTCGGAAAGTATAAAGATCTGTTTGATGCCCTTGCCTCCAGTCCTGCTGCAGGGAAAACCAATATTAAAAGCAGTCTGCAATGGACGTCGAGCAATACCTCAATTGCAACGGTAGATATCAACAGCGGCCGCGTAACCGGTGTAAAGGCCGGCACAGTGAAGGTCACCGTCATTTACAATAATGATCCAGCCATCAAAGCCGAAACCACCATCATTGTAGAACGAAGCACCTCGAACGGCGAAAAGTATTAATTATGAGAAAACCTCTATCGAGGCCTTTCGAAGAAGCGCGACCGCGTTTAGAGGTAGGTTTAATCGCCAATAAGAATTTGTTCTTCCGACTTGCTCGGAAACTTATAATTCTTATGTGGTTAAAAAAGAGATGTCCCAATAGCCAATGCTACTGGGACATCTCTTTTTAGTACATGAAACATCCTATTTATCAGAAGACGATACGAGCTGTTTTTTTCCCACAATCACGCTAATCTTCTTGACACGGGGCAAACCTTCATATTGATTCTTGAAAAAATCATAATCATAGTTAATGATAAAACGCGAGTCTTCCTTGGCCAGAGAGGCTTGCGGCCTTGGATCAAATAAAATGTCCGAATCTCCTGCGGAGGCATTGCCAAGCACCGCATTAATGGTTAAATCGCCTTTCGAGAAAAAGCCTCCACGCAGCCAAAAGATTGAACCAACGCCATACAGCTCCGCATCTTCATCGGTATAAAAGAAGGCATCCAGAATATTGGGCTTGCTTGGATCATATTTGCCAAAGTTCGTAAAGGAGTCGACCCTGTTCACCAGCACTGGCCCTTTCGAGATCAGGATCAGCTGCTGACGTTCCCCGTCCGACTGGATGCCTTGGATTTGCGCATCTTCAATTGTTGTCTTCCCGAGCGTAAAGATCGTCGAATCCACCTTGACCGTATCGCTTATAAATACATTGCCTGTAACCAGAATGTTAGCCTTCACAATAAGCGGATCACTGGAATAGTTCGATATCGTCAGATCTCCGTTTACGATCAGCCATTTATGATTAGTCTTCTTGGCGGAATCGGTATAAACCAAGCTTTTGTAATCGACGCCATCCAGCGTCAGATTTCCATTAAACAGAACCGTGCTGGATAAGGAATTGAACTGTACAAAATAGGCTTCATAATCAGCCAAAGCTTTATTATAAGCATCCATTAATTCCTCGTCGTCCAAATCAGTAGGCAAAGTTGGCTTAGACGGCGGGCCTGAGGTGAATGTTACCCCGCTGCCCGACTTCAGAACAGCCAACAGACTGTTGAACCTGCCGGTTTCCCCGCTATGCGCCGGATCTACGGCATAGTCAACAGCGGCTTTAATACTGTTGCGGTCAGCATTTGTTGCTTCCTCCGCTTTGTCGATAAAGGATTCCGCTACATTGATGGAGATGAATTTCTTCTGATCACGAAGCTGGATCTGGCTGTTCTCCACCCCAAGCAGCTGCTGCAAGGTCAGATTGGTTCTGGAATACGGCTGATATTGACCGCTGATCTTATCCAACACTTTAATGGAATCCATATTTTGAATAAAGATATTGCCGTCAAAATACGGGTACTTCGTCTCCTTCTTTTTATCCGGATCATTGTCATAGATATATTTCGCATGATTATCAATAAGGAATTCATGACCGGCATAAATATTGCCCAGCCCGTAGGCGGCTCCGTTAATAATGACATCATTTTCCGAACCAAAGGCATAATTCAGAAAATCGGGATAAGCTGCAATCGTAATTTGCTGGGTAAGCCGTCTTTTCACATGGTTAACTTCCGCCTCTGCCGTCAGGTTGACATTATAGCTTGTCTGATCACCAACGCTGACCTGCTCGGTTGATATTTCACTAATTCTTCCGCTTGCATCCGGCAGGCTCGTATTGGTGGTCTTCCTCGTCAGATCATCAACCTTCTGCATAAGAAATGAGAGCTCCTCCGGAGCGATATCTTCCCTTCCGTCAAACTCCGTGACGAGGTAGGAGGCTGCTTCATTTAATGTTTTTTCCGCCAGATGAAGGCTCTGTACATCATTTTCCCGCGTCTCTGACCGTGTTGCCCCGCCAAGCGTAGAGCTGACAACAGCCGTTCCCAGAATGGTCAGCAGCAAAATCATAAACAGGACCATTACAAGCGCATAACCGCGCTCATGCTCGTTTGGCATGCACCCTTCCTCCTAAAACCCAAATTTGCTTTCCAGAGTCAGCTGCTGATTATGGCCATTGTGATTCTGCTCAAGCACCAATCGAATCTCGATAAGTCCGCTGCTGCATTCCGATGCACTTGTTGTACATTTCAATTCAATGGATGAAGCCGCGGCCTCCGGTACCGCTTGATCCAGCATCCCAACATCCGATCTTGTGTCAATTGTCCGTTCTCCTACACGAAGCCGGTTATTTTCGAAAAAGATCCGCAGCTCTTCCCTTGTGCCGTTATCGCGTACCAACCGGATTCCATCCGTATCGACGGCAATCATATCCGGACCATAAGAATACAGCTCGGTAATAATCGAGGACATCAGCAGATCCGCATCATCACGCAAGGCATTTTCCGTTTCGATGCGGTTGTATGTATTCACGCCATAAGTAATCACCGAGAAAATAACTCCCGCAGCAATGGACAACAAAGTCATAGCCGCAATAAGCTCGACAAGGGTCAAGCCTTCCTCTTCCTTGCGCCATCTATTAACGAACCCTCTCACTGGCGATATATCCCTCCACTTCCGCCGTATTGCGCGCACTGGTTGTTCCATTCACACGTTCCACCTTTACCATAACCGGCAGCAGTTCCTCCGCCATATGCAGCTTGTCGGTATCATGGAGCATATCATTATGCATATCCCTTTGATAAATGACGGATATGGTATACTGTACACCGTTAATATTGGGATTAAGGATCTGCTGCATGACAGCAGAATCTTCAGCAAGTTGACTTACTGCGGCATCACAGCCGGACACCTGACAGCTGATCGCTGTATTGGAAGGATTGGAAAAATACGTCTGGATCGGCTCAAAGGACTGCTTCTCCATATAGAACAACGCATTTCGAGCCAGATTGACCATAACGGTCTTACTCTGATTGCCTTTCGCATAGGTAAGTGCGTTCGTGAAGAAGGAAGTGAGCACCAGACTTACAATCGATAAAATCACAAGAGCAGCCAGCACTTCCACCAAGGTTAAACCGGATTCCTTCGTTCCGCATCGAATCCATTTCATCATCAGCACCTACGATCTGCTATCATTTTAACTGTTAAAACTACTACCATCTTACTATAATCCCGTCATTTTTTCCATGAAGAGCGATACTATTTTCATAGTTTTACACTCTTACATGTAAGTCTAAAGAACTATTGTTTAAATTTCCTTCGCGGATAAAAACGGCACAAAAAAAGCAAACGATGCATCTGCATCGCTTGCCTTTCCAATGTAGCCTATTTACTTGACAATCGCAATGGCAAGGCCGTCATAGCCCGGAAGCACCGTGCTCATCAGCCGTTCATCGCTTGCAATCTGCTGGTTGAAGCTGCGGACCGCTTTGACCGACGGGCCTTCCTTCGCCGGGTCCGTGGTGCGGCCCCGCAGCAAGATATTATCACCGATAATAATAGCACCCGGATTGGCAAGTGCAATCGCATGCTCGAGATAAACCGGATACCCTTCCTTATCCGCGTCGATGAAGAAGAAATCGAATTTTCTGCCCTCTTCCTTTAGCTTTACGAGGCTTTCACGCGCGTCCCCAACGATATATTCAACGGCATCGCCAAGGCCTGCTTCCGTCATATGCGTCTTGGCCACTTCCGCATATTCCGCTTTTAACTCTAATGAAGTAAGAAGTCCGCCATCAGCCAGCCCCCGTGCAATACAGATGCCGCTGTAGCCGCCAAGTGCGCCGATCTCAAGTGCGGTTCTGGCTCCAGACATCTTGGCGAGCATCGTCAGAAGCCTGCCGTATCCGTCAGCAATCGATATATCGGGCATGCCGCGCTCGGCAATCCCGTTTTTGGTATGGACCAGATGCTCATCTTCGCCATATAACCCGTCAACATATTGTTCATCTGTCACTTTACTCTCAACCTCTCTATTTTTACAATTTGTAAAAGCTACCCTCTTTGTCCTATACTTGATTGTATGATTTTGACCGTGTGGATACAACTCGAGTTTTCACAGGTAAGGGGAGAATAGAGATAATGACGACAATAAACCTGATCGCTACGGCACCGATGGGACTGGAAGCGGTCGTTGCGCGCGAGCTGAAAAATCTCGGCTACACAGACCTTCAGGTGGAGAACGGACGCGTCCGTTTCACCGGGCAGCCGATTGATATTTGCCGCACTAACCTGTGGCTGCGTACCGCAGGGCGCATTCTCGTAAATATGGGCGAGTTCAAGGCTACAACCTTCGAAGAGCTCTTCGAAGGCACCAAGGCACTGGATTGGCCGGAATGGATTCCGGAGGACGGAGAATTCCCGGTAAACGGACGCTCGCAGAAATCACAGCTTACCAGCGTTCCTGCTTGTCAGAGTATCGTGAAGAAAGCGGTCGTTGAGAAAATGAAGGACCGCTACGGCACCGAATGGTTCCATGAAGACGGCGGACGTTATGTTATTGAAGTGACGCTCATGAATGACATGGCGATGCTTACGCTTGACACAACCGGAGCTGGTCTCCATCAGCGCGGCTACCGCAAAGTATCCACCGAGGCTCCAATCCGTGAAACGATGGCGGCTGCCCTCGTTGACCTGAGCCGCTGGAATCCGGAACGCCCGCTCTATGATCCGTTCTGCGGGTCCGGCACTATTCTGGTAGAGGCTGCTATGATCGCATGGAATATTGCCCCCGGCCTGCGCCGCTCGTTTAACGCAGAGGGCTGGCCGCTTGTCCCTCATGAGCTGTGGGATGAAGCGCGCGAGGAAGCGTTTGATGCCGTGAAGGACGATATCCCGCTCCAAATCGCAGGCTCCGATATTGACCCGTATGCGATAGAAATCGCAGAAGCTGCGGTTAAAAAAGCAGGATTTGGCAAAGAAATTAAATTAAAGGTGATGCCGGTTGCGAAGATCAAACCGGAGGGCGATTACGGCGTCATTATTACGAACCCGCCTTATGGCGAGCGGTTAGGCGATGACAAGGATGCGGAGATGGCGCTGATGCAATTCGGCCGGTCCGCGCTGTATATGCCGACATGGTCGTTCTTTGCGATCAGCCCGTCTGCAAGTGTTGAGCATTATTTCGGCAGACCGGCAAATAAGAAGCGGAAGCTGTTCAACGGCCGCATTCAATGCGACTATTATCAATTTTTTGGTCCGTTGCCTCCCCGTAAGTAAAAGAAAGGAATTTTTGCGTTTATGTTAAGTTATACCAAGCAACCTAACCCCGCACGCCGCTTTATGCGTTCCACTCTGGAATGGCTGAACCGCTTAAAGGGTGTCGACGTTGTACTCTTTTTTATTGTCATGCTGTTAAAGCAGCTGTGGTTCAATCGATTAATCCATGTTCCGAATATGGATATGGACGGCTATGATACCGTTGTTGCGATCGGCACGCTTGCTCTTGTCACCTTCTGGACATTCTGGCTGCCAACCCGCGGCCGGATTATTGCCCTAATTGTGCTGGATCTGCTGTTATCGTTTATTATGTATGCGGACTTAATCTACTACCGATACTTTCAGGATTTCATCTCGGTGCCCGTACTTCTGCAGGCGAACCAGGTGGATTCGCTTGGCGAAAGTATCGGGACGCTGATACACGCGAAAGATTTTCTGCTGGCGGTCGACTGGCTGCTGATCATTCCTTTCGCGGTCTATGTCATCTGGAAGGGCCGGTCGGATCTCCGGCAAGACTCCTATGAATATGGATACGGCTATTCCGCTCCGCGGAGAACGCTGTTTTGGCGTAAAGTTATGATTCGGGCGGCTGTGAGCGCTGCTATCTTCGCAATCGGGATGTCGATGTCAATCGGCAACGTAAACGAAGCGAAAAAAACATGGGCGCTTGGTCTCTTCGACGGCAACTGGTGGAATGTCTCGCTGTATAACGTAACCGGTATTGTTGGTTTTCACGGCTATGATATGTACCGCTACGCGAAGCTGCATTGGATCGACTCTGAGCAGGCATCTGCCGAGGAAACGGCCGAGGCGATGGCGTGGACGGAAGCCCGCGGTGATAACCGCCAATCGCTTGAGACCGATCCTACGTTTGGGGAGTACAAGGGCAGCAATGTTATTATGATACAGATGGAAGCCTTCCAGAACTTTATGATCGGCAAATCGATCGGAGGACAGGAGATAACGCCTAATCTGAACAAGCTGGTGAAGGAAAGCGCGTATTTCAGCCAGTTTTACCACCAGACGGCGCAAGGCCGGACCTCGGATGCGGATTTCCTGAGCAATTGCTCGCTGCAGCCGATGATGAGCGGCTCGGTCTTTATCCAGTATGCGAATCATCAGTATAACTGCATGACGGGTACGCTCAAGGATAACGGCTATACGACTGCCGCATTCCATGCTTATGAGGGCGGCTTCTGGAATCGCAATACGATGTATGCGAATATGGGCTACGACATGTTTTATAGTAAAAAGAACTACCAGATCGACGAGCCGGTTGGCTGGTCGCTTGGCGATAATTCATTCTTCCGGCAGTCCGCGGATATCATCGCGAAGCAGCAGCAGCCGTTCTATTCGTTCCTTATTACACTCTCAAGTCATTATCCGTTCACAATGCCGGAGTCTGAGCAGAAGCTGAATGTCGGCGAGTTGGACGGCACCCTGATGGGCGACTATTTGCAGGCCGTCCATTATGTGGATGCGTCCATCGGCACCTTCATTGACCGGCTGAAGGCCGAAGGGCTCTGGGACAATACGATCGTTGCCATGTACGGCGATCATGACAATTCTATCCGGGATTGGAGCTTGTTCGAGACCTTCCTTGGACAGCCGCTTAGCGACCTGCAGCGGGAGATGATTCTGAAGCAGGTGCCGTTTATCGTCCATCTGCCGGATGGCAAATATGCCGGCACGCATACCAACGCAGGCGGCCAGCTGGATGTGACGCCAACGATTCTGCATCTGCTTGGCATCTCGACGGCTGACATGACGCTGCTTGGTCAGCCGCTCATTACGAGCCAGCCGCATAGCAAGCTGGTCGTACAGCGTAACGGTGCCTTCACCGACGGCACCGTCTACTATATGCCTTCCGGCGATGCGGTCGCAGGCAACGGAAAATGCTGGAACATCGCCGCGAATGCGCTTGGCGATGTACAGGACTGCCTCGGCGCGGTGGATGACGCGCGCACCGAGCTGTCCATGTCGGATCAAATCGTGCAGCATGATTTGATCGCATCCTTCCGCGCAGCCGCTGTAGAGGCAAGCGCGGACGGCGGCAAGGCAACCGCCGCCAATACCGCCAGCGGTGCGGGCAAGTAGCGCCGCGCAGCAGCAAGGGCTGTCCCTGGTCTTAACGACCGGGGACAGCCCTTGCTGCGTTTGCTAGTCTGTCATCTGCGCGGGATAAGTTCCAGCACAGATGACAGACTGCCTATGGATGATACATCGCCATACTGCGGGCCTACGTTGGATTTCATCCAGCGTAATGATGCCTAAAAGACCAGTGGCAATAGCTAGATTGGATTTCATCCAGCGAAATCAGCTCATCCGGACCAACGGAGCACCAAATTGGAGCAATCCGCTGCATAAAATCCAACGTAACCCCGAGAGGCAGCTATTTCCTCTCATTTTTACTGCATGGAATCCAATGTAGCAAAAACCGGAGATTCGCGGGGCTGGACAGTTTGCGGTTTGCTAGTCCGACAATTCGCTGTTCACCAATTCACCACTTCGACATTCGTCAGGTCCACCGTGCCAGCTTTACGCAGTATGCGCCCGAAGGCACAGCTAGCAGTATTACTCCCTCTTTCTCGCTAGTCCACCAGGTCCGCCATTCCAGCTTTACTCAGTATGCACCCTAAGCCACAGCTGACGGTATTACTCCCTCTTTCTCGCTAGTCCGCCAGAGCCGTCATCCCAGCTTTACGCAGTATGCGCCCGAAGCCATAGCTGCCGGCATTAGTCACTTTTTCCCATTGGTCTTCAGCCAATCCAGCACCTCATCGATCGTTTTCACCGGCACGATATTGAGCCCTGGGGCCGCCGCCTTTGCTTCAGCAAGCGAAGCTGCCGGCACAAAGAATACGTCGGCATCGGTGCGGCTGACAGCGTAGGCTTTTTGCGGGATACCGCCAACGAGGCCAATGGAGCCATCCGGCTCAATCGTGCCCGTTCCGGCAACGCGCACGCCATATGTTACTCCACCCGGCGTTAACTGATCAAGCAAGGCCAGCGTCAGCATGGCGCCATGAGACGGGCCGCCGATATGCGCGATATAGTGGCGGTATTCAATCTGGCGCGGAATATCCGCATGCCAATCATTTTCTGCCCCGATGCCAAAAACTGCGCGCTTAGGCAGATCTCCAGCCGCCTCAGCCTCGCCTGTCGGCACCTGAACCTTGACGGTCTCTTTCCCCCGCCGGAGTGTAACTTCGACCTGATCACCGGGTTTGACCTGGCTTACCATATAATCCGTCAGCTCGGCCATACTGCTGATCGGCTTACCGTCCAGCGCAATAATAATATCGCCAGCCTTAATAAGCGACTTCGCCGGGGCATTATCCGCAACCGCAAGCACTCTGGCACCAGTAAGCTCAACTCCTTTGCCAAGACCTGCCTTGCCCATCGCGATAGCTCCTGCCACATCATTAGCGCCCCGCTTCATCTGTACGACTTCCGTGTATGACTCCGTCAAAGGCGGTTCATCCTTACTTCTCTTCTCGAAGCTGTACATCGGCAGCAGCCTGGCATACAGCCAGTCTGCCGGCACGGCAATCCGCTCGAACACAAGTACGCCGCTAATTCGGCCTTCCGGCTTTCCTCCATCTACATGCGCATACCGGTTCATCGCCATCGTAAGACCCGGATAAGTAACGTTATAGGACGTCGGATAAGCCAAGCAGGCAAATAAGGCAGCAGTCACAAGCAGCCATGCCAAGCTGCGCCAAGGCCATCTCAGTCCTTCACCTCTGCCGGCAAGCCTACGATAAACCGTATCGCTCCAGATCAAATCAACGAAAAGCATGACCAGCCCCAACCCTAAAACAGCGAGCCCAATAATAAGATCATCCGGCTTCACCAGCAGGAATACAAACCCGGCTGCACTTATTGCAAACAAGATTCCGCGTACAGCCAGAAGGAGCCGTCTGCGTCTTCTCCTGCCTGATGCGCCGCGACCTGTCCATAACCGCCTGAATCCTGCCGCAGCCCCTATTCCCCATAGCAGCGGTATAATCGCAAGGCCATACAGCAGCTCATCGATCATATCAATCCAGAGCCGCCCGGAGGAAGTTCGAATCGGCGCGGGGAGCCAGATCAGCTCTGCTGCCAGAACAAATAACAGGACAACAATCATTCCGGCCAAATAATAGCGAGCATGACGAATCATCCGCGTGCACCCCTTCCCTCTGTAATAACTTCGAAAAAAAGACTCAACATCTCTGTTGAGTCTTGTCCATTCCAATTGTATCTATTCCGGCTCTTAATGCTCGCCGTGATTGCCTTTGGACGGATTCGTTACCGCAAAGCCTTCTTCCGGTACGTAGAAGTAATCGATGCGTACGCCATCGAGGAAATCATTATCCTTCTCGAGAATAACATCGATCTCTTTGTCGGTCGATACGACAACATCCTTCTCGTTAGGCTCATCGACAGCCAGGCCATAGTGGGCATGATCGCCATGCGCATGCGTGACATATACGCGAAGCTTCTTGCCTTCGTTCTCCGGCTTGTCCAATTCCAATTTGAGCATCTTTGCTGCATTACGAGTAATCTTGATATTCATGTCTATTCCACTCCTCTAACAAATTGTGAAGCCATTCTGCTTCGTAAGCACTAGCTTAAATGTACAGCCGATGGTTAACATTACCTGATCCTATTATACTTCTTCTCCATTCTCCGGGCAAACCATTCGGCCAGCAGCATTGTCACTGCAATATCATCCACCGGGACAAAAGGAAGCGCGTCGGGCAGCACCCAATATAGAATTACCGGGACAAGAAATAATAACTTGTCAGTAATAGCAACCTCTCTTGAGACAATCAGCTTATAAATCCGGACAAATGTGCTCTTCCAATGACGAAGCGATAACCATTTACGCATGAGGCACACCACCTTCAATAGCTTTTGCCGAACATTATAGCATAGGTGTGCCCCGGAAGCATTATTCAAGCCAGTCAGCGGTGAAGCCGCAGAAACTCGGTTAATAATGGCCCAATCTTCGAATAAATGCTGTCCAATTCCTCGGGAGGCAGCGGATTGACGCCAAATCCCGCTTCTATGGTGAACCCTGGCCTGCGGTAGCGCTGAATAAACCAATCCTTATAACCTGCATCGCTGCCGCTCAGCTTAACCGGTTTGTAGCCGCTCGCTTTGCCAAGCCGCTCTGCAAGCCCTTCTGCTTGCTCAGGCTCGTATTCCCGGTAGTTCCAATAAATCTCCTCGCCTTGCGTATGCAGAGCAAGAACGGAGTCGAATTGCAGCGACTGGGTCAGGCGGGTCAAAGCCTGAGCCTCCGGCTCACTTAGCGGGAACGGACCAGGGAAATCACGCGGGCCTGGACCTTGCGTCCCCCGGCGCAGCCGCTCCTCTTCCCAATGCGCGGGAAATTGATCATTCAGATCGACTCCGCGTATGTTGGCTTTCCATTGATCGAACTGCAAAGAGCCTTTATTCCATGCCAATAGCTGCTGCCTGTATGGATTGTCCGCTTCAATCCCTTCCAACGCCAGCTGCACTCCATCCGGGTTCACCATGGGAACGATCCACGCTTCCGTCTCCCGGTATAGCTCACAGGCCTTTTCTCCGAGCAGAATATCATTCTTCACGCAAGCCTCTGCCCACTCCTCAATGAACCGCATGAGCAACGGGGTTGTGATCCACTCATTGGCGTGGAATGAACCATTCATATGGACACGCCTGGTTCCTTCTCCGCACTTGAGCGCAATAATCGGCCTGCCAAGCACACTATGACCAATCACATAGCCCCGGACAAAAGGATAAGTACGCATCAGCCTATCGCAATCCGCCACCAATTCCCGATATCCGTACTGCCTGTTCACAAAGTCCTCCATGCCCGCTTTCCCCCTTGGTCACCCGTACATCGGCTGTCATCTTTTATCATGCTATTCAGGGGAAGAGCAGCACATTCCAGAGCAAAGGCTGACAATCCTTGTAAAACAAGGTGAAACAGCTATCGCCGTCCTTGGCGGAACGAGTTTCAATCCGGAGAATTCTAAGCTATGCTTATAAGAAAAAACTTATAAACTCTTAGAATTTGAGAAAACCTCTATCGGGGCCTCTCAAAGATGAGCGGCCGCGTTAGAGGCAGGTTGTATCCATTCTATTGTGATGAGAAAAGCTGCCCCACAACGCCTGGACAAGGCGAAGCAGGACAGCTTTAATTCATGCCTTAACAGATCTGGGGCACCTGCCATACGACAGGTGTTAATTCAATATGTTCTCCAAGCCATTGCAAGGCAATTGACTTGAACATTTTTGGATCTCCGCTGCAGAATAACTGATGGACTGGCACTATCGCCCCCCGTGACAACCGCTCTTTTTCGTGAAGAATTGTACTGACCTCACGGGCCGTCTCATCAGCTGAGCTGATCAGGTTAATATTAGGACCAATGACCTCCTGAATAACTTCCGCCAGGAACGGGTAATGCGTACAGCCAAGAATTAAGCTGTCTATCGGATATTGGCGAAGATGGCCAATCGAGCTGCGGATCGCTTCGTACGTCTCGTAGGAACGGAAATTCCCTTTTTCCACAAGCGGCACAAATAGCGGGCAGGCCTCGCTAATCACATGCACATGCGGCGTGATTTCCCGCAGAGCATCTTCATAAGCCCCGCTGTTTATCGTGCCCTCCGTGCCGATTACACCGATGCAACTGGTAAGAGTACGGCCAATTGCCGCTCTTGCTCCTGGCTTAATTACGCCTACAACAGGGATATTAACCCTTGCGCGTATATCCTCCAGAGCAAAAGCGGTTGCTGTATTACAAGCTATAACAATCATTTTCGGACGAAATTGATTTAGATAATCTACGATTTCACGCGTAAATCGGGTCACTTCCTCCGGATCGCGAGGACCGTAAGGAGCTCTGGCCGTATCGCCAAAATAAACGATTCTTTCACGCGGCAGCTGGCGCATGACCTCTCTGGCGACGGTAAGGCCGCCTACGCCTGAGTCTAGTATCGCAATCGGTTGCTGCACAAACACACCGCTTTCTTCAACTTTTGTTGTAAAGGAAGACCTTGAAGCTTCAATACTATATGAAACCAGGTACAAAAACGTACCTGTATCTTATCTCTGCCTGGGACAAGATTCCAAGGAAATCGCGGGTAATGTCGAATGCAGCAACTGACTCCGATTCACTTGTGTACTATGTTAATTGATCGTTTGCAGCTCTTTTGCGTCTTCGAACACTTCTTCTGCCGCTTCTTCAAGTGTATCTGTCACTTCATCCGTAACTTCCTCAACTGCATCTGCCAGCTCAGCACGGCGCTGTTTCACGCTGGATACCGCCGCTCCTGCCGCTGCTCTTGCCGTATCGGCAAGCTCCGTTGCCTGGCTGCCGATTTGCTTCGCAATTCTTACGGTTGTATCCGACACTTGCCCTGCTGCCCGAACCGTCTGCTCCTGCACTCTTCTTGCGCCTTCAGAAATATCCTGACGCAGCTCTCTGCCCGCTTTAGGTGCGAACAATAACGCTGTTACAGAACCAAGGATACCTCCCGCTATTGCACCAAAAAGAAATCCTTTTGTTTGTTTACCTCTTGCCATCTCAATCGCTCCCTTCAAATTAGAACTATTCGCCCTGACCGTTATTGGAGGGTTCATAACGTTTACGGTTAGTCTGCCATTGCTGCCAGAAAGCCATACCAAGCTCCATCCATTCGAGCATCGAACTTGCCTGCCGCTCTGCCGCCGCTTTTTCCGCATGCTTCACAGCAGATTGTGAAATAACGCTGGACACCTGATGGATAGCCGTTGTGGTATGCCCGATTGTATCGCCGATCTGTCCGACCGCTTCAAACAACCGGTTCGCCTGCTGCAGCTGATGATGCGCGGTTTGGACCGTTTGGCCCGCCGAATCGGCCAAAGCTCCCATTTTACCCGAAGCCTGCCGGATATCTGCCTGCATCTCCTCCGCCGAGAGCTGCAGCTTTGCCAGCCTGACTAGAGCGGTACGAACGCCGATCAAGAGACCTGCAACAAGAATGACAAACGCGATTGCAGCAATCAGCGCACTCCATTCCATCACCGTCATGACCATTCCCTCCTTTGCCAAAGCGGGCGAATGCCCATTTCGTATTGCCATTATAAGCAGCATGGGCTTGACCTGACACAGGCGGCCACAAATAAAAAAAGCCGACGGTTCGTTATGAACCGTCAGCCTGATAATCAATTCCAATGGTATAGCTGCATCTTCCCCCGCCTTTGGCGAGGCATTCTGTCCGCTCGACCTTCGTTTGAAGCAAGGCTTCAAACAAGGAAAGCTCGCAGCTGCATGCCTGCTCATATTTGCCCGCTACTTGCGCAATCGGGCAATTATATTCATGGAGAACGTATTGACCGTTATCCTTATCTTCCACCTTAGCCATGTATCCTCCGGCATTCTGGATCGCTTCAAGCTCCATTACTTTCTGCTCCAGACTCTTGCCGGACATCCTTGGTTCATAACGGTCAAGCAGCTTTTTCTGACGACCCTCGAACATCCGGGCAATCAGTCCCGATGTCTCAGGATCCTCCGCCAGCTCTTCAAGCAGATCAAGCGCGAGCAGATTGTAGTTTTTCGGAAACCGGTCGTCGGCAAGCCTTGTCAGCTCATAAGCATGAACCGGCCGCCCCATGGCCTGCTTAACGGAGACAACGCTGATGCTGCCTTCACGCTCCAGCGCGTACATATGCCGTCTTACTGCCATTTCCGTTAAACCAAGCTCGCCCGACAGCTGTCCCGCGCTTTGTCGTCCATTTGTCTTCAGCAAAAGCAAGATCCGGCCCCGTGTTGTTCCTTCAACACTGCGGGATGTTTCACGTTGTTTCTCCAGCATCAACCCATCACCACCCTTGCAGGCATTGTTAGGGTCATTGTAACGTATTTCAACCTTTTCGTAAATCGGATTCAACCGGCAGCTCGCGTTCCAAATACTGCTGGACAGACTCGCCAAACAGGCGAAGCTGCACCGGAAGATCACGCGTCATCGCATGAAGCTCAGCCCTGGACCAGATGTAATAATCCTGAACCAGCGGCTTGCGAAGCTTGACCAGCTCGATAAGCAGCGGCTGCATAGAAGAAGGGAATGCACCCGCCTCACCCGCGATTTCAACAATATCCTCGTAGCTGCTCGCATCCCTTAAAATAAAACCGTCAATCAGGTAACTGCCCACATCTGTGACGGTCTCAATCGCGAGATGCAAAGCCCGCTCCTGAGCCAAACCTTCAAGCAATGTCCCCTGCCAATCCACAGCTAATGCTTCAAGTGCCGCCGCAATATCCGGAATGGCTTTCAATCTAATTGCAATTTGTTCTTGATTTACATAATACATGGTTTATTCGCCCGCTTTCAGCCTTGCTCTCTTCTTTTTCCCTTTTCGCTTGAGCCATGCCACCATCACAACACTGCTGATGAGGATGACAATTAAATAAGTCATAATTTCAAAGACGTCTCCCATGAACGGTCAGCGCTCCCTTGCCGAATTAGCTAACGAAGTCAACAGCGGCAGAAGCCTCGCGAACTTCGTTAATATGCTCAATAACCTTCTTATGTACAGGGTGGACCTGATAAGCCTCAAGTGCTTCAAGCGACTCAAATTTGGTAATTAGAGCGATATCATAAGAGCGTGCCGAATGAATAACGTCAAGTCCAACTTCAATTGATTTCAGCTCGTCAATCTTGCCTTCCATATCACGCAGCACTTGTGCTGTGCGCTCCACGTTTTCTGCGCTGCCGTCTTTCAGCTTGAACAATACGATATGTGTAATCATAAATGAACATGCTCCCTTCAACTTGTCGAATGACAAATATCCTTTTGTCACATAATAACCCAAGCAGTCGCATTACGGCAACATTAGCCTGAGAAAGGATCGGTACGTTATGCGCTATCCCGTTACGTTTGCAGCCACCCTCATAGGTCTTGCACTATGTGTCTATAATTCAACCGGTTATGACCCGCATAATTTCGTGTTCTTCATGTTCAGCATCCCGGCATGGATCGTGGACCTGTTTGTTGACATCCATGATGTTAACGTCCTTCTGATGTATGTGCTGACGGTTGCTTCCTGGGCGCTTCTAGGCTTCATTGCCGACCGTCTGATTGATCGCGGCAGAAGCCGCGACCGCCGAAGAGCTTGAGACAAATCGAAAGAGGAGCCGCAAGGCTCCTCTTCTCTTGTTGTTATGCCGCTTCTACGATAAGCTTCGTCTTCATATCCACATGGCCGGTACCGCATGGTACGGAGCAATGCATCACATATTCGCCTGGCTTATCGAATTCCAGGTTTGTCTCAAGGTTATCGCCTTCCAGGTCAACATTCAGCTCGTCGATCTTCAGACCATGAATACCGCTCTTGTTCTGCAGTTTCAGGATAACTTTATCACCGACTTTAACTTTGTACTCCTCTTGGCCGTAAGTAAAGTCGCTGTTCGCCTCAACCTTAACAAGTACAGTGCCTTCAGGAAGTGAAGCGGATTCGTCTACCGGTTTGGCTGGGAGGCCGAATGTCAGCAAATAAACCCCCAGAAGAGAGGCCGCTGATAATAGTACGAACATGATCCATTTGTGCATTGCTACGTGCTCCCCTTTGCGATTCTTATTGTCTTAGTGTTTAATTCTTATATTACATAAGATCGTCCGAAGTTCTCAACCTTAAACTGCAGAATCAGGAAAAGTTTTTTCCCGAATATGACAAAACCATGAACTTTTTGTGACTTATCCTTTGTAAAATTGCTTAATGACCTGCTCGGATTCCGCCTTCAAATAGCTCCATAGCAAAAAACAGCGATGACGGCTTCCGCGGCATATGTAGAATATTTCAAGGCCATCCTCCTGCCGACGTTCCTGGGCAAGCTGGATGCCCGTCTTTCTGAACTGCATGAGCAGCGAGGCCTGTTCAAGCAAAACCCGGTCCTGTATGCCGCGAAGAAGCGATTCGTACAGCCTTGGCAGCTTCATCGCGCCTGTCCCCATTACCCCTATATCATGTTCCAATATGATCATCACAATCCCCAGAAGGATATAGCGCTGCACGAGCGCTGTATCCTCATCCGTCACATAGGCCGGAGCCCCACCTTCCCGGACCTGCACATCAGCAAACCGGATAGCCATTGCTATCGCCTCCCATAAACAGAACATTTGTTCTCATTATAGCGAATACAGCATGCAGGGCGCAACCCTAATTCTTACTTCCCTTTATCCTTCAGCACTTCTATGATTTTGCGTAATCGGTCGGGAAGCGGCAGACCAATCCGTCCGTAGTTTTCTATAATCGAAATAATCTCATTGGCGATATAGAAATAAATAGCCGCCCCCATAGTTACATTACCCAATTCAAGCAAAACATCAACACGATGTGCAAGAAGTATGACAAGAAGCATCATTCCTTTGCGCGCTAGTCCCCAGGCTCCGAAAAAACTGTTCAGCCCTCTTCCTTCTTTTATCGATGCGGTCATACCAGACACATAGTCAATTCCCATGGCTACAACCAATAATGTTAAAGATTCCATCCATCCGCCGAATGCAAACGTAATCACAGAGCCGATAATTCCGCTAACCGAGCAAACCATGACTAACTGCAACTCCTGCCACCCCTTTCTGCCTTTAAATCTCTCTATCTTATGCAGAAAAGGGACAGGATGCTTGTTCAAATGTTTATGATTCTATCAAACGGGCTAATTGGCGTTATATCGGTCAAGCGCCGCCTTCTGAATCGCAATTGCCCTGTCAATATTAAGCGCTTTAAGCTGGGCGACGTAATCCTCAAAGGAATCAAGCGGATCAATGCCAAGAATAATCCGTAAAGACATCTCATCTACAAGTGTCGTGGCATCCTGCATAATAGCCGAGAATTCCGCGCTCTCCCTTTCGGTCTTCTGAATCGGCGGCAGCATGTAGCTCTCTGCATCCGTATCCGCCCATATATTCACGGCGTCTTTCTGTTCCTGCAGCATATAATACTGTTCCATGTAAGCAACATCCTGGACAAATGGTCCAAAATAGCTTGCCCGGCTGTACATCGCAATAGCTTGTGACGGTGCCAGCCTGTCGGGATTATGCAGAATAAGATCCGTATAGGTCGGTCTGCCGTCCTTCATCGTATAGCTGACGCCTTCAATGCCAAAGTTGAACAGAAGATGCCCTTCTTCGCCGTAGCCGTAATCCAGCATTCGAACGGCTTCCACCGCATGACTGCTCTTCGCAGAGATCGCGACACCACCGCTGCTCATATACGGGTATACCCTCTGCCCGAACATCGGCCTGTCTCCTTTATGAAGCACCGGATATGGCGCAGCAACAATTTCAGCCTTCGAATCCTTCTCCTTGAGCAGAGGAAGCCAGGTTCCAATACCGGAGCCCGCATTCCAGATACTTGCACCGCTTCTTCCGGTTATCATACTGGAATCAATTGTTCTCGTATCTACCGTTGCAATGTTGCGGTCTATCAGCCCTTCGGCATACCATTTCCTGAACAAAGCAAGGAACTGCTTGTATCCAGGCTCAATCGGGCCAAATTTCACTTGTCCGTCTTTTAGATAAAACCCTTTTTTCACGCCAAATGCTCCAACAAATGCTCCGTTCTCAATCCCAAACAGCGGGCTTGGCGTACTGAGGAACGTTAAAGGCGCTTTAACCCCTTTTTTCTCCTTGAACGTTTTGAGCACCGTATACCAGTCATCGATCGTAACCGGAACCGTGAGCCCCAGCTCCTCAAGCCAATCCTTACGGATGATGGGACCTTGATACGTCCTTAAACGGGCATCTCCCTGAATAAACGGGAACACGTAATAGCTGCCGTCCGCCGTCTTGATCTGCTTGTCGATATCCGGATGCTCGCTTAAGTACCGTTTCAGATTAGGCGCATACTGATCAATCAGATCATTCAGTCTTAGAATATAACCGTCTTTAATTGCTTTCTCCGGCCCGCCGGGGAAGTTCGCCCATTCATACTCCATCACATCCGGGAGCTCACCCGACGCCAGCATGACATTAAGCGCTTGCTTCGCCTGGTTAGCGGGAGGCTGTATGAATGTCAGATTAACACCGGTACGCTTCTGCCATTCCCGGAAGAATGGCACATCCTGGAAACGCGGCTTCACGCTGGCGGCATTTCCGTTGAGCTCTGCCCAATACGTAAGTGTATCACTTGCTGGAGCTGGAGCCTCTTGCTCTGCCTCATTATCATAAGCATCAGGCGGCTGCCCGTTATTCGCTGATGACTTGCAGCCGTTCAAGCCGGTTATCGTAAGTGCGGCGATCAGGAGGAGGGTAATTATACGATATTTCTTCCTCATGACTGTTCCTCCTAATTCATTTCCTTATATTTGCCCGGCGTAATGCCTTCATACTTCTTGAATACCCGGATGAATGTTGCGGCATCGTTATAGCCGACTGCCCTCGATACCTCATTAACAGATTCCTGATGCTCTGTCATCCGCAATTTGGCTTGACGGATCCGATATTTATGCAGATAATCCAGCAGTCCTTCTCCCGTCTGCGTCTTAAACAGCTTGGACAAATAACTGCCCTTCAGATCGAAATATTCACCAATCGTATTTACGTTCATATTCGAATCACTGTAATTCGCTTCAATATAACCCGCAACACGGGCAGATAAATCGCGGATCGATTCCGCGCGTTCATGCGTCATATTGGATTCCAGCCTCGTTAAGGCGAAAGCACATACATCCCTCAGCAACAAATGAAGCTCCTGCTGCATCTCCTGAATCGTATCGCAGGCCATAATACTGTTCATCCAATTAGGATTATCGTTCAGAACGCTGCCTTTACCGTCGCCCAGCTCATTAATAGCCTTCACCATCGTTCCGACCAGATTAAACATAAAGCATTTCGCCAGCGTCAAGTTCATCATCGGCTGCCGGAAGTTCCGCTCTGAAATATCGTTCATAAAGGCAGATGCCTGCTCAAAATCCCCGATCTTAATCAGATTGATCAGCTGCTGCTCGGCCTGCAGCGGGTAATAATAGCCGAACTGTACCGCTTCCGACGGCGCTGTCCGGATCTCATCGTACGTAATGATGCCTTTTTTGCCCAGCACCATCTTGTATTCCATCGCATCTACCGCCTCACTATAGGCAGCTGCAATGCCCGGCAAAGCGCTATGTCTGCCGCTGATCGCTACGGTCAGATCCATATCATAACGCATAAGGAAACGCTGCGCTTCCGTTGCAATCTCATGCAGGTCTTTCTTATAATCCCTCTCCTCTTCATCCTCACCGGATAAATTCACGAGACAGACCATCATATCATCAACCTCTGCCACATATCCTGCATGCTTGTAGCGGCCTGCAAGCTCCTCCACGACATTGCTGATAATAAACTGGAGGAATCTTCTCCGTTCATTATCATCGATGCCCGGCAGCTTCTCGTAAAGGCTTTCATCGTTCTCGATCACAAATAAGATGACGGCATAATCATCCGATATCTGCTCCATCCGGTATGTCTTGAATGCTTCCTCGTAAGGGATGGGCGAATCAAGACGACCCTTAAGCAGCCTGCTCAGCATATTGGACCGCAGCACATTATGATGCATCTGGAGCTGCATGGCGATATTATCCTTCTCGCTGCGCGTTCGGCTGACCGCCCGTTGAATGAAGTTCAGTTCATTCCATTCCTTATGCTCCTCCGTGTTATTCTTGTCCGTCAGCGACTGGACAAGCTGCTGAATCGGCGAGTAATTGCGGCGCATAAAGAACCAGGTGAGCACACCCGCTCCCATGACGCTGATCAGAACGCTTACTAACGTCAGCTTCCTGACATATTCAGCCTTCTGCCAATAAATGCTGCTTGGGATAACCAGCGCATATTTCAGATCCGATACGGAGGATTGCAGATAGAAGATTTCTGAAGCTCCCGATTTCATCGAGGTCGGCATCTCTTCACCGCCGCTCCGCACCTTTTGCAGGATGATCTCCTCGCCCTGCTTCTTCGGCAGATTGGACAGCAGCACCTCGTTGCTGCGATTCAGAATTAGAACATATCCGCCGCTGAAACCCGAGATGTTCTTAATCGCATCCTGAAATCTTGCCAAATCCGTCATAACAACAACCGTCCCGGCTTGTCTGCCGTTCAAATCCTTAGGCAAATGGGTGATATAAGCGATGGAGGATTGGGTAACCCCCGCATCTCTTAGCGGCAAAAGCGTAAACTGATTATGCTCCGATGTCTCGACAGCTGTCTGCCAGTCGTTATAATTCATCTGCCCTGTATCATGAAGGGTCTCAAAAGCCGTCTTCATATCCCGGACATTGCCGGAACGCAGCACGGCATGCTCGCGCTCCCATGTGACATAAAATTCATCTATAGAGGCATAGGAAGTCTGATAGGTTTGAAATTCCTTCACCAGCTGATAGGCATCAAATTGAGCATCCGCCTCTGACCTGCTTGAATACATCAGGGTCTGAAGCCTTGCATTCCAGGTCAGCTCCATGGTCAGGCGCTTCATCTGATCCACCTGATTATCGATGGTATAGCCAACCTGTTTAAGCAGCGAGTCATTGGCGCGGTGAATCTCGCTTCGGAGCGCCGCGCTCGACTGCGAATATACAATTAAGCTGATTAGAATCGGTACGAATAATACCGCGCAATAGGAAATAAGCCAGGTCACGATAATGCTCTTCCGTTTCTGCCATATGGATCGAATATTCAAACCAAGATCTCCTCGCCTGTACTTAAGAGTTGTAGAACCTTATTATAGGCATAGAAAAGGCGCCGAAGGAAGTTGCAATATGTGCAATTCGATTGACGATAGCTTAACTGACCGCTGAAAACAGCACAAATAGCCCGTTGGAATCGTCCATTCGGGCTACTTGCAATCCATCTATAAAGAAGATTAGAACATGCGCTGCTTCCAGCCGTTCAGCTTCGCAATCGCTTCCACAAAGAAATAATCTCCGTAGATAAGGGAGACATCAACGTTTTGACCAGCTGGCTTATGACCTGTACCATGCTTCAGAATCGCTTCATGCGAAGATTCGGTCCATGTGCCGTAATTCGTATAAAGCGACTCCAGAATCCGCTCTGCCGCTTCGCGGTAGATACGGCCTTCCTTCTCGGTCAGCAGAGCCGCCAATTCGATCAGTCCCGAAGCGGCAATCGCTCCGGCGGACGTATCGCGCGGCTCTTCCTCCATCTGCTCGGAAGCCCGGAAATCCCAATGCGGAACATGATCGTCAGGCAGATTCGCCATAAAATAATGCGCCACACGCTGCGCCGCGCGCAAATATTCAATATTGCCTGTATAGCGGTACGTATTAGCCATGCCGTACAAGGCCCAGGCAGCACCGCGGCTCCAGCCGGAATTAGGCGCTGCTCCTTGCCCGCCGCGCACCTGGTCGAACTCGCCCGTCTCCGGATCGAAGCAGACGATATGGTTCACCGAACCGTCTTCGCGGATGAAGTAACGCAATACCGTATCGGCATGCGCGCTTGCGATATGGGCAAACCGCGGATCACCGCTCTCTGTCGAAGCCCAGTACAGGAGCGACAGATTCATGCAGGTATCGATAATCGACCAGCCATGCATGTCGCTGTTCCAGGCACGGATAAACCGGCCGTTCAGATTGAACCGGCCCGTCATAAAGTTCGCAGCGAACAAACCGCGGCGCTTTGCCTCTTGATCTCCGGTAATCCGGTATTTCGCAACCGCTGTCGGCAGGAAATGAAAGCCTACATCATGATCGAAGGAGTTCGGAACCAGCATCTGTCTCTCCAGCTTCTCATCCCATTCCCACGCTGCAGCCTTATACCTCTCTTCACCGGTCACTTCATTCATCAGCCACAGAATACCCGGCCAGAAGCCCGAGGTCCACCAGTCTGCTCTCTGATCATCATATATCCCGTCTGCCTTCGCGACATGCGGAGATTTATCCCCGATCTGAACGATCATGCGGTCCACTTTCTCTTCAAGCTGCTTCCAGATCTGCGAAAGATCTAATTTCCTATGCACCGAGCTTGTCTGCATTTTCCTTCCTCCTAAAAAGAATTAGCACACAAACAGCCGGAGGGCTGTTCGTGATGATTCTTGCGTCGAAAGCATAAGCTTAAAAGAATTGCTGCAGAAACAGCCGGATTTGGCTGTTTGCAGTAATTTTTGCTTTGAACCAAATTAACCTTTAACCGAACCAACCATAACGCCTTTAACGAAGAAACGCTGTACGAACGGATAGACGCAAAGGATAGGCACTGTCGCTACCATAATGGTCGCATATTTAATCGTTTCGCCGATCTGGAACCGGTCGCCCGCCGAAGCCCCCGACGACATACTGTCGGTAGAGTTCGCGATCAGAATCTCGCGCAGCACGAGCTGCAGCGGGAACAATTCACGGCTTCTGATAAAGATCGAGGCGTAGAACCAGCCATTCCATTTGTCAACGGCATAGTACAGGATCATAACGGCGATAACCGGCATGGAGAGCGGAATAATAATCCGGAACAAGATCGTAAAATGATTCGCGCCGTCAATCTTGGCCGATTCCTCCAGCGCCTCCGGAATGCCTTTAAAGGCTGTTCGCATAATGATCAGGTTAAAGGTGCTGATCGCAAACGGAATGATCGTCGCCCATAACGTATTCAAGAGGCCAACGCCCTTCACGACCAGATAGAGCGGAATCAAGCCGCCGCTGAAAAACATCGTTAATAGAATCAGTCCCATAAACAGATTGTTCCACAACACATCCCGGCGGGATAACACATATGCGCCTAATGCGGTCATGATCAGGTTAAGCACGGTGCCAAATACCAGAATAAACAGCGTATTTTTATAACCGGTCGTAATGCCCGGATTCTTGAACACGCTCGTATACGCATCCAGGCTTAATCCAAGCGGATGCCATAGAATGCCTTTGTTCGCTACAAGCTGTCCCGCCTCGCTGAAGGAAGCGAACAGTACGTACAGCAGCGGATATAACGTCGACACGATCAGAAGTATAAGAACGGCATATACAATGACATCAAATACTCTCTCGGAAAAGGTCGCCTTAATCTGCATCAACTCTCACCTCACCATAAGCTGCTTTTATTCACCTTGCGGCTAATATAATTGGCGGTTACTAGCAAGGCAAGATTGACTACGGAGTTGAACAATCCAACCGCCGAGCTGTAGCTCCATCCAAATTCCAATAACCCTTTCCGGTAGACGAAGGAGGAGATCACATCCGCCGTATCGTACGTCACCGGATTGTATAACAGAATGATTTTCTCAAAGCCAACGTTAAGCATATTGCCCATCCGCAGGATAAACATGATTGTAATCGTAGGCAGAATGCCCGGAAGCGTAATGTAGAAAATCTGCTTCAACCGGCTTGCGCCGTCCATCCTTGCCGCTTCATACTGCTCCTGGTCGATACTCATCAATGCCGCGATATAGATAATCGACTCCCAGCCGATCCGCTGCCAGATCTCGGACAAAATATAAATCGGACGGAACAGCTCCGGCTTCTGCAGCATCGCCTGACCGTCATATCCAAACAGCATAAACAATCTATTAATAATGCCGTCAGCATTCGTAAAGTCGGTAATAATCCCGCAAATGACCACCAGTGAAATAAAATAAGGCATGTACGTAATCGTCTGGGCTACCCGTTTGAATGCCTTGTTGCGAACCTCGTTAATAAGCAGCGCCAATATAATCGGTGCGGGAAACTCAAAGACTAACGAATACAAGCTGATGACAAGCGTATTCTTAAGGATTCGTGTAAAGTAATAGCTGCTGAAGAAATCATGGAAATGCTTGAGGCCAACCCAGTCGCTGCCCAGAATGCCCTTCATTGGAGAGTAGTCCTTGAAGGCAATTAACGCCCCGTACATCGGAATATAGTGAAAAATAATATAATAAGCGATGACAGGAAGCATCATCAGATATAACAGTTTGTTCAGCTTAAAATCGCGGATATAGCGGTTTTTGTTGCCCACGCCGGTATTCACCTCGCTCCATATTGAGGGAGGGAGAGAAGGCTAGGCCTTCCCCTCCTCCAACTTCTATCTGTTAACGGCTGTTGTAACGGTCAAGAGCCGCTTGCTGGATCTCAATCGCACGGTCCAGATTGAGCGATTTCATTTTGTCCACATATTTGTCGAACGCATCAACCGGTTCTGTTCCCAGAATGATCTTGAGGGACATTTCGTCCACCAGTGTGTTTACATCGTTCATAATGGCTGCATACTCGGATGATTCTTCCGGCGATGGCGTAATTGGCGGCAGCTGGTATTTCGCTGCATCTGTTTTTTGCCAAGTAGTTACGGCATCACGCTGGGACTGAAGGGCAAAGAATTGCTCTGCATAACGTTTGTCCTGAACGAACGGGCCGTTGTAGCTGCCGCGTGCATACAGAGAGATCGCTTGTGCGGGAGCCAGCTTGTCCGGGTTCTTCATCAGAAGATCGGTGTAGGTCGGGTAGCCGTCTTTCATGTCGTAGCTGACGCCCTCCGTACCGAAGTTGAAGAACAAGCCCCCTTCTTCGCTGTAGCCGTAGTCCAGCATTTTTACAGCCAGCTCAGGATCTTTCGCTTGTGTGGTGATCGCAACGGTACCTTCGGATGCATAAGCGGTGTTATGCTGGCCAAATTTAGGCATGTCGCCTTTGTGGAGAACCGGATATGGCGTGCCGACCAGAACGGCCTTAGGGTCCTTCGCTTCAACAAGCGGCTGCCATTTGCCAATACCGCCGCCCGCATTGCCGATTGATGCGCCTGTTGCGCCGGATGCGATGTTGCCGTCAACCGATTTGGTATCCGCCGTTGCGATATTTTTGTCAATCAGACCTTTCGAGTACCAGTCGCGGAACAGAGCCAGATACTCTTTGTAGCCCTCTTGCTCCGGTCCAAATACAACCTTGCCGTCCTCTTGGTAGAAGCCGCGGGTTACGCCAAATGCGCCCATGAAGGCGCCGTTGCCGCCATCATTAAAGAAACGTGGTTTGCTGTTGAAGGTAAGCGGTGCTGCTGCTCCCTTCTTCTCTTTGAATGCGGTAAGCGCCGCTGTCCAATCGTCGATTGTTTCCGGTACCGGCAGGCCAAGCTCATCCAGCCAGTCTTTGCGGATAATCGGGCCTTGGAAGACGCGAAGGTACTCATCGCCGCGGATGAACGGGAACGCATAATAGCTGCCGCTGTCGGTCTTCACCATTTTGTCGATATCCGGATTGTCTTGCAGATACTTCTTCAGGTTAGGCGCGTATTTATCGATCAGATCATTCAGCTTCACGATATAGCCGTCCTGGATCGCTTTCTCCGGGCCGCCCGGGAAGTCGCCGATGAAGTTGTACTCCACCATGTCCGGCAATTTACCGGATGCGAGCATCACGTTAAAGGCTTCCTTCACTTGGCCGGTTGGCGGTTCTGTAAATTCCAGCGGTACGCCGGTTTTCTTCTGCCATTCCTGGAAGAACGGAATATCCTTATGAGATTCCTTCACTCCAATCAGCTGACCGTTAATTTCGCCCCAATACGAGAGCGTCTTATCCGTCTTAATTGGATACGTTATTGCTTCTGCCGGCTGTTCCGCCGAGCTGTTGCCGTTATTGCCTGCGTTCGCGCTCCCGCTGTTCTTATCGTTATTAGAAGAACAAGCTGCGAGCATTGTTCCCAGCAATGCGATGCTGAGTGAACCTGCTACCCATTTTTTCATGACCCTACCTCCGTTTAATTGTGTAGTGAAAATGGCTACATCCACAGAGTAAAGGAAAGGATTTAGAGTCGATATGGGCAAAACATACAATGGAATGGGGATTTGGGAAGGCGGAATTGAGGATTTCGCCATTTAAATTGATGGATGGAGTGATGATTTGTACAATGCAATAGGGAAAATCGAGAATGGGGCGGAAAAGAGGGACAGCATATTGGCGAGATTTTGCCGGAATGCCGGAAATGAAGAAGTCTTGCAGATGCCGGAATGCCAGAAATGAAGATGTCTTACAGATGCCGGAATGCCAGAAATGTATCTCCTTCGGTCGCTGTTGTCTGTACTTTGCTTGAATTATTCTCAATGGTGGCAAAGTCCAGACAAAGGCGAACGTTTCACTCCTCAAGAGATACATTTCCTCTATTCCTCCCTTCTCGACGGAAGGGGAGAGGAAAGAAAATGAAAAGGATAGAGATTCGGATGGTTTCCGAAAATCTCTATCCTTTTTATCAAACATTATGTTAAGTCTCTTTCCTCCACAGACCTCCGGAACACGGAACGAAACCGCATTCGGTGTAGAAGGATGTATGTTTGGTATCGTAGGTCAATGTTACGATCTCAAGCCCGGCATGTTCAGACTCTTGAAGCAGCCTCTTGACTAGAGCGGAGCTTGACCTATTCCTTTTCTCTGATAATGCGGGTGTATAATGATATCTTCCATGTAGCCATGCTGCAATCCCATTCCTGCGACATAACCAAATGCAATAAGTTCGTTCTTGTCATCCCGGAGACCAGCCCAAAAATTGCAACGCTCAAACAAAGCCGGATAATCCGAATGCCGTCCATCCCAACCTACAAGTTCTCTTATTGCCGGAACCTCATATGGTTCAATCGGTAAATTGATGATAATTTCTTGGTCCAATTGATCATCTCTCCTCCACCTCAGCTCGCCAATAACTCGTTTAATTTTTGTTCCAAATTATCCAGACCTTTAACAGGGTCCAGTCTATTGGCGATAATATTCTGAAGCTCTTCCGATAGAACGGTATATAGAGCTGCATATTTATCCGTATTTGGAGCCAGCTTCACATGATGCGCAGCTTCGAGGAACAGCTTGCGATAGGGAAGGTTCTGATATTGCATGTCATTTTGCACCGTCTCATTAGCCGGCACATGACCAGCCTCCCCCCAGGTCAAGCTGCCTACCTCCGAGAAATACCGGATGAAGGACATTGCCGCGAGCTGCTTCTCCTTTGTCACATAGGTTGGAATGATCAGGGTATGGGAGCTGCCCCATTGCTCATTCCCGCCAAACAGCGACGGAAGCTCCATAATTCCGCTATGAAAGGACGAATCTCCAAGATGATGCCCTGCTTCCCATATTCCTCCCATCCAGAATACGGCCTGCCCGTTGTGGAAGGTATCCCACGGCGTTTTATCGTTCAGATCGCTCAGGCCATCCGCAAACAGCTCCTGATAAAAACGAAGCACATCAAGCGCCTTGTCATTGTTGATAGCTGCATGCTTCAAATCGGGAGTTAATAGCTCGCCCCCAGCCTCGTAATACATATCCAGAAACGGCTCCTGAAAATATGGTGTATTAACCGCCAGCGGCTGCACGCCGGGTAAACGGTCTCGCAGTTGCGCTAGAAAATCCATAAATTCCTGCGGAGTGATATGGCTGAGCATCGAAGTAACCTCATTCTCTTGCAAACCCGCTTCAGCAAGCAGGTCCTTGTTATAATACAGCATGTGAAAATGCGTATCTAAAGGAACGGCATAAGGCTTGTTGTCATAAACGACGCTATTCCTGTTCTTTTCCTCAATATGACTGAAATCAAACCCGGCAAGCTGTGCCAGCTCATCCAGCGGTATAATCTGTTTGGCTTTGACAAACGGCGATACCCGGTCCGCATGAGCAACCGCCACATCCGGTCCCTTCCCGAACGACAAAGCTGTGCTTAATCGAACATAATATTCATTAGATTCTAACCGGAGCTGTCTGACGACTGTTCCCTGCTGGGACTCGTTAAATGATTTGATAATCTGACCGACATAGTCCCCTTCCCCGCCTCCAAAAGGATTCCAGAACAGGATTTCAACCGGGGCTTTGGGAACATCACTAACCGGTGCCGCGGATTTAGCCGGACCGGCGCATCCGGAGATTAACCCTATGCAGACCACTAATACAACCAACCTTGCAGAAAGCTTTTTCCCCACACTTTCACCTTCAGCAGACGTATTTTTTTCACTCTGGATCAAAGCGTTTCTTTATCCTCTTTAACCAAGCTTCTATATTCGGACGGGGTTGCTCCTGTTATCTTCTTGAACACTTTGGAGAAATATTTGGGGTCCTGAATGCCAACTAACTGCCCGACATCAGCCGTCTTCATTTCTCCCGTCAGAAGCACCTTTGCCTTCTCGATTCGTACCCTTGTTACATATTCCAGGAAGCTTTCCCCTACTTCTTTCTTAAACAAATTCGCAAAATAATTTTTGCTCAAATGAACGAAATGACTGATAGATTGCAAGGAAATCTCTTGCTGATAATGCTGCTGGATATACTGCGTTGCTTTCACAATACTGTTCCGGTCACTGTTATAAATTCGAATCATATGTTCCTGCAGCTCGGAGAAAGCCCTGATGAACCAATCACGGCTTTGTTCAATCGTTTCAAGCCTCGATAATTGATCGAAATACTGTTTTTTCAACTGGAGCACATGATGCTGATCATTGGATACATCCGGCCATATATTCGTTAGTATCATGAGCAGCTCAAAGGAAATGATCTGCACCAAATCCGGGTCCTGCCGTCTCTCAAGCTGATCAAACAGGCCGCCAACGTATTCATTCAGCTCTTTGGTCTGCAGCCCATAGAGAAGAGTGTGAACATAAGCTTGACTGACCTTGATTGGTGCTCCATCCTCTTCCCTTGCTCCGGCAAGCTCCGTATAGGTGATTGCTTTTCCGATTCCTGCAAACATCCTTTGCTTGGCCGCTTCCGAAGCCTGGCTGTATGCTTTGCTGAGTTCTGTCCATTGACAAGCCCTGCCGCTTATACCAATCGTGCAGACCAGTCCATAAACCTCCGCTAAATGGGATAAAATACGTTCTGCCAGCTGCTTCGCCCATTTTTCGTCAGAGCCTGCGGCCTTATCAAGCGGAATAGGAAGCAGGATGTTTAATTCACCTTGCTTATCCGCAAAGACGGCAAAGATTCTGTCACTCCCGATATGTTCCATCGCTTCATGGATGACATGCTGCTTCTCAAGCAAGCCGAGGTCTGTCGAATGAATAAGAATATGCAGGAGATACGCAGGCATATGCAGTCCCGCCAGCTCAGCTTCCCCAACAACTGCACCAGCTTCTCCTTCTTCACACCCGCCTCCTTCAATCAGCCCCAGCAGCAGCTTTTCCTTCCGTGCCGGATCGATAATCGCTGCTTTGGCATGTATTCCCGAATCTTCCCCAACCGAGTCCAAGGAAGCTTTTACATTCCTCAATACCCTTTCGAAATCCCTGGGCATCATATCCGATTTAATCATATATTCCGATACACCGTAACGAATCGCTTTCTGGGCATACTGGAATTCCTCCAGATTGCTTAGGATGATCACCTTCACCGAATATCCGTTATTTCGGACTTCCTCAATGAGTTGAATGCCATCCATAACCGGCATCTTAATATCCGTAATCAGAATATCCGGGGGCGCTTGACGGATAAGCTCCAACGCTTCTTTTCCATTGGCGGCCTCACCCGTCACCTCTAATCCTACCTTCTCCCAATCGATCATAGAACGAATACCGTAGCGGACGATAAATTCATCTTCAACGATCATAACTCGGTACATCTGCTGAAATCTCTCCTATTCCAAGTAAGGAAGCCGGATCGTAATCATTGTGCCCGCTTCCGGCTCGCTTACAATATCGATACCATAGGCTTTGCCGCTGATCAGCTTGATTCGTTCATCAACATTAGCAAGCCCGATCCCGCCTGTCTTTTCGCCCGGCTCATGATGCCTGAGCAGACTCCTTGCAAATGCAGGGTCCATTCCTTTGCCGTTATCGGCTATTAGAAAACGTATCCCGCCATCTGTCCCCCTGGTGCACGTAATATCGATTTTGCCCTCCTGCTCCGAATCGGAAAAAGCATGCATGATCGCATTTTCAACGATCGGCTGAAGAATCAGCTTAGGTGTCTGCAAATGACGGACCGCGTCCTCTACATAAACATTGGTTTCAATTTTATAATTAAAACGGAACTTCTGAATACCCAGATAACACTGCACATGCTCGATCTCCTCCTCAATCGTCACCGTCTCCTTCCCTTTGTCCAGGCTAATCCGCAGCAGCCGGGACAGCAGGCTGACCATCTCCGCCGCATTATTCGCTTTCTGGATAAGGGCCGTCCACTTGATGATATCGAGAGTATTATACAGGAAATGGGGATTGATCTGCGCTTGCAGCGCTTTCAGTTCCGCTGTTCTTTTCTGATTCTGCTCCTCATACACAGTCTTCAGCAGCTCGTCAATGCGGGCAACCATGTAATTGAAATTATTACCTAATATATCAAACTCATCACTATGCTTCCTGACGCGGAACCGCACGGTCAAATCCCCTGACATGACCTGTCTCATGAGCCGGATCATCTTCAGAATCGGATTACTGATCGAGTTAGCAAGGAATATAGCGGTTACAACGGAAAAAACGATACACAGCGCAGCTATAATCCAGATCATCCTGAGCAGTCTGTCTGAATCCTGATACAGAATCGATTCAGAGATAACGTTCACCACAATCCAATCATTGGTGCGCAGCTTTTTGTAATTGACAATCAGCTTCTTGCCCTGTTCATGAAGAGGAAAGCGGGACTCCTCCAGGCCGGAATGAACAATTTGAGTATAACCTTGCTCACCAAGAACCTCTTTCACATTGTTCCCAATCATCTGATTATCGCCGTAGGACACAATTTGCCCTTGCCCGTCAATGACGAAGCTTTGAATATCCCGATTATTGTTGGTTGAGCTCGACCCCAGCTCCCTCAACACCTCACCGCGAATATCCAGCACGGCTATAATCCCTACCGGACTGTCATCGGAGGTCTTATAAATCTGTTTGGACAATGAAAATACATTAACGCTCTGAGAATTCAAGCTGTCTACATAAATGTTAAGGCGGGTCGGGAACCACTTGAAATTGCTTCCTTCCTCAAGCGTAGACAAGAAACCGCTTACCTCTTCAGGCGTACGGTTCTTCCAGCGGTAGATGCCTTTTATATAATGGTCCTTCGAGATAAACGATATCGATTGAATATCCTGATTGATTGCAATGATCGTAGACAGCTTGGTCGTCAGCGACAAGCTGTCAATATCATAAGATTTGACGGCACTCGTCTTGTCCAAATCCCGCAGCATTCGGATAATCTCACCGTTATTGACAACCTGCATCATTAAATCTTTATAAATGCCAAGGCGGGTATCGATATTATCTGCCGTCTGCCTGAGCAGCTGCTCTGAATACTCCGTCACCTTTTCATTAATAGTAGATTTGGAGATGGAGTAAGAGATCGTTCCCATCACAATCAGCGGTGTCAGGGAAAATAGAAATAAGAGCAGCATCCATTTGTAGCGTATGCTGCTCTTCCATATATTCATCGAGGGCAACAGCCTTGCCCAGCCGGATTTTTTTCTCATTGTTCCTCGCTGCTCCTGCCGGACATGCCGTTAATTCTTGCGAGCCTCCCCGTTGTCATTAACCCTTCACTCCAGACATCGCCACACCTTGAACGATATGTCTCTGAAGAAGCGCAAAGACTACAATGGTCGGAATAGCCGCAATGCCGCTTGCCGTCATGATCATATTTAAAGACATATTATTATTCGATAAAAAGGTAGGCAGTCCTGCCGATAATATCATATTTTCTTCCGAGGTGATAGTAAGATATGGCCATAGGAAATTATTCCAGGATAAAATGAGAAAGAATATGCCAACCGAAACCATCGCTGATTTCGTCAGCGGCAGACAAATATTCCACCAAATGCGGAAGGTTCCGCTGCCGTCAATTTGAGCAGCTTCAATATAATCCTTGGGAACGCCGTCCATAAATTGCTTGAGCAGCAGAATGCCGATCGGATTCGTTAAGCCCGGCAAAATGATCGCCCACATATTATCAATCAGATTCAGATGCAGCGTCGTCTCATACAGCGGGATCAATATCGCTTCGGTCGGAATCAGAAGCCCCGAAGTGATAAGGACAAATAAAAAGCCTTTGCTCTTGAACGGCATCTTGGAGAAAGAATAGGCCGCCAGTGAGCTAAGCAATATCGAGAGCAGCGTTGTAATGACGCCAATCACCGTACTGTTCCAGGTCCATCTGAGAATCGCTGAGCCTGTGAGCACTTTCTTATAATTGCTGAAAGTCAAATCAGCGAAATGAACCCAGTCGGACATCGTATAAACATTTGTACCGTCCGGCTTCAAGGAGACAAGCAGCATCCAGATGAGCGGGAATACGAATAGTACCGCCAGCACGATGGCAATGATGTTAAGAACCCACTTGTTCATGTTATTCCCCTCAATCCTTTCGATCCGTAAGTTTAAACTGAATGACCGCAATCAGCAGCATAATGACGCAAAATACGATAGACTGTGCGGAAGCAAGACCAAACATATCCTTCTTGAAGCCCGTCACATAAATATAACGGATCATTGTATTCGTCGAATCTCCAGGGCCGCCGCCGGTCATAATTTGAACTTGACCAAATAACTTCAAGCAGCTGATCACCTGGTAGAATACCTGAATCTTCATTACTCGTGACAATCCCGGCATAGTGATGTGCCAGAACTTGCTCCACGTTCCCGCGCCGTCAATCGTTGCTGCTTCATAATGATCCTGGGGAATTTCCTGAAGTCCCGCCAGGAACAGCACCATGACGAACCCGACCGTCCACCAGTCTGTCGCAATGGTAATCGCCCACCATACAAATCGGTGATCCGTAAGCCAATTAATATCTTGATGTATGCCCAAAAGTCCCAACAAAGCGTTTACCGGACCATTCTTCGGGTCAAACAGCTTCAGCCAAATAAAGCTGATTACCGAAACCGACAAGACATAAGGCAGGAAATAGGCCGATCGAATAAGTGTCCGGAACCAGATCCGCTGATTGATAATAAGCGCCAGAATCAGGCCTAATACAATAACCGTCGGAGCACCGATGAGCACAAAATAAAACGAGTTCCATAAATATTTGTAGAAATCGCTATTTTCGAAAATCCGCTTATAATTGTCAAGCCCCACATACCGCTGCATCCCTTGAATATTCCAGACATGCAGGCTGATCCAGGTCCCGCGGAGAACGGGCCACAGATAAAAAATGGCGAAGGGAATTAAAAAAGGCACGATATACATTATAGCTTTCAGTTCGGCTTTTGCTCGATTACCTAATGCTCTCTTCTCGGGCAGCTCAATGGATTTCATATTCATATGTGTTTCTCCCTGCTTCTTTGCTTCTTTCATTAATAAGGGGGACAGGCAGCGGAGATTGAATCATCCCTTCTGCCCATCCTTCGGTTCGTTCTTAGTTAGCCAGAATCTCGTTGATTTGCTTCTCCAAATCTTTCAGGCCATCTTCAGCCGTTTCATTATGGAAAATAATATTCTGAAGCGATTCGGCAATGGTTGTGATGATTGTTGTATAATTATCGGTTTGCGGTGCGAATTTTACGGTCTTCTGTGCTTCAATAAAGAACGAACGGTATGGCAGATTATTATACTCTTCGCTAGCCGTTACCTTGCTGTTCGCAGGTACATGTCCCGCATTCCCCCAGGTCTGGCCGCCTACTTCAGAGAAGTATTTCATAAACTTAGCGGCCGCCTCTTGCTTCTCAGCCGAAACATAAGACGGAATTACAAGAGTATGCGAGCTTCCCCAATGTGTCTGGCTGCCAAAGATTGCTGGCAATGGCATTGCACCGATATGCTTCGCAGAATCGCCAAGCAGCACTCCCGCTTCCCAAACGCCGCCGAACCAGAATGCGGCTTTGCCGTTGCTGAACGTATCCCAAGGGTTCTTATCGTTAATGTCCGCGTATTGATTCGAATAGATAGCATCATAGAACTTCAGGACGCTCAGCGCTTTATCATTGTTAATCGCTGCTTTCTTCATATCGGGTGACAGGATATCGCCGCCCGCTTCATAGTACATATTCAGGAACGGTTCTTGGAAATACGGCGTGTTAACGGCCATCGCCTGCACATCCGGAACGGCTGTTTTAATTTGCGATAAAGTATTCAAATAACCATCCGGGCTCATATCATCAAATTTAGGAGTCTCATCTGTATTTAACAGATTAGCCTTTTGGAGAATGTCTTTATTGTAATAGAGCATGTGGAAGTGGGTATCGAGCGGTACCGCATAAGGTTTGCCGTCATAGGTGACGCTTTTGATGTTCGATTCGCTGATCTGGCCAAGATCAAAACCAACCTTGCTTGCCAGCTCGTCAACAGGTACCAATTGCTTCGCTTTCACAAAAGGAGAAATCCGGTCCACGTGGGCTACGGCCACATCCGGACCTTTCGAGGACGAAAGCGCAGTTCCAAGCTTCGCGTAATATTCATTTGATTCCAGGCGCAGCTGCTTCACGATTACCTCTTGCTGTGAATCGTTGAATCCTTTAATAATCTGATCTACAAAATCTCCTTCGCCGCCGCCGAACATATTCCAGAATGTAATTTCTACCGGGCTGCTGCTTTTGCCCCCTGCGTTTTGTGCATCTGATTTGTTGCTTGTGTCATTCCCGCCATTATTGGACGATGAACATCCGGACAAAGCCAGTGTCAGCGCCATACCTGCGGTCAGAATCATTCCAGCCTTCTTCTTTGCTTTCATGTGTTGACTACCCCTCTCCTATTTGAGAAAGCGCTTCACACAAATGTAAGTGCTTTCTTAATAAATACTTTAACTTGTTTGCTTGATTTGCCAAACCGATAAAACGCTCGACTTAGGGATACAAAAGTAAGATCTGATCTTCTCCCGGCCAGACAGAGGTAGACAATCTTACGATTGGTGTCAAAATGAAAGAAAAAGCAACGATTCCCGCTCTTCGAGCAGAAGTCGTTGCTTTCTTTTACCAAATAAATGCAGACCTATCCGTTCATAAAGGAGATTAACTCTTCCAAATCATAAATAATCCCATCTGTCTCAACGTCGGGTGCAAAGTTGGAATTATGCTTCCAGACAGCTTTCATGCCAACCGCGCGGCTGCCTCTTATATCGCTGTCCGGGTGGTCGCCAACAAAAAGCGCATCCTCCGCCTTAACGCCCAGTTTGTAGAGCGCCCGCTCAAAAATAGCCGGATCCGGCTTGCGAAGCCCTTCCCATTCCGAGATAAGAACCTCGTCGAAGAAATGGCTAATGCCTAAAGCTTTGAAATTATCGTATTGAAACTGGCCGTAACCGTTTGAGATCAGAGCAAGTTTGATTCCTTGATTCTTGAGGGATGCCAGCATTCGAGTCAGATTAGGATATCCAACACAATGTTTTTGGAATGACTTCAAATAATCCGCTAACAGCTCTTCCCATCGTAAGCTTTGAATATCGAATTCAGCTAATAATTGCTGGTAAACCTTATCCTTCCACACATAGCCATGCTGATCAAGCTCGATGAACCGCTTCGTAAAAACATCCTTTGGCACCTTCTGAAATGCCGGATAACGTTCATATTGATCATCGATAAATAAAGCCAACGAGGTATCGCGGTCGAGCAACGTTCCGTCCAGATCAAAAAGTACGGCTTTAATCGTCATGATCCGACTGCTCCGGAAAACGGCCAAACGAAACTTTGCTCGGCAGCTTACTCGTATCGATAGAAGCATGGGCTTCTAAAATGTTAGGTACATGCTTCTTGGTCAAAATATAACCGCGAATAACATCTCGTAAAGGCATTAACTGTTCCATCGGCATCTCATCCAATACTTCAGCCGTAAGCGATAAATCGAATTGAAAAATATCTTTTAACCGATGCAGAAGTTCATTTCGTTCTCCTTCAGAAAGGCTATTCATTAAATCCATTATTTGATCCGCTTCAAACCGCATGTTACTCCTCCTGAATTCTTATTCCATAATCAGCTTGAACAGCTGTCTGCTGCCGCCTTCCGATCCATTCGGAACAGGCTGCTCTTGAGGCGCAAACCCAAACTTTTCGTACAGCATTCTTGCGGGAAGTCCGCCCTCTACATCTTCTCCGAACGTCACAACCGACACCTCTGCCGGAGATTGAAACTGTTCAAGGACATGCTTCATAAGCGCAGAGGCTGTCCCTCTTTTTCTTGCTCGTTCAGATACCGCCAGCCAGCCGATCTTATAGAAAGGAGCATTTTTCGTTGAGATGAGAATTCCGCCAAGCAGCAGTTCACCGGGCAAACCGTCATTTTCCCGTATGCAAAATGCCCTGCCTTCGCTTATATTCCGTTCAAGCATTTGAACAAACAAAGGGTCATCTACCATCGGTCCAAACAACTCTTCCACTTCAGCAGCCAATACTAACCATTGCTTTATATCTTCTTCCGTTGCGTTTACGACTTTCACAATTCATGCTCCTATTCAATTGATATCCCCTAGGTAACGCTTGCTTTTATTCTTATTTTTTATTCGATTTCCCAATTCGCTTGGATAAAATCGGATTTCATCCAGCCTGTTAACCTCCACCCATTCAACTCCTATTTGATGGTCATCCGGAACCGACACATGCTCAAAGGTTGGATTCGGGGAAACCAGATCACATTCGAAATAAAACTCAACCTGATGCATTCCTGAATCGCCGTCAATATGGTTCCTGCCGATATATTCACGTATGTAGACAAGATCATGAACCTCTACCTCTTCTCCAATTTCCTCGAAACATTCTCTTACTACCGCTTGCCTCAAACTCTCGGAATGCTCTTGTCCGCCGCCGGGACACAAGTAGAAAAGCCCCTCGTCATCCTTATTAACCGTCAATAAAATTTTCATGCCCTCAATTATAATAGCTTTTGCTGAGTTTCGAATCGGCTTCATGTTACAACCTCCTGTAATGTTGATGCTCTAAATCCGGGCTCTCCTTTACTAAAATAATGCCGGTCGGGCAGTATGATAGTCTATTTATCTGATTTCAGTACGGTAATCTCTTTCGCCGTAAATTCTCTTTCGCCTTTTTTCACATTTTGAGGTTTCACCGGGACAATACGGACTATATCTTCCGTAGTCAGCTCCGACAGCTGTGCAGGTTCGCCTTGTTCGTTCTGAATGACCGTATTCTCATCTATATGTACACGGCATAAGTAGCCGATTGAGTCAACTTGCGTCTCGCCCTTAGTTACTTCAGCCGAGCAATTAACCATTAATTCGTTTGTTCCGATTGTGTCAATATGATCCTCAAACACCTTAATCTTCCCGCATGCGGCAAGAAAACAACAAAGACAAACAACAAGCAGGAACTTATATACATTCTTCATTTTATTCCCCGCCTTTCACAACCATATATACGCTTCCAATGTCTGGAATGTTTCTTTGATTCAACAATAAAAAACAGCAGTCTCTACGGCTGCTGTCGCGTTATATCTTGAAACGCTATTTTCGTTTTACGAAAAATCCATGTCCCCGCATAGCAAGTCCCGAGTGCCAGCATTGGCCCCCATACTTGATAATTCCAAAGATAAACTTTTCCACAGAACATGGGCAACTCCTCGCATAATACAGCATAACCGCTCCAAGGAAAATTTCGGCCATACCATGGGTATCCAGCGCCCAACAACGTCGCAAGATAGACAAATACATTTTTTTCCATTAGCAATCCAATTCCAACTGCGTGAGCAGTAAGCATTAGAGGTCTTTGCCTCACATAGCTGTATAGCAATAACCCCATTGGAAAATAAGGGATCGTTGAAAATAGTGTGCCGTAATAAATCGATGAGACCTCGCGTGATTGATCTGCGGGTTCCGATGAAAAAAAGCTATAGCTCGTTGCGGCAACAAAATACGTTATAAAATATAGGCCTGCGAACAAAAAGCAGGTCAGCAATGTTATATTCATCCAGCGATACCGTCGTTCCAACTTCTCACCTCAAAAACCGACATACACGAACGGTAAACAGTATTCTCATTTTATATATCGGATAATCTCTTCCTCTACCGCTTGAAGCGGTTGCGAGCTGAATGTCTTTTACACGGTAGCTGCTGTCATATCCACATGAAGCGGCTTGGCCCCACCCTGCTAACCAAATAACTCACTTGTTTTGAACCTCCTTGAAAATCCGTTGGCCTTTCTCAAATGATGTACCTCCGTGTTTCATTCCCCTATATTTGGAATCCCCTATTAAGATGTCATGCGATAACATTTGTCGAGCATTACTACCGTTTATAAATTTAAAAAAACAAAAAGAGAAGGCGCAAGAAAATCACGCTTTCTCTCTTTGCCCGCCCTCCCCAACAAATAGCCATTAAGGGGAGGCTAATTTGAGGCTTGTGTGGTTTAAGGGTGTAGGGGGATGGAGGGTTTGTATCTCTGGAGGAGCGTAGCGTTCGCCTTTATCATTCTGAATACTCCTTAGATTAACAAGTTCAATATTCAGAATGATAACAGCGGCCGGAAGAGATACGAACCCGTAATCCCTTGCCCTTAATCTTACACAGCCTCAATGGCCTTCCCCGTAAACTGGCTATTATACAAATCCGCATAGAAGCCGCCCTGCTCAAGCAGCTCTTCATGAGTACCCTGCTCGATAATCGAGCCTTGGTTCATGACAAGGATCAGGTCAGCATCGCGGATCGTCGACAGACGATGGGCGATAACGAAGCTGGTTCTGCCTTCCATCAGATGACCCATAGCTTTCTGAATATAAACCTCTGTCCGCGTATCCACGCTGGAGGTTGCTTCGTCAAGAATGAGAATGGACGGATCAGCCAATATTGCCCGGGCAATCGTAAGCAGCTGCTTTTGCCCTTGCGAAATATTAGAGGCTTCTTCATTCAGAATCGTATCGTAGCCGTCCGGCAGCGTCCGGATAAAATGATCGGCATGTGCAGCTTTAGCAGCATTCACGACATCCTCTTCCGTCGCCCCTTCACGTCCATAAGCGATATTGTCGCGGATCGTTCCGTTAAAGAGCCATGTATCCTGCAGCACCATTCCGAACATGCCGCGCAAATTGCTGCGCTTCAGATCCGTAATGCTCACGCCGTCGATCGTAATTTTCCCGTCGTTCAATTCGTAGAACCGCATGAGCAGGTTAACGAGTGTTGTTTTACCGGCGCCTGTTGGACCAACAATAGCGACCGTCTGACCAGGCAGCACATCGATGTTCATGTTATCGATCAACGTTTTGTCAGCTGTGTAGCCAAACTTCACATGATCGAAATGGACCGAACCGTTCGGACGTGCAATCGTTTTCGCCGGATTAGCCTCTGGTACTTCTTCTTCCTCATCCAAAAGCTCAAATACACGTTCCGCAGAAGCGATCGTTGATTGAATAACGTTAGAAATATTAGCCAGCTGCGTAATTGGCCATGTAAATTGTCGTGTATATTGAATGAACGCCAGAATATCCCCGACCTCAATCGCACGTTTCGTTACGAGAATACCGCCTACAATAGAGACAAAGACGTAACCGATATTTCCGATAAAGCTCATGATTGGCATAATGATACCGGAGATGAATTGCGCACGCCAGCCGGCATCATACAGTTGTTCGTTCATTTCATTAAACTTCTCAATCGATTGGCGCTCACGGCCAAATGCTTTAACGATCTTGTGACCGGTATACATTTCCTCTACATGACCGTTCAGCTTGCCAAGCTCCGCTTGCTGTTTGACGAAATATCTCTGCGAGCGTTTGGCAATAACAGCCGTGGCGACCAAGCTCACCGGAATCGTCAAGAATACGATCAACGTCATCAGCGGACTAATCGTGAGCATCATGACGATAATACCAACGAGCGTAATAACTGACGTAATTAATTGGGTCAAGCTTTGCTGCAGCGTATTGGCGATATTGTCCACATCATTAACAACGCGGCTTAATATATCACCGTTGGACTTCGAGTCAAAATATTTAAGCGGCAGCCGATTAAACTTTGCATTCACCTGCTTCCGCAAATCATAAACGGTATTCTGAGCTACACCCGCCATCAAATATTGCTGAATATAGCTGAACACGGAGCTGATGAGATAGAGGACAACAAGAATAACCAGAATTTGATTAATCGCATCAAAATCAATTCCCGGTCCGCCGCTTTGCTTTCCAAAAAAGCCTTCCGACAGCTTCGTCATCGCTTTACCCATAATTTTCGGGCTCACAATGCTGAACACCGTACTAAGTATGGCTGTAAGCAGCACCAGCATAAGCTTGGTTTGATGCGGCTTTAAGTAAGCCATTAACCGAAACAAAGTTCCTTTGAAGTTTTTTGCCTTTTGCACAGGCATCCCGAACCCGCCGGGTCCTCCCATGCCAGGACCTTTGCCGGGTCCGCCTGGCGGACGGCCGTTTCCTTTTTGCTGGCTCATGCGATCTCCTCCTCAGACAGCTGCGACGATACAATCTCCTTGTAGACCTCGCAAGTTTGCATAAGCTCTTTATGGTTGCCAATTCCGGCAATTCGTCCTTCATCCAGAACGATGATGCGATCGGCATCCATGACGGTGCTTACGCGCTGTGCAACCAGCATTACCGTCGCATTGCCTACTTCAGACTTCAATGCCGCACGCAGCTTCGCATCCGTCTTAAAGTCAAGCGCCGAGAAGCTGTCGTCAAACACATACACTTCCGGTCTTCTCACCAATGCACGGGCAATCGACAAACGCTGCTTTTGACCGCCGGACACGTTATTGCCGCCTTGCGCGATCATGGAATCATAGCCTTGCTCCATTTTGCCGATAAATTCGGAAGCCTGCGCAATAGCCGCTGCATGTGCAACATCCTCATCCGTAGCATCCTCTTGGCCGTAACGGATATTTTCCGCTACTGTTCCGGTGAAGAGAACGGCCTTCTGAGGAACAAAGCCGATCTTGTGACGGAGATCCTCTTGAGACATATCCCTAATATCCATGCCATCGATGATGATCTGGCCGGCATCTACATCATAGAAACGGGGGATCAAGCTGACCAGCGTAGATTTGCCCGCTCCAGTACCGCCAATAATGGCAGTAATCTCACCAGGCCCAGCCTGGAACGAAATATCTGACAATGCTGGCTGCTCGGCACCCGGATAGCTGAACGTCACACCTCTAAATTCAACATAACCTTCTTTGCCGTTGTTTTTCTTCGTCACTTCTTTGTCCGACAGCGTAGGCACCATCTCGAGCACTTCATTAATCCGAACAGCCGAGGCTTGCGCACGAGGGATCATGATAAGCATCATCGACATCATCAGAAGCGAGAACATAATTTGCATCCCGTATTGGATAAAAGCCATCAGGGAACCAATTTGCATATTTCCATGGTCAATTCGGATTCCGCCGATTGCAATGATGACAATGGTCGAAATGTTCATAATCAGCATCATCAGCGGCATAAGAACCGCCATAATTTTGTTTACACGAACCGCTGTATCCGTCAGATCCGCGTTGGCCGCATCAAATTTTTTATTCTCATGATTAATGCGGTCAAACGAACGGATTACGCGAATCCCTGTCAATCCTTCCCGCAGAACCAGATTCAGCTTGTCGATCTTCACCTGCATCGCCTTAAACAGCGGAATCCCCTTGCGGACAACCAGGAATATCGCTCCGGCCAGCACCGGGATTACGACAACAAAAACAAGAGACAGCTTCGCATCCTTCGAAATTGCCATAATAATACCGCCGATACACATCAATGGAGCGGTAATCATCATCCGCAAAATCATGATCAGCACTTGCTGTACTTGCGTAATATCATTGGTAGTCCGGGTGATCAGAGAAGCTGTCCCGATTTTGTCAAACTCCTGCAGAGAGAAATTCTCCACATGCCGGAACACCTTGGTACGGACATCCCGTCCAAACCCCATTGCGGATTTAGACGAGAAATAACTCGCCAGCACAGAGCAAATCCCGCCCCCTGCCGCAACAAGCAGCATAAATCCGCCGATTTTCCAGATATAAGACTTATTGCCTACCGACACGCCTTTATCCACGATATCAGCCATCAAGGTCGGCAGATACAAGTCCGATAATGTCTGCAGGAAGACGAATACTAACACGCCAACTACTAATAGCCGAAACGGCTTTAAATAGCGGAACAATTTCAACATGAATTAATCATCTCCACCTGAATCATTTAGATTCATTTGTTCGAAATACGCCGTCGTCTTCTTAAGCAGACGGGTTAATTGCTCGGTATCCTCTTCGCCCAAATATTCAATAAGACCGTTCATCCGATCTAAAAAACCTTTTAATGCCTTTTTTGCGGTCAAATCGCCTTCTTCGGTCAAGGATACACGGACCGCTCTTCTGTCTTTCGGGTCCTCTTTGCGGATGACAAGCCCCATCTCATCCAACCGGTTCAGCAGTTGCGTGACGGTTGGCGAGGTTACGCGTAAAAACTTGCTTAAATCGGATACTTTGACCCCTTCTGCTGCCCCTTTACCCATTCGCTTAATTACAACTAACAGCCGAAGCTCGCTATGCTTTTGTTTGAGATCCAGCGGCTGATGATTCCAGTTCATTTTATTGAACAACATAAACATCTCAATCAGTTTCCGCGCTGCGGTCTCTTCTTCACCGCCGGCCATTTGATCACCTCGTTTCCAGATATGTAAGGAGCCAATTATTTTAGCACTAATAATAATAGGCTACCTAATTATATGGCACTAATCATTCAGCCGTCAATACAATGAGACTTTCATGAGAACATTTCTAAACAGATTCTCATTTAATTCTCATAAAGGTCTGTTTCTTTACCATTCATTGATCTTTCACTCTAATTGTAAAAAATTGTGCTGTTTCAGATGTGGTATAGTAAATCCAGTCAAGATGGAATCTATATTCGGATGAATTTACAAGCGAAAGGAAACCATACTCCCATGAAAAACAAATTCAAATCCCTTAAAAAGATAATGGCATTAAGTTTGCTGGCAACGATTGCCGCATCAGCGTTCACGCTTGGAACAACAACCAATCATGCAAATGCCGCAACGGAGAAAACATTGGCATTAATCAGTGAAGGTAAGAACTACCTAGGAGTGCCTTATAAATACGGTGCCCCAGTCGGGATTACATATGCTTTTGATTGCTCGTCCTTCACAAAATTTATGTTTGCAGGCCTTGATGTCAACCTGCCGCGCACGGCAGCAGAGCAGGCTACAATAGGCAAAAAGGTTCCGAAGACAGAACTGAGCACAGGTGATCTTGTATTCTTCAAGACAAATGGAATCAGCATCAGCCATGTCGCTATTTATGCCGGATCGAAAAAAATTCTTCACAGCTCCACAAGCCAAGGCGTTACTGTATCTGACATGTCGAGCTCTTACTGGGCGAATAAATATGTAACTGCACGCCGTGTATTAAACTAATATCTACTATATAAATGGTTGAGCGATCATGCTCGGCCATTTTTTTGTTACACAAAGGATTGCCGGCTTCCCGTATGGAATACTTCATGATCAGTTACACCTAATTGGAGGGATTGTCTTGGAGATCAGAGTCTTGAATGAAAAAGATGCGGAAACATGCCATGAGTTACGCCTGCAGTCCTTGCTGGAGAGTCCCGAAGCTTACCTCACTACCTATGAGACTCAAGCGGCAAGACCTATTGAAGAAATCCGGGAGCAGCTAAGGCCGGAGGAAGGCCGCTTTACTTTGGGCGCCTTTGAGGCAGGCAAGCTTGTGGGCATGGTTACTTTTGTCAGGGAGATCAGATCCAAGATCTTACATAAAGGAAACATCTACGCGATGTATGTAGCGCCAGAGGCACGCGGTCTTGGGCTTGGCAAGAGGCTGGTAATGGAACTGGTGGGAAGAGCATCTCGGCTGGATGGGCTGGAGCAGATTAATCTGACCGTCATATCGGAGAATACGTCAGCCAAAGCGCTCTATGCCAGCTGCGGCTTTGAGGTATTTGGCATTGAACGGAATGCGATGAAAGCCGGAGATCAATACTGGGATGAGGAAAATATGGTGCTGAGATTGAGATAGCGTTACAGTGACAGAGAAAGAGGTTGTCCCGTTGGACAACCTCTTTCTTCTATTATACAGTGCGCATTATTTGCTTAATGTTTCAGTCAGAACCAGAAACTTTTCGCTATACTACTTGCTCAAAGTTTCGGTCAGTCACTAGAAACATCAAGCTGTTTATTTGCTTAATGTTTCAGTCAGTACCGGGACGATTTGCGATTTACGCGATACCACGCCTTTGAGAAGCGCTTTGTTGCCCTCCAGCGTTACGTTGTAAGCTTGCTCCACAGCGTTAGCTTTAGCGCCCAGAGTAAGAGCGATGGAATCGCTGTTCAGGATGTCGGTAACAACGAATACGAACAGGTCCAGACCTTTTTTCGCGATAATTTCGTTAATTGCCGCTTCCAGATCCGCTTGGCGAACCAGAACATCGTTTGTATCAACCGCGTTAACTTGAGCGATTTCCACTTTTGCGCTGCCCATCGAGAATTCTTTTGCGTCAAGCGACAACAGCTGCTCGATTGTTTTGTCACGCAGATCTGCGCCGGCTTTCAGCATTTCCAGACCGTATACATCTGCGTCAACGCCAGCGATTTCAGCCAGCTCGCGAGCTGCTGCTACGTCTTGCTCTGTACAAGTAGGCGATTTGAACAGAAGAGAGTCAGAGATAATAGCGGACAACATCAAGCCTGCGATTTCTTTGCGGATCGCTACGCCGTTTTCTTTGTACAATTTATTAAGAATTGTAGCTGTGCAGCCAACAGGCTCAGCGCGGAAGTACAACGGACCTGCTGTCTCGAAGTTGGCGATACGGTGATGGTCAATAACTTCAACTACACGTACTTTTTCGATATCAGAAACGCTTTGCTGGCGCTCGTTATGGTCAACCAGAATAACGTTGTTCACTTCGCCTGCAACCGTCTCAACAAAACGGGGAGCCTCTGTTTTGAAGTAATCAAGTGCATATTGTGTTTCACCGTTAACGTCGCCAAGTCGCACCGCTTCTACGTCAAAACCAAGCTTTGCTTTCAATTCAGCGTAAGCAATCGCAGAGCAGATTGTGTCTGTATCCGGATTTTTGTGCCCGAAGATCAATGTTTTTTCCATTGCGTGCATTCTCCTTATTTCCCAATTATAGAAACCCAAATCTGATTATATCGCATAATTCGTCTAACTCCTACTTCTTTACACCGATTCATTCAAAATGTTCGCATTGCTCTGCGCCGCCTTCCAGCCTTTAAAGCTTGCCTAATCGCGGAATTCGGTGTTATAGTACGTCAATATATAGATGAAACCGCAAATAGGGATAGGAGAGATAAGCTTATGCCATACAAAATTGCTTTCTTTGACATCGACGGCACATTATTGGATGAAGAAAAACAAATACCGCAGGATACGATTGACGCCATCCGCGATCTGCAAGCAAGTGGTGTACCTGCTGTTATTGCTACGGGCAGAGCGCCTTATTTTTTCGCTCCGATTGCCGAGCAGCTTGGCATTGATTCTTATGTCAGCCTGAATGGCGCGTACGTCGTATACAAAGGAGAAGCAATCTACCGGCGTCCTATTCCGCGCGAAGACGTGGAAACCCTGGTCAGCCATGCATCCGCTCACAATCATACCCTCGTGTTCGAGGGACATGATTCGTTCTACCGCAATACCGAATCTCACCCGCATGTATTTAATTCCGTAGCATCTCTGCGCGTTGCGCAGCCGGGCTTTGATCCGGACTTCTGGCAGAAGGAAGATGTCTATCAGATCTTCCTGCATTGTACCGCGGGCGAAGAGCATCTATATGGAGAGGCTAATCCGGGTCTTCGCTTTATCCGCTGGCACGACACCGCGATGGACGTGCTTACGGTTGACGGCTCCAAAGCGCAAGGGATTAAAGCGTTGCTCAAGCTGCTCAATATCGCTCCGGAGGAAGCCGTTGCGTTCGGCGACGGTCTGAACGATAAGGAAATGCTCGAGGTTGTTGGCCTTGGCATTGCGATGGGCAACTCCCACGAAGAGCTGAAGCCTTTCGCGAATCACATTACGACGCATGTAAGCGAGGGCGGTATCCGCAACGGTCTCGTGCATGCCGGTCTTATCAAATAAGAATTCTGCCAAGCCCGCCTCTGCGCGGGCTTTTATTTTTGACGCCGCATGCCCTCACGCTCCTCGCGTCCACATGCTTTCCCATATCTGCTGTAACTCGGTTTTTTCCTCTTATTCGGCTGCTTCATATCCTCACGCCCCTCCTTCCCCCGCTGCAACTCGGTTTTTTCCTCTTATTCGGCTGTTTCACGTCCTCACGCTCCTCCATACCCCGCTGTAACTCGGTTTTTTCCTCTTATTCGGCTGTTTCATATCCTCACGCCACTCCATACCCCGCTGTAACTCGGTTTTTTCCTCTTATTTGGCTGTTTCACACCCTCACGCTCCTCCATCCCCC
>Ga0065721_10004009_pt1 | contig 58542 bp, 62 predicted proteins | sample Mesricmetagenome_FD_59108 | JGI IMG/M metagenome (GOLD analysis project Ga0065721, IMG submission 59108) | Mesophilic microbial community from rice straw/compost enrichment Sample: eDNA_1 v2 (version 2) | ecosystem: Engineered > Solid waste > Grass > Composting > Bioreactor | place: USA: Davis... | reverse complement strand
TCTTTCACCACGATCAGGTTCTCGATGCGGATGCCATAGGCGCCGGCTTTATAGTAGCCCGGTTCGTTGGAGAGCACATTGCCCGGCTCGAGCGGCGTGGTGTAACGCGAGGAAATGCCCACCGGTCCCTCGTGCACGCCCAGGAAAGCGCCGACGCCATGGCCGGTGCCATGGTTATAGGTAACGCCATCCTGCCAGAGGAACTGGCGCGCCAGCACATCGATCTGTGCTCCGGTGGTGCCGCGCGGGAAGCGCGCCGTGGAGATGGCGATCATGCCCTTGAGCACGCGCGTGTAACGGTCCTTCTCCTCTGCCGTGGCCGAGCCGGTGAACAGGGTCCGGGTAATGTCCGTTGTTCCCGAGAGATATTGTGCACCCGAATCCACCAGCATCAGTTCGCCCGCATTGAGCCGGCGGTCCGTCTTGGTGGTCACGCGATAATGCACGATGGCGCCATTTGGCCCGGCGCCCGAAATGGTATCGAAGCTGGCATCGACGCAGGTATCGTCCTCGCGGCGGAAGCTTTCGAGCGCCGTGACAATGCCGATTTCCGTCAGTTCCCCCTTGGGAGCTTCCGTGTCGAACCAATGCAGGAACTTGGCCAGCGCCACGCCGTCCAGCTTGTGGGCCTCGCGCATTCCGGCCAGCTCCGCGTCGTTCTTGCGCGACTTGGGACCGAGCACGGGGTCGCGCTTCTCGATCAGGCTGGCACCGGCATTGCGCAACGTGTCGGCAACTGCGACAGGTGCCGATTGCGGGTCGATCAGCACATTCTTGTGGTCGGCGCCCAGATGCTCCAGCGCCGCTGAAAGCGTCGTCGCCTCTGCTACCTGGGCAATTCCGTCAAGTGCGCTGACCACATCCCGGGTGATCTTGGCGGCGTCGAGATAGAGGGTGGGCAGGCCGGAGCGGGGCACAATGGAAAAGCCAAGCACGAAGGGAGTGTTAGGCACGTCCCGCCCGCGCATGTTGAAGAGCCAGCAAATGCTCTCGGGCAGGGTGAGCACGACCGCATCGGCCTTGTCTTCGGCCAGCGTGGCGCGCAGTTCGTCCAGCTTTTCGGCGGCGGTGCGCCCGGCGCGGTTGTGGCCCAGAAATTCGATCGGGCTGACCGGAGGGGCAGGGCGATCGTCCCAGATGGCATCGACGAGGTTGTCGTGTGGCACCACCCTGGCGTGACCGGCCAGCTTGTCGTTGATGTCTCGCACTTCGCCGGGCGTGTGCAGCCACGGGTCATAGGCCAGCGTGCCGCCCTGGGGCACATAGAGCCGGATGTCGGGGCTGATGCCGCCCTGGTTGACCTCGTGTACGGTCACCATGCTTGTGTCCGTCTGGGCAGGCGCCTGCAGCGTATAACGGCTGTCCACGAACAGGCCCGCCGTGTCCGGCCCCACCACCGCCATGCCGGCCGAGCCGGTGAAGCCAGTAATGTAGGCCAGACGCGCTTCGCTGGCCGGAACCGACTCGCCCCGATGCGCATCCGCTCGCGGGATCAGGACTGCGTCGATACCCGCCTTTTGCATGGCTGCGCGCAAAGCGGCAAGACGCGGCGCGACGTTGGACGGGTCGGACTTCTCGCTGAAGCTCTGGAAGACTGCGGGTTCGAAGACTTGGGATGTCATGGCTGATCCTGGCCCTGGCCGACGCGGATGCAGTTTCGGCATGGCTGTTGTGTTGTTTTGTGTCTGGTTCGCGGCCCAGCCGCACCTATGTAAAGGGCAGAAAACAGGAGACAGGAAAATTGAGCAAGCAGAACAATCTCTTCAAGCGTGCCTTCAACGCGATCGTCGAAGGCCGCACCCGCCAGGCACAGCGCTACATTGCCAAGTTCGAGCGCGATTTCGCACCCAGTGACAAGGTAAACGGTCGTTAATCCCGATTTGCAGGCGCGGCATGGCTGGTCTTCGCAACCGGGGCTAACAGCGGCAGCGCAAATACCCTAGATGAGCGCCGTCGGATGACAACAGAGCGTCCGGCGCATGGAGTGAAAGATGACTGAGAGCAAGCATGGTTTCCGCAGCGCATTGGGGGGTCTGATCGACGCTCGCGCCCGCGAAGCCACCCGCCAGGTCAGCTATCGCATGCAGCATCAGTTGATCGGCGCGGTAACCAAGCGCCCCTGAGGCTGCTGCTACACAGCTGACGATCAATGCCGATCCCCGAAGCCCGCTTCGGGGATTTTGCATTTTGGGACTCTTGTTCCTCTCCCCCTTGGGGAGAGGATCAGCGCTTTTCAAGCACCAGCGTGGTCCAGTCCTTGCGCTTGAGGTGGTCCTTGAGCGCAAAGCCCGCCAGTTCATAGGCAGCGATGACGCTGTCGGCCTGGGTGTTGAGAATGCCCGAGAGAATGGCGGTGCCACCTGTCTGGGTGATGCTGCCGACGCCAGGAGCCAGTTCGGTCAAGGGACCGGCAAGAATATTGGCCACGACCAGATCATAGGGCGCGCGGGCCGCTATCTCCGGGTGATCGAGGCCGGTGGCCTCGATGGCATCTATCTGGTCGCCAACGCCGTTTTCCGCGGCGTTTTCGATGGTTGTGGCCACGGCGATAGGGTCTATGTCGGTGGCAAGGATCACCGCTTCGAGGCGTTTTGCGAGTGCGATGGCGAGCACGCCAGTACCGGTGCCGATATCGATCATGCGGGCAGGAGTGCGATCCGCCAGCAGTGCCTCGATGGCCTCCAGGCATCCGGTGGTTGTTTCGTGATGACCAGTGCCGAAGGCTTGGGCAGCGTCAATCTTCATCGGCGTCAGCCCCTCGGGAATAGGCCCGGTTTCGTGGCTGCCATAGACATAAAAGCCGCCCGCGATGACGGGCGCCAGGCCTTCGAGGGAGCGCGCTACCCAGTTGATGTCCGGGTCGATGGTTTCGACCGTGAACTGCACGTCCCCGCCCAGCACCTGACGGGCGAGCGCGTTGAAGGCATCGATATCGGGCGGGCTGTCGCAGGTGGCTTCAAACACCCATTCGCCGGTTTCCTCGTCCTCATGGGCCGAGGCGGTCAACGCCAGGTCGTCCCGTTCGGAAACGGCATCGACAAGCGCATAGGCCTGTTCCTTGCTCAGGGATACGGAAAGCTGGTCAACGGGCATGGATGGAACTCTGCAACTGCACTCGCTCTCCATGAGCGAGGAGTGTGACCAAGTCAAGGAAACTGCTTGACGACTGATCGGCAGATGTTCATTCTTTGTTCTGTCTGGAGACACCAAATGCATGGATTGATCGGCCGCATGCTCGCCGCGCCCGGACGGCGCGAGGAACTTCTGTCCATCATGGTGGAGGGAAACGCGCCCATGCCAGGCTGCCGCAGCTATGTCATCGCCCGCGATCCGGCCAGCGAAGACGGCATCTGGATTACCGAGGTCTGGGACAGCCGCGAGCAGCATATGGCTTCGCTGCAATTGCCGCATGTGCAGGCTACCATCGCCAAGGCCCGGCCGCTCATCGCCGGCTTTGCCGAGCGTTTCGAGACCGAGCCGGAGGGTGGTATCGGCGTCTAGCCACTCCTGCGCTGTTCTGTGCAAAATTGCCGGCGTCATCCGGCGAAGGCCGGGATGACGCCTCAAGATTTCTGGATCGGCACGCCTTACCGCGCAGATGGCCGGGAAGGCCTACAGCTTCACAGCCGTCCCGGAGACCGAAACCATCAGCATCGAGCCGCCCTGGCCGACCACTTCATAGTCGAGATCGATGCCGACGACCGCGTCAGCCCCCATGCGCCGAGCTTCTTCTTCGAGCTCGCGATAGGCCTCGCGGCGCGCATCGCGCAGGGTAGATTCATAGGCTCCGGCCCGCCCGCCGACGATATCTCGGATACCGGCAAACAGATCCTTGAAGATATTGGCGCCGACAATGACCTCGCCGGTGACAAGGCCCAGATATTCCCGGACCGGCCGGCCTTCGAGCGTGGGGGTGGTGGAAAGGATCATGTGTGCGCCTCCTGTGTGCAAGCAGGATGTGGGGAGAGTCTCAGCGTACACAAGGGGAGAAGATTGATGATTATCGTGGTGCGGCGACACTGGACGGCCCTCGCCCGAGCCGAGGTCCGTCAGGGAGGCTCGCTGTTTTCCGTGTCGTCATTGCCCGGCTCGACCGGGCAATCAACCATGCGGCGCCGTGGGCCAACCGATCAAGTCGGGTCGTTACGAAGGGGATTTGCCGCGAGCATTGGAGGTCGTCTCACCCCTTCCGGATAAAACTCTCCAATACCTTCTTGGTACCGGCCTTTTCGAAATCAATCGTCAGCTTGTTGCCTTCGATATTGATGACTTCGCCATAGCCGAACTTGAGGTGGAAGACGCGTTCGCCCAGGACATAGCCGCTCGACTGGCCGCCGAGGTCGACGGAGCGCGCCACCAGTTCCCCCTCGATGGTCAGCGGACCGGCGCCCTTGCGGCTGGCCTGGTTGGCGCGGGCGCGCTGCCAGCCTGGCGTCTCGTAGACGCTCTCGAACGGGTCCGCCTTGTTGAACCGGCTGGCCGCACCCCCGCCATAGGTATAGCCGCCATATGCCGAACCCTTGTCGGTTACCTCCACCGCATCGGGTGGCAGTTCGTCGATGAAGCGGCTGGGGATGGCCGATTGCCAGAGGCCGTGGATGCGACGGTTCTGCGCGGCTGAAATGCGCACGCGCTTGCGCCCGCGGGTAATGCCGACATAGGCGAGGCGCCGCTCCTCCTCGAGCCCGGCGCGGCCGCTCTCGTCCATCGAGCGCTGGCTGGGGAAGGTGCCATCTTCCCAGCCCGGCAGGAATACCGTGTCAAATTCCAGTCCCTTTGCCGAGTGCAGCGTCATGATGGTCACGGCGTCGCTGGCGTCGGCGCTGTCGCGGTCCATCACCAGCGCAATATGCTCGAGGAACCCGCCCAGAGAGTCGAACTCCTCCATGGCGCGGCTCAATTCTTTCAGGTTTTCCTTGCGGCCCTGGCTTTCCACCGATTTGTCGGCGGCCAGCATGTCCATGTAGCCGCTTTCTTCGAGAATGTTTTCCACCAGCTGATAGGGCTGCATGTTCTCCGAACGCCAGGCCCAGTCGTCGAACTGGGCGACGAGAGCACGCAGGGTGGTGCGCTGCTTGGGCTTGAGCTCCTCGGTCTCAAGCAGGGCGCGGGTGGCCGACAGCAGCGGCACCTCCATGCTTCGCGAGGCCTCCATCAGCATTTTCACCGTGCTGTCACCAATACCGCGCTTGGGTACGTTGATGATGCGTTCGAAGGCGAGGTCGTCGGCCGGCTGGGCCACCAGCCGCAGATAGGCCAGCGCATCACGTATTTCCTTGCGCTCATAAAAGCGCGGACCGCCAACGACGCGATAATTCAGTCCCAGCGTGATGAAGCGCTCTTCGAATTCGCGCATCTGGAACGAGGCACGCACGAGGATCGCCATGGAGTTGAGCGGCTCACCCTGGCGCTGGTACTGCTCGATTTCCTCGCCGACCGTGCGCGCTTCCTCCTCCGAGTCGTAGACCTGGGTAAACGAAATCGGCTCGCCCGCATCGGCCACGTCGGTGAACAGCGTCTTGCCCAGCCGCCCCTCATTGAAGGCGATGACGGTGGAGGCCGCTTTCAGGATATTGGCCGTGGAGCGGTAGTTGCGCTCGAGCTTGATGACCTTGGCACCGGGGAAGTCGCTTTCAAAGCGCAGGATGTTGTCCACCTCGGCGCCGCGCCATCCATAGATGGATTGATCGTCGTCGCCCACCACGCAGATATTGGCTTCGCTGGCCGGCTTGCCCTGCGCCAGCAATCGCAGCCAGAGATACTGGGCGGTGTTGCTGTCCTGGTATTCGTCCACCAGCATGTATTTGAACTTGCGGTGGTATTCGGCCAGCACTTCCGGGTTTTCGCGGAACAGCCGGATGCATTCGAGCAGCAGGTCGCCGAAGTCGGCGGCGTTGAGCGCCTTCAGCCGCGCCTGATAGTCGTGGTAGAGCTTGCCGCCCTTGCCATTGGCGAAATAGCTGCTGTCGTGGCTCGGTACGTCCTTGGGCAGAAGGCCCCGATTCTTCCAGGCGTCAAGCATCCCCGCGAACTGACGGGCCGGCCAGCGCTTCTCATCGATATCTTCCGCTTCCAGCAGCTGCTTGATCAGGCGGATCTGGTCGTCGGTATCGAGAATGGTGAAGGTGGGCTTCAAATCCACCAGTTCCGCATGCTTGCGCAGGATGCGGGCGGAGATGGAGTGGAAGGTGCCAAGCCACGGCATGCCCTCGACCGACGCACCGACAAAATGCCCGATACGGTCCCGCATTTCGCGCGCGGCCTTGTTGGTGAAGGTCACCGCCAGGATTTCCGACGGCCAGGCCCGCCGCTCGCGCAGGATATGGGCGATACGCGTGGTCAGCACGCGCGTCTTGCCCGTCCCGGCGCCGGCCAGCACCAGCAGCGGCCCCTCGGTCGTCAGCACAGCGTCGCGCTGTTCGGTGTTCAGTCCCGCCAGATATTCAGGCTCGCGCTGCTGCCGTCCCAATTGACTGGTGATTGGTCCACCCATGGGGCGGGGCAGGGGATTGCTGTCGGCCATGCTGCTCAAGTGTTCCAGGGCTGGGCGCCCGGTGGGGCAGGGCGCGGGGAGACCTTGACGAATCTCATTTTGTTCTCGTGTGCAATATAGGGCGCATGGCCGCTCCTGTATAGAAGTGCGGCCGGTCACGGCATTGTCAGGGCGCCATGTTCCTGTGCTTTTCATGGCTGGCACGGCTGCGCTCGGCCGGATGCTCAAAAAGGGGCGGAGGCGGCTTGCGCCTCGCTGCCAACTGCCTACACTCGCACCGGTTTCAGCCGGGGCAGATCGGGCACAGTGCTTAATCGCATCTATATCGTGGTCGGCATCTTCGCCATTGTGGTGCTGGCCGGCGCCTTCATTGTGCCGCGCTTCGTCCAGTGGGGCGACTATCGCGATCGCATGGAAGTGCTGGCGACCAGTGTGCTTGGTGCTGAGGTCACGATTCGCGGCGACATTTCTTTCTCCTTGCTGCCCAGACCACGCCTCGAATTCACCGACGTTGTGGTGGGCGATCTCGAATCTCCCGCCGCCACGGTGGGGGCCGTGGAGGCTGAATTCGCGCTGATGGATTTCCTGCGCGACATCTACAATGTTACCGCGCTCAGCCTGGACTCGCCCGTCGTGCAGTTCACGCTCGACGAGAACGGCCTGTTCGGCAGCGGAGTTGATCTTTCCGGCAGCGGCGCTGGCGTGTCCTTGGGGCATGCCCGGATTGCCAATGGCAGCATTCGGCTCGAGGACCTGCGTTCAGCCGAGACTTTCGTGCTCGACCGCATTGACGGGGATTTGCGCCTGTCGAGCTTTATCGGGCCGTTCCAGTTCCAGGGCGGTGTCAGCCATGGCGGCGCGCGCTACGATCTGCGGATCAATTCGGCCGCTGCCGATGCCGAGGGGAATGCCCGGCTTTCGAGCTTTGTGCGCCAGGTGCAGGGCGGATTTTCAGCCACGGTGGAGGGTACGCTGACGGGCGGGCCTGCGCCGCGCTTCGCCGGTACGCTGGTTTACCGGCAGGCGCCGCCAGAGACCGAGGTGGCCGACGATATTCGCGGCGATCTGGTGCTGGAAAGCGAAATCACCGCCAATACCGACCGCGTGGTCCTTTCCGGCTACACCCTGCGCCCCGACGAGAATCGCGCCGGGATGCGCCTGACCGGTGCGGCCAGCATCCAGCTGGGCATGCGCCGCACTTTCGATGCCGTTGTTTCGGGTGGCGTTTTCTCACTGTCGCCGCGCGCTGCCACCGAGGTGCCGGGCGAGTTGCCTTACGAGTTTGTCCGCCTCCTCTCCGAAATTCCCGCGCCGCCTCTGCCGCCCATGTCGGGCCGGTTGGGTATCGATCTGGCCGAGGTCGGGTTGCGGGGCTTCGCCTTGCGCGAGCTGCGGCTCGATGCCACCACCGATGGTACGGCCTGGACGGTGGAGCAGGCGGTTGCCCGTCTGCCCGGCGAAAGCGAGCTGCGGCTTTCAGGCACGGTATCAAACAATGCGGGCACGGTCGGCTTCGTGGGTGATGTCAGTCTCGTCTCTGCCCGTCTCGATGCCCTCTCGCAGTTGTGGAAGCGGCCCAGCGAGGACAATCCGCTGTTCAATATGCCCGGGTCACTCAGGGGAAGGGTGATGCTGGCCGGTGACGCCTTCGGGCTCAGCAACGGTATCCTCACGCTGGACGGCGAGGATCACGGCGTTGAACTGCGCCTGGGTTTCGGTGCCGAACCGCGCCTCGATACGGTGTTCAAGCTCGGCCGGCTCAATGCCGCCGAAACCGGGGCCCTGCTGGCGTTGCTGCCCGATCTGACCGCCAACCGGAACTTTGCCGTCAGTTTCCCCGATGGCAGTTTCTCGCTCACTGCCGGCGAGCTCGACATTCTGGGCCTACCGGGCCACGAGCTTGTAGCAGAGGGGCAGTGGTCGCCCGATGCGATCCGCTTCGCGCGCCTGGCGGCCAGCGACTGGGGCGGCGTCCGGATCGATGCAGGGGTGAGGCTGTCCGGCACGCTGGCCGACCCGCGGTTGACCGGGTCCGGTCAGCTGGAAATCGCCGAACCTGATGCGCCGGGTCTGGTGGCGATCTACGAAATGGCGGGCGTTCCTTATGGCTGGCAGGAGGCGCTTGCCGGGGCCATTCCGGCCAGTCTGCAATTCCTGCTTGCCGACTCTGATGATGGCGTCGGACAGGTCCTGTCCGTTGGGGGCGATGTCGGGATCGCGTCGGGCGATCTTCGTGTTGAAATGACAGGCGGACTGTCACGTCTGGCCACCGACGATCTGCGCCTTGTCGCATCCCTGGAGGCCGACAGCGGGGACCTTGTCTTCCGCCAGTTCGGCTGGAGTGGCGCGCCGCTGCTTGGCGAAGACGGAAGCCTTCTGGCGAGCCTCTTTGTCGAGGGCAGCGGGCCGGATGGTTTTGATGGTCGGGTGGGGCTCAGCCAGGCCGGACAGTCGGTGAGCTTCTTTGGCAATCTCGGCATTGCGGCCAGCGGCGCGATCTCCGGCCAGGGCACGATCGAAGTGGCGGTGAACGATGCCAGTGGCCTTGCTGCGATGGCCGGGACAAGCGGCACCGCCCTGCCGGGCATGAAGGCCAGCGCCGGACTGCGCTTTGATGGCCTGCGCTCGCTGACGCTGGAGGGCATTGCCGGCGAATCCGGCGGCGTGCATTTTGGTGGCGATATTGCCATGGNGCGGCTGGGCCAGTTGCCCACCTTTAGCGGNACGCTCTCTGCGGACCGGCTTGATGCCGNAGCNNTTGCGGCNGCCCTGCTCGGGCGCGAGGCGCTGATCGGGGCGGGTGACGGTATCTGGCNCGAGGGTCCGCTTGCCGCCGGCAGTCAGCCGCGGCCTTCGCGCGGCGATATTGCGATCACGGCACAGTCGGTGACGGCGTCCGGCGCGCCTCTCTTGGACGAGACGCGTTTCACCTTCGGCTGGAGCCCGGAGGCGGTCTGGCTCAAGAACTGGTCGTCCGAGGTAGGCGGTGGCACTCTCACGTTTGCCGTGGAGGAATGCTGCTCGGGCGCCTTTGCCGATCGGCGCCTGGCGGGCCAGGCGACACTGAATGATGTCGACCTTGCCGCCTTGGCGCCCGACGCGCTGGCTGAAGGACTGTCGGGACGCTTGACCGCCGGCGTGCAGTTCGAAGGAACAGGCGCCAGCCTTGCCGATGTGGTGCGCGGGCTTAGTGGGGAAGGCAATTTCACTCTCACCAGCCTTGTGGCCCGTGGACTGTCGCCGGGCGTCTTCCCCGCCGTCTCGAGCTTTGAGGATGTGCTCAACACCGAGGCTGATGCGCTTGAAACCCTGGTGGGCCTGGCGCTGGGGCAGGGCGATTTTGCGGCCACCGAGGCACAGGGGGCGTTCACCATCGCTGGGGGCACCGTGCGTCTGGCCAATGTCATTGTCGCGGGCGAGGGCGCCCGGCTGGCCGGCAGCGTCAACCTGGCGCTGCCCAGGCTCGGGCTGGATGGCGGCTTTGTCATGACGCCGCGCGACTTTGTGGATGCAAGCGGGCTTGTACAGGCCGATCTTGCGCGCATTCTGGTCAGGCTCGGCGGCACGCTTTTCGCGCCTGATGTCACGGTGGATCTGTCGGAAATGGTCGCTGCCATCCAGATGCGCGCCAGCGAGATCGAGGTCGAGCGGCTCAATCAGTTGCGGCTGGAGGACGAAGCGCGTCAGCGCGCTGCCGCTGAGGAACGCAACCGCCTGATCGAGGAGCAGCGCCGGCGCGCTGCCGAAGAAAGGGCGCGGATCTTGGCCGAGGAGGAAGCTGCCCGGCTCGAGGAACAGCGTCGCCTCGAGCAGGAAATGGATCGCATCCCCGATGACCTGCCCCCGCCGACGCCGGCTCCCGTCCCGCAGCTCAATCTCGGCTACCAGCCTGGCGTCAACCAGCCCATCGGCGATCCGGTCAACCAGCCGATCCAGTTGTTTCCGGGGCAGTAAGGGGGGAGGCTCAGGCATGCCCTCCCGCATGGTCAGATGACCCGCCGAGACCGAGACTGCCTTTGCTTCTGCAGAGAGGCTTCTGATGCGTCCCGAAAACCAGTCCGTCCTCGGGCCTCACCCAAGCACCACTTTCCGGATAAACACGCCTGAAGTTGCCCTCGGACGTCCCTCGTCAAATTTGGCGGGAGGCTCCACCCCGATACCAGGCCAGCACCGCCAGCCGCACGGCGGATGACAGGTTCGTTGTCGTCCGGCTCTCGTCGATTTCGCGGATGAGGCCGGCCAGGCTCAGCTGCCGCGCGGCTGCCATGGCCTCCAGCCCCTGCCAGAAGTCGGGTTCCAGCGCGATCGAGGTGCGGTGTCCGGCAATGGAGAAGGAGCGCTTTTCCATGCCCTGAGGCAATCAGGGCTTCTTGCGGAACGCGTCGAGGCTGACGACCTTTTCGCCGCTGGCCTCGGCCGGAGCGCTATTGGCAGCAGCCTCGGTGCTGGCATCGGCGGCATCCTCTTCGTCCTCGCGGTCATCGGGCGCGGTCGCCGGATCGAACTGCAGGCCGAACTGCACGGACGGATCGAAGAAGCCCTTGATGGCCGAGAAGGGAATATGCAGCGTTTCGGGCTGGCCGTTGAAGCTCAGGCCCACCTCGAACGCCGACTCGGTGACCTTGAGGTCCCAATACTGGTTCTGCAGCACGATGGTCATTTCCTTGTCGTACTGCTTGAGCAGCTCTTCGGAGAGCCGCACGCCGGGGGCGCGGGTGGCAAAGGAGATGAAGAAGTGATGCTCGCCGGGCAGGCCGGTGCGAGAGACCTCGGCCAGTACCTTGCGCACGACGCCGCGCAGGGCTTCCTGGGCCAGGATGTCATATCGCATGTGGTCTTCGGCCATTTACCCCAACTCCAATAGTCTCTCGGACAGAATCCGAACGGCCCATATCAGCCCTACGTTCCAGAAGAATTCAAGGACAAAGGGCACTGGAAACCGAGGCTTTCGGAAATGAGTGCAGGCTTCTGTTGCCAGGTGCCTGCGAACCCCGCCTGCCACCCGGCTAGGAGTGGAGGACTTTAATTCCCAGTGCTAGCGCTGCTTACGCAGCGAGAGCGACCGGAGCCTTATGGTTGTCATTGGCAACTATAAGTTTTAGCCCGATAACGGCGGTACCATGCCGAGCGAAAGCACACTCTTTACGCCCCCGTCGATCCTGTTTCGTCCCCATTGGCTCCTCCCGTGAGGAGGGGAGATGGTGGAGACGCCGGGTACTGCCCCCGGGTCCGAAGGGTTTATTACAATGACTGTTTATCGCCATAGCTCTTGCGAGCACCCCCAATATAGGGGACCCGGTTCGCGGATGCAAATCGGCTCGTTCACATTTAGGCCCGTTTAACAGCTCGCCGTCATGCTCCCACTCCCCAGGTGGAGTCGGGCATGAACACCAAAGCGCGGGAATATTGGCAGCAGCAGACCAGACGTCGCCGCATCCAGAAGCGACTCGCGCGGTTCTCCATTGTGCCAACCGCCATGCTGGCCTGCATGGTGGGTGCGCTGGGCGTTGTGGCTTTGCAGCAGACCGAGTTCGGCCGCTGGCTCAGAACCGCTGAGATGCCCGACGTGCTGAGCGCCATCGCGCCGCATCAGACCTCGCTCCCCCGAGCGGAGACGCACGCAATCGACGCTAATTTCCACGCGTGTAGCGGACCGATCCGCGTCACCTGCGTGGTTGACGGCGATACGTTCTGGCTTGATGGCACGAAATATCGCATTGCCGACATCAACACGCCCGAAGTCAGTGCGCCGCAATGCGATCGTGAAGCGCAGCTTGGGCGCCGCGCCACCGAGCGTCTGACCCAGCTTCTCAATGCCGGTCCGTTCACCCTCTCGCCAGCCGATCGGGATGAGGACCGGTATGGCCGCAAGCTCCGGGTGGTCAAACGTGGGGGGCGGTCTATCGGGGCGCAGCTTGTCGCCGAAGGCCTTGCCGAAGAATGGCAGGGTGTTCGGCGCGACTGGTGTTGATCGTGTCCCTGCCGTTGCTGCCAGGGCCTCTGGACAGCCGCTGCAGTTTGCCGCTTATCTCCGGTCCGAAGGAGAGCGCGCCGTGTCACTGGAAGTTATCGAAGGCAGAAGCTGCCTGAGCTGCACGGCCTGTTGCTCGTTCGCGCCTATTCGCGTCGAAACCCTCAGAAAACCGGCCAACACGCTCTGCCTTCATTGCGCCGAAGGACAGGGCTGTTCGGTCTATGATGTTCGACCTGACGTCTGCCGGGGCTTTTATTGCGGCTATTTCTTCCTGCCCGAGCTCGGGCCCGAATGGCACCCGGAACGCAGTGGCGTCGTCATTCGCACCGAAAGCTTCAACAGCGACACCATAACCATCCTGGTGCTGCGCCTCTCCGAATTCCTCATCTCCGAAGAATTCGCCGGGATGATCGGCGCCTGGGTGGAGGCGGGCATTCCTGTCGAGTTCGAGCGGGTAGGGCCGGAAGGGCATCTGCCCGCCAAGATGCAGGTCAACGACTTGCTCAAGGATGCTGTGGCTGCCCGCGACCTTAGGGAGATGCAGAAGATCTTTGCCTGGTCGCTGGCTCATATCGACAAGACGCATACCTGGGAGCGCGACGAGACCGTGTTCTTCAGCGCTTTAGCCTAGCGGTCGCCGTTCCACTTCATCCTCATGTAGACCCCGCCGCTTTCCAGTTCATCAAGCATCTGCGCCAACCGCTTGAGCTTGGTCTCCTCGCGCTTGGCGTTGTTGATCCACATCAGGTAGTCGTTGCGCTGGTAGTCAGGCCGTGCCGCATATTTCTCCGCCAGCCCGCGCTCCTTGAGCGCTTCTGCCACGAAATACGGCATGGGCTGGATGGGGCGGAACAGCTTGTTGGGAATGGGGGAACCCAGAATATTGTGGTCGATATCGGTCTTGGGCCGGCCCATGCGCTCCTCCTCACCGCTGCATTCGCCAGCATAACACCGGTCGACGCAGAAGCTGTCAGTTGAATTGTTGAGTCCCGACTCGGCTCAAGCGAATCGCGCTAGGTTCGCCCCATGCAGCCCTATCTGAAACTACTCTCCGACATTCTCGAAACCGGCACCGACAAGTCGGACCGCACCGGCACCGGTACGCGCTCGATTTTCGGCTACCAGATGCGGTTCGACCTGTCGCAGGGCTTTCCGCTGGTCACCACCAAGAAGCTGCATCTCAAATCCATCATCTACGAGTTGCTCTGGTTCATCCGCGGCGAGACCAATGTGCGCTGGCTGCAGGAGCGCGGCGTCACCATCTGGGATGAATGGGCCGACGAGAATGGCGACCTCGGCCCCGTCTATGGGTCGCAATGGCGTTCATGGCCCGCGCCCGATGGCCGTCATATCGATCAGCTCCAGGGCGTCATCGACCAGATCAAGGCCAAGCCCGACAGCCGCCGCCACATCGTCTCGGCCTGGAACCCGGCAGAGGTCGACAACATGGCGCTGCCGCCGTGCCACGCCATGTTCCAGTTCTATGTTGCCAACGGCAAACTGAGCTGCCAGCTCTACCAGCGCTCGGCCGACACCTTCCTTGGCGTGCCGTTCAACATCGCATCCTATGCGCTGCTCACCCACATGGTGGCGCAGGTCTGCAACCTCGAGGTCGGCGATTTCGTCCATACCCTGGGGGATGCGCATATTTATTCCAACCATTTCGAGCAGGCGCGCCTCCAGCTCTCGCGCGCGCCGCGTCCGCTGCCCTGGCTCATCATGAATCCCGATCGCAAGCGCATCGAGGACTTCGTCTACGAGGATTTTGCCTTCGAAGGCTACGACCCGCATCCGGGCATCAAGGCGCCGATCGCGGTATGACCCGGTCGCTCGATGATCTGACGGCTCTCGTCGCGCAGGTGTCGGACATCTATGCTGATATTTTCGATATCGAGCGCGATGGCGACTGGTTCCTGCTCAAGCTTCAGGAAGAGCTGGGTGAACTCACCGCCGAGCATCTGCGGCTGAGCAAGCGTGGCCGCATCAAGGGACGTTCGGAGGCAGAGATTGCGCAGGCGCGTGACGATGAAGCGGCCGACCTGCTGGCCTTCCTGCTGCTCTATGCCCGCCATCACCAGATCGACCTGCACGCAGCGCTCGAGCGCAAATGGTTCGACTATCTTCGCGGCGAAAAGGAAACTCGCTAGACTGTCCAGGTTCATGCTCTGGCACAGAGTCTCGTAATGGCGCTAGTGGTTGAGCAGATTGGGGGATTTGAACATGCGCAGTTTTGCTCCGGGCCTCTTGGCCGTCCTGGCTCTTGCGCCATCTACTTTCGCCAATGACACAGCCGCCGTGCTCACCACCGGGGGGCTTGAATTCGTGGCCCATGGCGAAATCGCGATGGAGCGCGAGGAGCTGTTCATCTCCAAGGAAGAGATCCGCGTCGTCTACACCTTCCGCAATGACAGCGATGTGGATCATCACCTGCTGGTGGCCTTCCCCATGCCCGACATCGTGCCCAACCACTTCTCGCCCGTGGCCTTTCCCATGGGCCCGGCGGACAATCTCTTCGAGTTCGAAACCACCTTCAACGGTGAGCCGGTCGAGGCGGAGCTTCACGAATATGCCTATGCAGCCGGCGTTGACCGTACGAAGTTGCTGCAAAAGCTGGGCATTCCCCTGGTCCCGATCACCCAGCAAGCCATCGATGCGGTGGACGCGCTCGACGACGAAAAGACGGCCGAATTCCTCCACCTGGGCATGGCTATCCCCGACGAGTTCGACGCCGGCGAGGGCTGGGAGAAGCATCACTGGCCCAGTTGGACCTACCGCGCGACCTACACCTGGGAGGCGACATTCCCCGCTGGCGAAAAGGCGGTGGTGGAGCACCGCTACAAGCCCAGTGTCGGCGGCACGACCGGCGTCTCCTTCCTCTCCGGGCCCTACGAGGATTATGATCCGGCGGCCGAATACCGTCAGAAATACTGCACCGACGACGACTTCATCGCCGCCGTGCGCAAGACGCTGACCACTCCGGACGAGCCGTGGTCGGCCCCGTTCTTCGAAAGCTGGATTTCCTACATTCTCACCACCGGGGCCAACTGGGCCGGTGGCATCGAGAATTTCCGCCTCGTGGTCGACAAGGGCAGTGAGGACAATCTCGTCTCCTTCTGCGGCGAGAACGTCAAGAAGATCGGCCCCACGACCTTCGAAATGGTCAAGACCGATTTCTGGCCAAATGAGGAGTTGAACATCCTTATTCTGGAGCACCAGGACTGGATGTAGGAGCAGTCTTCTGTCTCATGCGGGACCGCCCTCGGGCTTGACCCGAGGGCCACTCTGAGCAACTGGCATTGTGCTCTCCTGCGCGATGCAGGTGTTCACACATCCAGGAATGCCGCCCTTGGCCCCATCTCTCCATATCCGCCGCGCCACCGCCGCCGACGCCGCTCTCATCACCGAGTTCATCCGCGCTCTGGCAGCCTATGAAAAACTCGAGCACGAGGCCAAAGCCACCGAGGCCGACATTGCCCGCGACCTTTTCGGCGCCGATCCGAAAGTGTTTTGCGAGATCGCGGAATGGGAGGGCGAGCCGGTCGGCTTTGCGCTCTGGTTCTACACCTATTCAACCTTCCAGGGCCGGCATGGCATCTGGCTCGAAGACCTCTATGTCGACCCCGCCATGCGCGGCAAAGGCATCGGCAAGGCTCTGCTGGTCCATCTGGCGCGCCGCTGTGTCGATGAAGGGCTGGGCCGGCTCGAGTGGTGGGTGCTCGACTGGAACGAGCCCAGCATCAACTTCTACAAGAGCCAGGGCGGCGTCATGCAGGACGAATGGACCAAGGTCCGCGTGGATGGGGATGCGCTGCTGAAACTTGGGGCCGCGGGCTAGCGCGCAACCCCCAGCAGGCCCGCGCGGAAGTCGTAGCGCTGCGGCTCGCCAGTCCATGGATTGCTGACCAGATCGAAAACGCCGTCCCCGTCGGCGTCGGAGACGAATGGCCGATCAAACGGGAGGATCATGATGGTCCAGCCGCCGGGTACGCTTTCATAGACGAGCACGCCAATCGTATCTTCCTGGGCGACGAGAAGGTTGTCGATGGAGAGGAAATGAACCTCGGGGCAGTCGGCACAGAGGCGCACCGTCTGCAGGGTCTCGGGCGCAAAGGCGGCGTTGGCAAATTCCACGCTGTGCAGGTCGTGCTCAAGAGTGGAAAGGCGCAGCCGGACAGTTCGCGCCGCGCTGTTCTCGGTGATTTCGAGTGTGGTGTCCCAGCCCAGGTCGACATAATTCATGTCCTGAGCCAGCGAGGAGGGCGCGGCTATGGCCGCAACCGCACCTGCCAGTGCTCCAAGCGTCCTGAACATCCCCGACTCTCCACGGCAATCAAACCCCTGACCGCCTTCGGGCTATCCTCTTATCATGCGCCGCAGTCATCGCTAAATCACGCATGTGCGTTGGAGATGGTGAGAAACACAATGACCGATATTCTCGACCACGGCCCCTTCTTTCATGGCACGATTGCCGATCTGCGCGAGGGCGACGTGCTGACTGCCGGGTTTCGCTCCAACTACCGGCCCGAAGTGGTGATGAACCACGTCTACTTCACGGCTCTGGTCGATGGGGCAGGGCTGGCCGCCGAGATTGCCGCCGAACTCGCCGGTGGCGGCGCTCCGCGCATCTACGAAGTCGTGCCAACCGGGCCGTTCGAAAACGACCCCAATGTCACCGACAAGAAGTTCCCCGGCAATCCCACCCGGTCCTATCGCACCGCATCGCCATTGCGCGTCGTGCGGGAGATCACGGAATGGACACGGCTGACACCTGAGGCGTTGGAGATGTGGCGGGAGCGGCTGGCAAGGCTGCGGGCGGATGAGAGCGCGGTGATTATCAACTAGGGCGTCAAGTCTTCTCACCCATACCCTGTCGCAATCAGGGTAGACGGGCAGGGATTATTCATTTACTTGTTTGCGTAACAAGCAAGTTAAGGAATTTGTGATGCGAGCCATCATAGTCAAGGAGTTCGGCGCGGCCGATCAGCTAATTCTGGCGTCACTGTCTGATCCTCGGCCAGGCCCTGGTGAGCTGGTGCTGGATGTCGAGGCGGCCGGTGTCGGCCTCGTGGATGTGCTTCAGCGGCGCGGATATCTCGGTGCCGCTGCGCGCGGCTATGTCCCCGGGCTCGAAGCCGCTGGGGTAGTTGCTGCAGTCGGGCCCGGCAGCAATACCCAGCTCGTTGGCAAAAAAGTCCTTGCCTGGGGGCAGGGAGCATATGCCCAGAAGTTCGTGGCAAAATCTTCGGCCATCGTGGAACTCCCCGATGTCGTTTCCCCGGACACCGCCGTCGCCTTGGGCATCAACGCGCTGGTTGCGCAGCTTTCCCTCGATCGAGCTGGCGTAAAGCCTGGTGAACGGGTGCTTGTTCGCGGTGCCAGCGGCGGGATCGGCGCCACGGCCGCGCAACTGGCCGTGCTGGCGGGTGCGGTGGTAACGGCCGTCACCAATACTCAAAATGCAGAAGCTGTGGCCAGCCTTGGTGTCCAGCATGTCAAGCGGCGCGGCGTGGACGAGAGCCCGCAGGGACCATTCGACGTCATTATTGATCCGGTGGCAGGTGAGGGGATGCTGGACCTTGTCGACACTCTGGCATCGAACGGGCGGTATGTCGTCAACGGCGCGGCAGCTGGTTATCCGCCAGCGGGTATGGCCGAGGCCATGCTTCAGAGCTTTTCTCGGTCGTTGACTTATTCCCTGTTCAGTCTCGATTCCATCTCCGACGAGATGCGAGCCCAAACACTATCGCGGCTTCTAGGTCGCGTTGCGGCTGGAGAAATTCGCCCGGTCGTCGCGGACACCCTGCCCCTTGAAGACGCCTCCAAGGCCCACATGATGATCGAGGCTGGCGGCACCTTTGGGAAGGTTGTACTCAGGCCGTAAGGATAGCTGTACGGATTGCCATGACCGAACGCCAGTCGCGTCGTACTCAGGAAGAGCGCCGTGAAGAATCAGAGCAGCGTATGCTCGCCGCTGGTCTGCGTCTGGTGGCGCAAGTAGGACCGGACAAGTTGACGCTCACGGATGTCGGAACAAGCGCCGGCTACAGCCGCGGACTGCCCGCTCACCACTTCGGCTCGCGCGAAAACTATCTCAAGGCACTGGCCTCCTATGTTGCCATTGAGTTCGACCGCACGCTGTCCGGGGCGGATAAAGCAACCGGTCTCGGGGCAGTGCTGGATATTACGCGCGCGGCGGTAGCGCAGATCGCGGCCGATCCTGATCGCGGCCTGGCCACACAGATCGTGCTCGCCGATCCGCGACGCGACCGCGCCCTATCGGTTGATATTGCCGGTTTGCGGGAGAAGACGCTCGCCTTGCTTGCCAGACACGTCGAGGCTGGCATCGCGTCAGGTGAAATTCGGTCTGGAGTGGTGCCAGAACATGCCAGCCTTCTCATCGCCGCAGGAATTTGCGGTCTGATCGATACGCTTCTCGCTGAACCGGCCTTCAACATCGCGGAGGCCGGGGAACAATTGCTGGACTTCATCGACCACGCTCTGCGGTCGGATGCGCGTAACTGACAGTGGCAGACTTATCATCGGCGAGCGAACCCGCTAACCTTCGCCAATGACCATCATCTCCCTCATCGCCGCCGTCGCTCGAAACAATGTCATCGGCGCCGACCAGACCATTCCCTGGCGGATCCCGTCGGACTTTGCCTGGTTCAAGCAGACCACCATGGGCAAGCCCATGGTCATGGGCCGAAAGCAGTTCGAGACATTTCCCAAGCCCCTGGCCGGGCGGCCGCATATCGTGGTGACCCGGCAGCAGGACTATGCCCACGCCGAGGTCATTGTTCGTCATTCGCTTGATGAGGCGCTGGGCGTTGCCAATGGGCTGGCGGAGAGTTCGGGCGTTGATGAGGTGATGGTCATCGGCGGCGGCGACATTTACGCGCAGGCCATGCCGCTGGCACACCGGCTCTATATCAGCCACGTCGATCTCGCGCCTGAAGGCGACGTGCGGTTTCCGCCCATCGATCCGGCTGTGTGGCGCGTCGTGTCCGAGCCCGATGTGCCGCGCTCGGAGAAGGACGGAGCCGCCTATACGATCCGCATATACGAGCGCGTTCACGGCTCCGCGCATTGATTGGCCGCCTTGCTTGCCTATATATGGCTGCACAGATTTTTCTCGGACACCGAAAGGAATGCGATGCCTTGGGAGAATAATGGTGGTGGAGGCGGCCGCAACAATGGCGGCCCCTGGGGCCAGGCGCCGGGTGGAGGCGGTGGCGGTCCGCGCCGTCCGGGCAATGGCACTCCCAATCTCGAAGACATCCTGAACCGGGGCCGCGCCCAGCTGGGCGGCGGCCTTCCCGGTGGCCGCTGGCTGGCGATCGGCGGTGTGCTGGTGCTGGCCGCCTTCTGGCTGCTCAATTCCATCTACACCGTGGACGAAGGCGAAGTGGGCGTTGAATTGCGGTTCGGCCAGCCCAAGCCCGAGCTGTCGCAGGCGGGTCTGCATTTCCTTCTCTGGCCCATCGAGACGGTGGAAAGGGCGCCGCTCACCATCAACCAGACGACCATCGGTTCGACCACGAGCAGCCCCCGCAGCGGTGCCGCCAATGAAGGCCTGATGCTCTCGGGCGACCAGAACATCGTGGATGTCCGCTTCTCGGTCTTCTGGTCGGTGGCAAACCCGATCGACTATCTCTTCAACGTTCGCGACCCGGACGAAATGGTTCGCAATGCGGCTGAAAGCGCCATGCGCGAAGTCGTGGGCCGCCGCCCGGCCAATGACGTCTTCCGTGACGACCAGGCCGGCATCGAAATCCAGGTTCAGGAAATCACCCAGTCGATTCTGGAATCCTACGGCGTCGGCGTTACCGTCAGCCAGATTTCCATCGAAGGCGCTGCGCCGCCGCCGGAAGTGGCCGATGCCTTCAACGAAGTGCAGCGCGCCGAACAGGACGAAGATCGCGTGCAGGAAGAAGCCCGCTCCTACGCCAACACCCTTTTGGGTGACTCGCGTGGTCAGGCTGCCGCCCTGCGTGAAGAAGCTGCCGCATACGCCAACCGCGTGGTGCAGGAAGCAACCGGTGAGGCCGAGCGCTTCAACGCCATCTACGCCGAATACGTCAACGCACCCGAAGTGACGCGCCAGCGTCTGTTCCTCGAAACCATGGAACAGGTCCTGGGCGCATCGGAAAAGGTGCTGGTCGAAAATGGAGCCGGCGGCTCGGGCGTGGTGCCCTACCTGCCGCTGCCGGAGCTTCGCTCCCGCGCAACCACCAGCACGGGGCAGTAAGTCATGAGCAATCGTCTTTTCATCATCGGCGCCGTCATCCTTGCGGCCCTTTACGTGCTGTTCTCGTCGATCTATGTGGTCAACGAGCGCGAACAGGCCATCGTCATGCGCTTTGGCCAGATCACCGACGTTCGCTCCGAACCGGGTCTCTACTTCAAGATCCCGACCGATATCGTGGATACCGTCCAAATCATCGAAGACCGCCTGCTGCGTCAGGACATCTCCGATCTGCGCGTCCAGGTGTCGGGCGGTGCCTTCTATGAAGTCGACGCCTTCATCACCTACAAGATCGTCAATCCGCGCCTGTTCCGCGTGGCGGCCCTCGGGCAGCTCTCGGTAGTCGAAGATCGCGTGGCAACCCGTTTTGCCGCCGTTCTGCGTCAGGTCTATGGTCTGCGTGAATTCAACGCCGCTCTCTCCGAGCAGCGTCCGCAGATGATGCGCGAAGCCGCCGACGCCATTCGACCGGACCTGGCCGAGCTGGGCATCGACGTCGTTGACGTTCGCATCCTGCGCACGGACCTGTCCGCCGACGTCTACGAGCAGACCTACAACCGCATGCGGGCCGAACGTCTTGCCGAAGCGGCGCTGCTGCGCGCCCGCGGTCAGGAACAGGCCCAGAGCCTGCGCGCCATTGCCGAACGCCAGGCCGTGGAAATCGTGGCGGCCGCAACCCGCGATGCGGAGATCCTCCGCGGTACGGGTGACGCCGAACGCAACCGCATCTTCGCGGCGGCCTATGGTCAGGACATGGAGTTCTTCGAGTTCTACCGCTCGATGGAATCGTACCGCACGGCCCTGGCCAATGGCGGCACCACCATGGTGCTCTCGCCCGATAGCGCCTTCTTCCGGTACTTCGGCTCGAGCGGTGAGCTGCCGGCGGCAAGCACGACCTTCGCTCCGCCGATCCAGCCGCAGACCGCGCCGCTGCCTTCCACGACCGACGAGCCTGCCCTGGATGGTCTTGGCATCGAGGAGACGGTGGTGCCGACCTTGACCTTGGAAGACGGTACCCAGCTTGAGCCGACCCAGGGAATCGAGGCGCCCGCTCCGGTGGAAGATGCCGCTCCGGCAGTCGGCCAATAAGGCCCGACGCGGCGAAATTGGAAGGGCCGGTGCAGTCATCTGCACCGGCCCTTTTCTTTTGTCACTTTAGCGCTGCGCTAATGCGAACAGTGTGCTGACAAATTGAAGCTGTCAGCGCACGAAGTCGTCCTCGGCATAGCCTTGCAGGTAGAGCAGGGCAGTGAGGTCCCCGTGGTCGATGCGAATGCCAGCCGCCGCTGCAACGGCCGGCTTGGCATGCAGCGCTACCCCGAATCCTGCCACCCCGATCATGTCGAGATCATTGGCACCATCGCCGACTGCCAGGGTCTGGTCGGTGCTCAGGCTGCGTTCGGCAACAAGCTCCAAAAGCCTGTTTTTCTTGGTGTTTTTATCCACGATGGGCTTGGAAACGGTGCCCGTCAGCCGGTCACCGTCGAACTCCAGAACATTGGCAATCGCCTCGTCGAACCCGATGCGGCGGGCAAAATAGTCGGCAAAGAAGGTAAAGCCGCCCGAGACCAGCGAGGTGTAGGCGCCATAGGCCTTCATGGTCTGCACCAGGGTCCGACCGCCCGGCGCCAGGGTGATGGCCTCGCGGCGAATTTCCTCGATCCGAGAACGCTCTAGCCCCTTCAGCAATACGACGCGGGTGTCCAGCGCTTGGGCGAAATCCAGCTCACCGCGCATGGCCCGGTCGGTAATTTCGGCCACCTGTTCCTTGAGCCCAAGGGCTGCAGCCAGTTCGTCGATGCATTCCTGCTCGATCATGGTGGAGTCCATGTCGGCCACCAGCAGCAGCTTGCGCCGTCCCTCGGAGGGCAGGAGATTGGCGTCGACAGCCTTGCCGCCGATGATATTGCGTGCCAATTCAACGGCTTGCGGCGCTGTCGGCTCATGGATATCGCAGGCGACACCGTGGTTGAGCCAGTTGAGCTCGCCGCCGGTTTCGCGCTGTACCGCCTGGGCCAGAGCCGCATCCAGTTCGGGATCGGCGGGATTGGCGATAAGGGAGAGAACCGGCATGGTGGCAGCAGCTTTCAGGAGTGAACGGTGACAGGCCAGAGGCGCGCAGTGCTGATAGCGGGTCCGACTGCCAGCGGCAAGTCGGCCCTGGCGCTTGAACGTGCACGGGCCACCGGCGGCGTCATCATCAATGCCGATTCCATGCAGGTCTACGATACCTTGCGGGTCGTCACGGCCCGCCCCGGTGCGGATGACGAGGCGCTGGCTGAGCACCGGCTCTATGGCACGGTGCCGGCCTCCCTGCGCTTTTCCACCGGTCAGTGGGTTCGGGACGTCGAGGCGACACTGTCAGACATCGAGCCCACGCGCGAGGTGATTTTCGTTGGCGGTACGGGGCTTTACTTCGACGCGCTAACAAAGGGATTCGCGGACGTGCCGGAAGTCCCGGCCGAGCTGACCCTTCGAGTTCAAGAAGAGATCCAAGAATTGGACGAACCTCAACGCATGCGATTGCTGCAGCGCGAGGACCCCGAAACGGCCGGCAGGTTGCGAGTAGCAGATCCGCAGCGGGTCATCCGCGCCTTGGCGGTCAAACGAGCGACCGGGCGGCCGCTGTCGAGTTTCCAGCAGGCCCAGCAGCCGGGAGTGCTGGCCGACTGGACGATCGAGCGCATGGTGCTTTCTCCGGGCCGGGAACTACTGCGCGGCCGCATCGCCATGCGCTTTATCGAAATGTTCGAGAATGGGGCCGTGGAGGAAGTCGAGGCCCTGCGCGCAATGCAGCTCGATCCGTCGCTGCCCGCGATGAAGGCGATCGGGGTGCGCGAAATCGGGGCCTGGCTCGACGGCGAGCTGGAACGCGATGAAGCGATCATGCTTGCCACCATTGCGACGCAACAATACGCCAAGCGCCAGCGAACCTGGTTCCGCAACCGCATGGGCGACTGGCCCCGCGTGGATCTGGGTGGGACGCCGCTCTAGACTTTTTTCGGTCCCAGCTTCTCCAGCAGGCCCAGACGCTCGCGCAGGGCAAAGCGCGTGACGAGGACGATGGCGACAAACGTGAGACCGACCGCCAGGCCCGTCCAGATGCCGACACCCCGCCAGCCAAGCACGAAGCCCAGGACGTAGCTTGTTGGCAGACCGACCAGCCAATAGCCGAGTATGGCCAGCAGCATCGGGACCTTGGTGTCGCTTAGCCCCCGCAGGGCGTGGGCAGCCGTAACCTGAGCGCCGTCGACCAGCTGGAAAATTCCGGCGATGGCGAGGAAACTGACGGCCAGGCCCACCGCATTCGCATTGGCCTCAACTTCGGGGTTGAGAAACAACGAGACGATCGGGCCGCTGAGAAGCAGGAAGGCCATGCAGGAAAGGACCATGAAGCCCGTCCCAAGCATAAAGGACATCCAGCCCGCCTTTCGGATTCCTTCGCGGTCCTGCCGGCCGTAGGCTATGCCGACGCGGACGGTTGCGGCGATCCCCAAGCCCAGCGGCACCATGAAGGCGATGGAGGCGCATTGCAGAGCGACGGCGTGCGCCGCGACTTCATCGGTACCGAGGCGGCCCATGAGCAGGGCGGCAGCCGTAAACATGCCTACTTCGGCGAGCACGGTCAGGGCGATGGGTGTTCCGATGACAAAGATCGCGCGGAAGTGGCCCCAGTCCGGTTTCCAGAAGCGCATGAGGATGTTGAACCGGTGGAAGCGCCGGTGCCGCACAACATAGACCAGCATGACCACGAACATGACGATGTTGGTGAGGAGCGTGGCGGTTGCGGCACCGCGCAGCTCGAGGCGGGGCATGCCGAAGTTTCCGAAGATCAGCGCATAGGCGACGAGCGCGTTGACCACCACGCCAAGCACGGTGATGACCAGCACGGCACGTGTGGCATCAAACGCCGAGAGGAAGGATCGCAAGGCAATGATGCCCAGGGCTGGAAAGAGCGACCAGGCGGCGATCTGCACGAATTGCTCGGCCATGCCGGTCACGGTGGGGTCCTGACCCAGAAACTGATAGATCGGACGGATCTGCATGACGACGGGAAGAAGCAGCACAGCCAACAGGATGGCGACCCAGAAGCCCTGACGCACGATCCTGCGGATGGCCTTGATGTTTCGTGCGCCTCTTGCTTGCGCCACCAATGGGGCAACCGCGCCAACAACGCCAACGCCGAACAGCAGGAAGGGCATGAAGAAGGTCGTGCCGAGGGTGCCGGCAGCAAGGTAGGTCGGGCCCAACCAGCCGAGCAGGATCACGTCGGTGGTGTGAAGGGCGTTTTGCGCCAACTGGGCGACCGCCAAGGGCCAGGCCAGGGAAAAGGTGGCGCGAAGTTCTTCTGCCCATCCCTCAGCCGCAGGCGTGGCCACCGACGCGACGTTGTCACTCATTGTCTTCTCTCTCACTCGCGGGCCATGCTGTAGTTCAAACCGCGCCGAGGCGAAAGTCGGAGCATTCCTGCGGGAGTAAACGTGAAACTGTTGTCCGAGATTCTGCTGACGGTTGCCGGCCTCATGGGCGCGCTGGGGGTTGCGGTAGCGGCGGCCGCCTCGCATGGGGAGAGCCGCAATCTTTCCGCCATGGCGACCATGTTCCTGGCGCATGCGCCGGTGCTGGTCGCGGTAGCCCTCGCGGGGCGCGAGAAGTGGCTTGATCTGGCAGCGCTGGCTCTTGCCGGTGGCACCATAGTGTTCGGCGGGGACCTTGCCATTCGGGAATGGCTGGGGCAGGGCGCGTTTCCTGGGGCCGCGCCAATCGGTGGCGGCGTCATGGTTTTGGGTTGGCTGATGCTGGCGGCGGCCGGCCTGCGCAGGCGTTGAATTAATAAAGATTAAAACTGCCTCGGAACTATTCACGGAGCCGTGCATTCCACCGAGCGAGCATTCTCGTTGGAGGAATTCATGCACAAGATCCTGATCATTGCAGCGACCGCACTGTCGCTCGCCGCCTGTACCACGACCCAGCAGGGCGCCACCGTTGGCGCCATCGGCGGCGGCATCATCGGCGCAACTGCCACCGGCGGCAACGTGGTCGGTACTGCAGTTGGTGCCGGTATCGGCGCAGTGGCCGGTGCTGCTGCTGGTGAGCTTCTTGGCTACTACGGCACCAGCCGTGACCGCTGCGTATACCGTGAGCCCAATGGCCGGCAGTATATCGCTGCCTGTCCGCGCGGCTAAAGCAGCCATCCCCATGCCGCAGCGCCCCCTGCGGTCAAGCGCCCCCAGGCGCCACACACCCGGTCGGCCCCCCGGCCGGGTGTTGTTTTCGTGAGGTCCTGATCAAGTCGCCATTGCAAGTGCCTTGAAAAAGCCGGAGCAAACAGAGATAATTAGAGCATACGTGCCACTTGTCTTGCGCTATCTGAACGACCGGCTTGCCGGAAACTTGGTGACCTCCTGATCTCGTGAATCGTAAGTCCGGGCTTGCACAACCTGGACAAACCCTTCCGCCGCGCCTGCGGCACAACAGACCTAGAGGATCTCCAGATGGCCGCTATCACCGGTACCGTCAAATTCTTCAACACTACCAAGGGCTATGGCTTCATCTCGCCCGACAATGGCGAGAAGGATGCGTTCGTTCACATCTCCGCCGTCCAGCGCTCGGGCCTGCAGGGCCTCTATGAAGGCGACAAGGTGAGCTTCGAACTCCAGACCGGTCGCGACGGCAAGGTCTCCGCTACCGACCTGACCCTGTTGAGCTAATCCCCAGATTTGAAAGGGCCCCTCGGGGCCCTTTCTTTTTGTCGCGTGGACGAGGGCTGTCCGGTTGTGTCAAACAGCCGGATATTGTTTTTCATCGGTTGCAAGATGCGCGAATTCCTCAAGCACTGGAGTCCGAAGGTCGAGACGCAGGCTGATCTGCGTCAGGCCGGTGCACTGCCCTATGCCATTGTCGACGGACGCGTCGCTTTCCTGCTGATTACCTCACGGCGCAGCGGCAAATGGATATTCCCCAAGGGGGCGATAGAACCCGGCACTACGCCATGGGAAAGCGCCGCGATGGAAGCCCTTGAGGAAGCCGGAGTTGCGGGCACAATCGAGCAGGAGCCAGTGGGCAGCTACCGCGCCAGCGTCGGTGCGGACGGGATCGCGCTGGTAGATGTCGATCTATACCCCTTGCTGGTGACCCAGCAACTCGACGCCTGGCGCGAGAAGGACCAGCGGCTCCGCCACTGGGCGACCCTGTCCGAGGCGCGTCGGCTGCTTGCTGACCGCACCCTGAGCCGTTTGGCTCAGCGGCTTCACAACAGGCTGGTTGCCCGCTGAACTGGCGGACCTTGCCTGTCAGGGAATGATCAGGCTCAGCAGCAAATAAAGCACACCAGACAGTACGGCCGAGGCTGGCACGGTGATAACCCAGGCCGCTGCGATGCTGTACACGTGGTGACGGCGGACCAACAGGCGCGACTCGGCCTTCCGAGCATTGGCCAGCGCCTCTTCAGGCGTGGCGTTGAGCTGGCTGGCATCGACTAGGCGGGCATTGACCGGAATGGCTTGACCTTCCATGTCGCGGCGCGAGATGTATTCGCGCAGGAAACCAACGCCGAACACCGCCCCGACCGCAATATGGGTGGATGATACCGGCATCCCGAGCGCTGACGCAATCAAGACGGTAACGGCTGCAGACAGGGCTGCGCAAAAGGCGCGGATTTCGTTGAGCTTTGTGATCTGTTCGCCCACTGTGCGAATGAGGCGGGGCCCGAACAGGGCAAGACCAAGTGAAATGCCGATGGCGCCGATGGCCAGCACCCAGAAGGGTAGGGCGATGCCCGCAACTTCACCTTGGCCGGTCTGAATGGTGGTGACGATAGCGGCGAAGGGGCCGATGGCGTTTGCCACATCGTTGGCGCCATGGGCGAAGGACAGAAGCGAGGCCGAAACGATCAGCGGCAGCCTGAAAAGGCTGGCGACATGCTTCTTGCGGTTCTCAAGATTGCGGGACTGATGGCGTACCCAGGGCATGGCCACAATCCAACCCAAGGCCCCGAATCCAAGGCCGAGGAGCACGGTCATGCCCAGGCCCGGATTCCATATCCGGCTCAAGCCCTTGCTGGCCAGGTACATGGCAAAGATGCCTGTCATTACCGCCACGAAAACCGGGACCCAGATGCGGGCTGCCGTGATCTTGTCGAGCCGGGTCGTGATGGTGGCCCGGATGATGATGAGGCACGCGGCGGCGATGATGCCGCCCATAACTGGTGAGATGACCCAGCTTGCGGCGATGGCGCCGATCGTCGGCCAGTTCACGATGGCAAAGCCTGCCGATACGACGCCAGAGCCAACCACGCCCCCCACCACCGCATGGGTGGTCGAGACTGGAGCGCCGATGAAAGTGGCGACGTTTACCCACAATGCCGAGGCGAGAAGCGCAGCCATCATGACCATGATGAAGTCGCGCGCTTCCATCTGCGGCGAGATCAGCAGATCCCGGGCAACCGTGTTGACCACATCGCCCCCTGCAAGCAGGGCGCCAGCGGCCTCGAATATTGCGGCGATGATCAGCGCGCCAACCATGGAGATGGCGCGGGCCCCCACAGCCGGGCCCATATTGTTCGCCACGTCATTGGCGCCAACATTGAGCGCCATGTAGCCGGCGATCAGCGCACCGATGACAACGACGTAGGTGCCTGGCCCCTGGCCCATGGCAAAGGCGGCCCAGACGCCTGCAAGAAGCAGGAACACAAGCGCAATCCCGGGAGCCGCCAACGCGCGCCCCAGGTCATGTGTGGCCGTCTCATAGCCGGAAACCTGTTGCAGGTCCTTGTCGAGGGCGCTTTTGCTCATATCGTCGAACTGTCACAATTGGCGATGTTCGCCCATACCACTTCGGCGTGGGCGTGCCATCTCAAAAAGCTGCGGCGGCCCACGGTGTTCCACCAGTTTCGGCACTGTGGTTGCGGGTTGGTAGGTGCTTGACTTCGGGGGACCACTGACCCTATCTAGACGCAGCAGAAATCAGGAGAGGTCCCGTGCGGGCACTCATTCTCGTAGTAGGTAGGCGCATCGGCAACGTGGGGTAGAACCCCGCGCGATAGCTGGTGCGCCGAAAACAGGTCCCGAACGGGGCCTTTTTTATTGCCTTTTTTCCGGCAAACCGGTTTTAAGGCGGCAAGGACGTAACGCCCGGTACGGCGGGCCCGAGGAGTAGGATAGCGCAAATGGCCGAAAAAATGACCGGCGCGGAAATGGTGATCCAAGCGCTGACGGATCAGGGTGTTCGACATATCTTCGGTTATCCGGGCGGGGCCGCCCTGCCGATCTACGACGCCATGTTCCAGCAGGATTTCGTGCAGCACATCCTGGTGCGGCACGAACAGGGCGCCACCCATATGGCAGAGGGCTATGCCCGCTCGACCGGCAAGCCCGGCGTTGTGCTGGTGACCTCCGGCCCCGGAGCGACAAATGCAGTGACCGGCCTCACCGACGCGCTTCTCGATTCCATTCCGCTGGTCTGCATCACCGCTCAGGTGCCGACCAACCTCATCGGGTCGGACGCATTCCAGGAATGCGACACGGTCGGCATCACCCGCTCCTGCACCAAGTACAACTACCTGGTGAAGAATGTCGCCGACCTGCCGCGCATCATGCACGAAGCCTTCCATATCGCCACGACAGGCCGTCCCGGCCCGGTGGTGATCGATATTCCCAAGGACGTGCAGTTCGCCGTGGGCGATTATTACAAGCCCGACCTCGAAACGCTGCGCCATCAGTCGTACCGGCCGCAGATGGATGGCGATTCTGCAGCCATTGAAGCGGCGGTGGATCTCATGCTGCGCGCCGAGCGGCCCATCTTCTACACCGGCGGCGGTGTCATCAACGCCGGTCCTGAGGCATCCGAGCACCTTCGTGAACTGGCCGAGCTGACCGGCTTCCCGGTAACGTCGACGCTGATGGGTCTGGGCGCCTTCCCGGCCTCCAATCCTCAATGGATGGGCATGCTTGGCATGCACGGCACCTACGAGGCGAACATGGCGATGCATGATTGCGACGTCATGATCAATATCGGTGCCCGCTTCGATGACCGCATTACCGGGCGCATTGATGCCTTCTCGCCCAACAGCCGGAAGATTCATGTCGATATCGACCCTAGCTCGATCAACAAGGTCGTGCGGGTCGACGTGCCGATCATCGGAGACTGCGAGCGGGTTCTGGCCGAAATGGTCCGCGTCTGGCGATCCAAGACCAATCAGCCGCGCACCGAGGCCATTGCGCCGTGGTGGAAGCAGATCCAGAAGTGGCGCGATGTCGGGTCGCTGAACTTCAAGAATTCCGACACCGTCATCAAGCCGCAATGGGCTATCCAGCGCCTTTATGAGGCGACCCGGAAGCAGTCCAAGGACGTCTTTATCACCACCGAAGTGGGGCAGCATCAGATGTGGGCCGCCCAACACTTCCACTTTGACAAGCCCAATCACTGGATGACTTCGGGGGGGCTCGGCACGATGGGCTATGGGTTGCCGGCTGCCGTGGGTGTGCAGGTTGCGCATCCCGATGCGCTGGTGATCGACATTGCCGGCGAGGCCTCGGTGCAGATGACGATGCAGGAGATCTCGACCGCGGTGCAGTATCGCCTTCCGGTCAAGATATTCATCCTCAATAACGAGCGCATGGGCATGGTTCGGCAGTGGCAGGACCTGCTTCACGGTTCGCGCTATGCGCATTCCTATTCGGAATCGCTGCCCGATTTCGTCAAGCTGGCCGAGGCCTATGGTGCGAAGGGCATTCGGTGCGAGAGCCCGGCTGAACTCGACGCCGCTATTGCCGAGATGATCGACTATGACGGCCCGGTGCTGTTCGACGTGATCGTCGAGAAGGACGAGAACTGCCTGCCGATGATCCCGTCGGGCAAGCCGCACAACGAAATCATCCTGCCCGATACCGCCAATATCGGTGACATCATCGACGAGAAGGGACGCCAGCTGGTCTAGTGGCCAAGGCGGAGGATTTGCCATGAATGCACATTTGCAGCCGACCGGTTCGGCCTACTTCCTGACCCAGGAAACCCAGCAGGCCGAGCGCCACACCCTGTCGGTCCTTGTCGATAACGAGCCGGGCATCCTTGCTCGCGTGGTGGGACTGTTTTCGGCCCGCGGCTACAATATCGAGAGCCTGACCGTCAGCGAGACGGAACACGATCGGCGACTTAGCCGCATCACCGTTGTCGTGGTTGCCACCCCCAGGGTGCTAGTGCAGATCAAGACCCAGCTTGAGCGCCTGGTGCCTGTGCACCGCGTGCACGATCTCACCGCCGAGGGGGCCTATCTGGAACGCGAACTGGCGCTGATCAAGGTCAAGGGGATTGGCGACCATCGTGCTGAGACCCTGCGCCTTGCGGACGCTTTCCGGGCTCAGATCGTGGATGCGACGGTTGAGAGTTTCGTTTTCGAGGTCACCGGCAAGCCGTCCAAAGTCGACAGCTTTATCGCCCTTATGCAGCCACTGGGGCTAGTCGAGGTGGTGCGAACCGGCCTTGCAGCGATCTCGCGCGGCCCCGAAGGGATGTGACAGCGCGCCACGCTGATGGACTTCATCAAAAAGTGCGATTGGGCCATCGGCCCGGTCTGGTGTAAGGCAGGGGCCTGATTTATCGAGTCCCTGCTATGACGCTGCTTTCCGTCAATCTCAACGCCGTCGCACAATTGCGCAACCGTCGCGATCTTCCGTGGCCGAGCGTGACAGGCATCGCGCGTCTTGTGCTGGATGCGGGTGCAAGCGGCATCACTGTTCATCCGCGGCCCGATGAGCGACATATCCGGCGAACGGACGTATTCGACCTGGCAGAGATGTTGCGGACGGAGTATCCGCAGGCCGAGTTCAACATCGAAGGCTATCCCAGCGACGAGTTTCTTGCGCTGATCGAGCGGGTCAATCCCCAGCAGGTGACACTGGTGCCTGATGATCCCGCGCAGGCGACTTCGGACCACGGTTGGGATTTCGTAGGCGAAGGCGATTTTCTGAGTTCGATCGTCCAGCGCCTGAAATGTCCCGGCCGGCGAGTGTCGCTGTTCTGCGACCCTGATGCGGGGCTCGGTGGCGTTGCTGCGGCGAAAGCGACCGGGGCGGACAGGATCGAGCTGTTTACCGGCCCCTATGGCGCATGCTTCGCTGACCCGGCGGGTGCCAGGCAGCAGCTGGTCGCGCTGGCCCAGACTTGCCAAGCCGCGCGCGACGCCGGAATGGGCGTCAATGCAGGGCATGACCTCACACTTGAAAATCTTCCTGCTTTCCAAAGGGAGGTGCCTGGCGTGGAGGAAGTTTCCATCGGTCACGCGATTACGGCCGATGCGCTGGTGATGGGATTTGCCGAGGCCGTCCGCGCCTATAATCGTGCCCTGGGAAACTCTTAGGGGCGCCGTTAGGCGCCCCTATTTGTCCTCGTTCAGTCGGTGTAGTTGAACTCCGCGAGTTCGCAGACGTTGTTACCGAACTTTTCAAGCACTTCGCCGTCGTTGAATACGGCGCGGAAGTCAAACACGCAGTATCCGGTGCCATCGTCGATGTTGATCACGACGCTTCGGCCAGAGGGCAAGATGTTTCGGCCCAATATATCTTCCTGCCAGCTTGTCGCGTCTCGATGTGACGCGTAGAACTCTACAATGTCGTACGAGGTGTAGTTGTTTATACGAACGCGACGGTCGAGTGCCGAAGCGGAACTTGCGCTCACGGCTATAAGTGCGGCGGCGAGCGCCACGCTTGTCAGTTTCATTTGGTCCCTCCAAATATCCCCGCAGATAGTGAGGTACGGGTAACCTGTTGGGCCGTCAAGTCGTCGCGTGGAGGGGCACTGGTTCTTGTCGTGCCAAACTTGGCTTCTCGTCTGTCGCGCAACTGTGGTGACGCAACGCAGCTGACGCAGTTCCATGCCATTGTTTCCGAGCGGCGAACAGTTCGTCTGCACGGCGAACACAAACAGGTCGCATTGCAGCTGCGAAGCTCATAGGTGGTAGAAAATGCTTGATTTTCTTATACTTACATGAATGTGACCGGGGCACCTATATGTCTCCGGCATCCATTTGAGTGCCCTCTTGAGAACGGTCCTGACAGGCACATATATCGCCTCAGTTACGATTTGTTACCAAGGAGGACACACCAATGTCCAAGCTCAAGATCGGCGTCATCATCTCATCGACCCGCCCCACCCGCTTCGGCGAAATTCCCGCCAAGTGGATTCTCGAGAAGGCCAATGAGCGCCCCGAGATCGAGGCGGAGATCGTTGACCTGCGCGACTTCAATCTGCCTTTCTTTGATGAAGTGGCATCCAATGCATGGGCCCCGAGCCAGAACGCGGAAGCCGTCCGTTGGCAGAAGAAGATCGGCGAGTTCGACGGCTATATTTTTGTCGTTGCCGAATACAACCGCGCCATCACCGGTGCCCTGAAGAATGCCATCGACCAGGCCTATGTCGAATGGAACAAGAAGATGTTCGGCGCAGTGGGTTACGGTTCAGTCGGCGGCGCCCGTGCTATCGAAAACCTGCGCACCATCGGCGTTGAACTGCAGATGGCCTCCACCCGCTCGGCAGTGCACATTGCCGGCGCGGACTTCTTCTCTGTTAACCCCGCCTTTGGCGGCACCAAGACGCTGGCCGACCTTGAGGGTTCGGTTGGTCCTTCTGCCAAGGACATGCTCGACCAGCTGATCTGGTGGGGCAAGGCGACCAAGGCTGCGCGCGAAGCCGAAGCGACTACGGCTGCTGCCGCAGAATAACGAAGACCTCCAAGTCCTCGTTTGCCTGACAGGGGGCGTCCGGAAAGGGCGCCCCCTGTCTGCTCTTGAACTCAAGCGAACCACGGGAGTTGTGTGGTATAGGTGGCGGGTGTATAGGGGCGCCCGCCCTGCAACCCCGAGAGCGCCAAAGCTCATGACGCATACGGATACTACCGGTCATCAGACCGGAGACGTAGCGACCGACCAGGCCAGCCACGCAAAAACCAGTCTTCCGCTCCTGACCCTGGGCGCAATCGGTGTTGTCTACGGGGACATCGGCACAAGCCCGATCTACGCCTTCCGTCAGGCAATGGCGGTCAGGCCGGGAGCTGCAACAACCGAAAGCGAAGTGCTGGGCCTACTCTCCCTTATCGTATGGGCGTTGGCGCTGACCGTCGCTTTCAAATATGTGTTTTTCGTCACCCGGGCTGACAACAATGGTGAGGGGGGCACGCTTTCGCTGATGGCGCTGGCGCGCAAGACCTTCGAACAACCGCCGGTATGGATCACGGCGCTGGCCGTCGCCGGGGCCGCCATGTTCTATGGCGATGCCATGATTACCCCAGCCATCTCAGTGCTTTCGGCCGTCGAGGGCATGGAGCTGGTCGCGCCGGAGATGAGCCGCTGGGTGGTGCCGATCACGCTGGTGATCATTGTCGGGGTATTCTTCGTACAGCGGTTCGGCACGGGCAAGGTGGGCGTCGTCTTTGGCCCGATCACCGCCGTCTGGTTTCTCGTCATGGGCTGGATCGGCCTCTATCACATTATCCAGACTCCCGGCGTGCTTTGGGCGTTAAACCCTTGGCATGGAGTAGAATTTCTGGTCACCCATGCCGGAATCGCCTTCGTGGTGCTGGGTGCGGTATTTCTGGCAGTCACCGGCGCCGAGGCGCTTTATGTCGACCTCGGCCACTTCGGACGCAAGCCGATCGTCATTGCCTGGTTTGGATTGGTCTTTCCGTGCCTGCTGCTCAACTATTTCGGGCAGGGGGCCTTCGTGCTCAGCGTCGGCCCGGAAAATGTTGTCAGCCCTTTCTTCGAAATGCATCCGGAATGGGCGCTTGGTCCCTTTGTGGCGCTCGCGACCCTGGCAACCATCATTGCCAGCCAGGCCGTGATCTCGGGCGCCTTCAGCCTCACCCAGCAAGCCATCGCCCTCAACCTGCTGCCGCGCATGGTTGTGCAGCACACCTCGCAGGCCCAACGGGGCCAGATCTACATGCCGCAGATCAACACCATGATCATGATCATGGTACTCGTTCTTGTGGTCAGCTTCGGGAGTTCCGCAAGCCTTTCAAACGCTTACGGCATTGCGGTTTCGGGCATCATGATGGTGACTCTGACCCTGCTTGTGGTGGTTATGCGGCGCAACTGGAAGTGGCGGATAAGTGGGGTCGTTGCCTTTGGCGCCCTGTTCCTGGTCATCGATGGCGGGTTCTTCGTGGTCAATGTCGCCAAGATTTTCCAGGGCGGCTGGGTGCCTGTTGCGGTGGCGGTGCTGGTCTCCGTGATCATGGTGAGCTGGATGATGGGGCGGCGGAGGCTGGCGGAGAAGACCCGGCGGGACGAGGTTCCGTTGGAGTTCCTGGTGGAGAACCTGGCCAAGAAGAAGCCCACGATCGTGCCGGGAACGGCAATTTTCCTGACCTCGGATGTCGAGGGCGCGCCGACGGCGCTGCTGCATTCTCTCAAGCATTACAAGGTGTTACACGAGCAGAACGTCATCCTCACGGTCCGCACGTCGAGTTCGCCCCGAGTGCCGGATGATGAGAAGGTGACGATCGACGCCTACAATCACCTGTTCTTCCGGGTGATTGTGACCTTCGGGTTTATGGAAGAACCCAATATTCCCAAGGCTTTAGGGCTGGCCCGGAAATTGGGCTGGAAGTTCGACATCATGTCGACATCGTTCTTCCTGTCGCGGCGTTCATTGAAGCTCGGGCAGAAGTCGGGCCCGGTAAAGTTCTGGCAGGACAGGCTTTTTATCCGCCTTGCGCGCAATGCGAGCGATGCCACGGAGTATTTCCATATCCCGACAGGCCGGGTGGTGGAGATCGGCACGCAGGTCATCATCTGAGCCAATTTGCTAACGGAGTGTCAGCACTAGCCGGCTCACTTTGGCATGTCAGGACAGATGTAAGGTACATCGGCCGGGGCGAAGCGCTGTTCCTCGTCGCCGCCGACCAGATGCACGCTCAAAATGAGTTCGTCATCGGTGAGGGAGGTGACGTCTGCAGTGATGGTCATGCCGTCCTCGTCCCACGCGATTTCGGTGTCGGAAACCTGTTGCCAGTTCGAAAGCCGGTAGGTCTCCCAGCAACTGTCCGAAACCAGAGTGCCATCGGCCAGGAAGATGTGGATGGCGCCGGGCAGGTCCGAGCCATCGTTCTGTCTGACCCAGACGCGATTGAGCAACGGGTTGCCGGACGTGACCTCGGCGTCTTCGGAGATGGCTTCGGTGTCCTGTGCCATGACCGAGGCCGTGGCGCAGTTGCCCACGCCCCAAGCGGTCATGAGGGCGAAGATGGCAGCCTTGGTATCCATCGATGGTCTCCCAGGTCCGGTGCGGGTGGTCCGACACGGTGCGTGAGACAATGATGATCCGGAGAACAGGGCGATTTTTCGGTCGCCCTATGTTTTGTTCAGGATTTCAGCGATGCCGGCCCAATGCCTGGTCGCGGCCAGCGACACGACGGGCCTGGACGGGCCAGAGCTCGTAGTGACCATCAAGTTCTGTCGCGGCGCGGGCGGCCCAGTTGGGATCATCGAGCGCACCGCGGGCAAGCGCTATGAAGTCGGCGTCGCCCCGCTCGAGAATGGCTTCGGCCTCGGCCACATCGCCCAACAGGCCGACGGCCATGGTCGGGATATCCGCACCGGTCCGGACAGTGCGGGAAAACGGCACCTGATAGCCCGCAGCCGAGGTGATGCGACCCTGGGCCAGCCCGCCGCTGGAACAGTCGATGGCATCGACGCCGCGGGCCTTGAGTTCGCGGGCCAGCACCACGCTGTCCTCTGGCGTCCAGCCTCCGGGTGCATTGTCGCTGACCGACAGACGGGCCAGAAGGGGCTTGTGGGCAGGCCAGACGGCGCGCACGGCTTCGGTGATCTCGAGAACCAGACGCATACGATTTTCGAGGCTGCCGCCATATTCGTCGGTGCGATGATTGGAGAGTGGGCTGAGGAATTGATTGAGCAGGTAGCCGTGGGCGGCGTGGATTTCGACCGTGTCGAACCCGGCACGCTCGGCGCGGAGGGCGGCGGCGACGAAGCCATCGATGACCCGCCGGATGCCCGCAGCGTCGAGGGCGATGGGCACCTGGTAGTCGGGATCGGCAGGATCGTGGGACTCCGCGCTGGGCGCGACCGGCTGCCAGTGTTCGTAACCGGCGGCACGGCGCTGCTCCTCGGTCTGCAAATCTTCCGGTCCGCGCCATGACACAGGGGTAGACGCCTTGCGGCCCGCATGGGCCAACTGGATGCCGGCGGCGGAGCCATTGGCGTGGAGGAAATCGACGATGCGGGCGAGGGGAGCAATATGCTCGTCCTTCCAGAGGCCGAGGTCGCCATAGGATATGCGGCCCTCGGGCAGCACGCCTGTGGCTTCGACCACGACGAGGCCGAAGCCGCCAAGCGCGAAGCGGCCGAGATGCACGAAGTGCCAATCATTGGCGAAGCCATCGATGGACGAATACTGGCACATGGGCGCCACGACAGTGCGGTTGCGCAGGGTGACGTTCCGCAGGGTGACGGGCGACATTAGCTTGGACATGACAATTCGGCCTTGGCGAGAGTCGTGCAGGAATGCCCCGGTTACATGAACGGTTTCTGCTTTATCGGCAAGTGCCGATGGATAAACGCTGTGTTGCGCAAGCCGCAGGCTGTCGGTGCCGTGGGCAGAATCAGGCGGTTGATCTAGCGTGCACCCACTTGCTTCGGGAGGAACGGCAATGAAGGTCACCCTCGATCTCGATGCGCTGGTCAAAGCTGGCCGGATCACGCCGGAGGAGGCGGAGCGGTTCAAGGGCTTTGCCGCTGCCGATACCGGCGCGCTGGGGGCGAACATTCTCTATGCTCTGGGCGCGACTGCGGTAGCCTGCGGCGTGGGCGCACTGCTGCCGACACTGGAAACGCTGGTGGCGCTTGGCGCGCTGATGTTCGGCGTTGGCCTCTTCATCCGCATGCAGGGGGCGACACGTATCCAGATATTTGCCCAGATCATCCTGGTGATCGGCGCGCTGGCCCTTTGTGCCGGCATGGGCGGCCTGTATGGCGAGAGCTGGATGATGCGCGCTGCGCTGACGCTGGGGCTGGCGGCAAGCGCGGTGCTGGCGCGTTCGGGCCTGCTGGCAGCGCTGGCCGTTGTGGCCTTCACCATAACCATCACCTTCGATCCGGAAATGTGGCCGCCAAACCACTTCCTTGTCACCGTCATCATGGCGCTCGCGGCCCTGGTGCTGGTTCTCTACCTCGTGTCCCTGCGGGTCGCGCCGGAATTCGAGCGGCTCGCGATCATCGCCATGCGCGTGGCCATCGTCATGGTCAATGTGGCGTTCCTCGTCGGTTCGATGTTCGGAGAGGAGGAGATCGGCGTGAGCGGGGGGGCTTTCTCGCTCGTCTGGGCCCTTGCGCTGCTGGCCTTCGGGGCATGGGCCGTGTTCGCCAATCGGCGCTGGGTGGTGAACAGCGTGGCCGTGTTCGGCGCCATCCATTTTTTCACGCAGTGGTTCACGGTCCTTGGGGCCCAGCCGGTTTCGATCGTCGGCGGCGGCGTGCTGCTGATCGTGTTCGGGCTGGCGCTGGCGCGTTTCAACAACTGGGTTGGCCAGCGGCCCGCCCCGGCAGGAAACTGACATGGCGATCACCATCGAGAGGTTTGCGGAGCTGCTGAGCTTTGAGCGGCGCGATCCCACCGAGCTGGCGCGGGCGGTGGAGCCCATGGGCGACTATGTGGTCGAGCGGCTGGATTTGAGGATCGGCAGCGAAACCGTGCGGGGCCTGTTGACCCGACCTGCAGAGGGCTCTGGCCGGCGTCCGGCCATTCTTTACGGGCACTCGCATGGCGGGGGCTATGCCATCGGTGCAAGCGAGCTGCTGGATGGAAGGGAATATCTGGTCGATCCTCTCGGCCCGGTATTTGCCCGGGCGGGCTATGTAACCCTGTGCATCGACATGCCGGTGTTCGGGAAGCGGGCTACGGTCAGCGAGGGATCGGCCGCCAAAGCCTTGTTGTGGCATGGCAAGTCGCTGTTCGGCGAAATGCTCTCCGACCATGGCGCGGCTCTGGGCTATCTGGCCGGCCGCGACGATGTGGATGCCGCCAGGATCGGGGCCTTTGGGATGTCCATGGGCTGCACGCTGAGTTACTGGCTGGCGGCTCTGGATCCAAGGATCGCCGCAGTGGCGCATCTCTGCTGCTTTGCCGATTTCTGCACGATGATCGAGCTGGGCGCACATGATGGGCATGGCATCTATCTCACCGTGCCCGGCCTGCTTTGCGAGGCTGATGCCGGAAGCATTGCCGGGCTGATTGCGCCGCGACCGCAACTGATCTGCGTGGGCGAGGCCGACCGGCTGAGCCCGACTGCCGCCGTGGCCCGCGCCATGGAGGACCTGCGGCCTGCCTATGCGCAGGCACCGGAGCGACTGGAATTTCTGAGCGAGCCGGGGGTAGGGCACGAGGAGACACCGAGGATGCGGGTGGCGGTGCTGGATTTTTTCGGGCGGTGGCTGGGCTAGGGGCGACATCGGGCAACCCTGTCACCCGTCTCGGCTGCGCCCGATTAAGCCTCTCCCCGATGGGCGCTAGTTTGAGGGGCTAACGAAGCCCGATCATGTCCATGGCCCGATTGAGCAACTCGGGATTGGTCCAGAGCATGTAAGCGCCGAAGGCGAGCGCGGCTATGAGGGCGAGGCCGAAGAGCTTTTTGAAAACCGAGACGACCAGCCAGAGGAGCAGGGCGGCGCCGATGCCGAGGGCTATGAGAGAGGTGGTGTCGCTAGGCATGGGGCTCACTATGGTTTTGCGGTTCTCTAGCGCCGGCTCTCGCCCGGAATATGGCGGCGAAGGGCTAGGCTGGTGGTGAACTCTGCCCAGCCTGGCGTGTTATGGCCGTATGGAGATCGCCAGTTTCAATATCAACGGGGTCAATGGACGGCTGGGGCTGTTGCTGGACTGGCTGGAGGCGCGGCAGCCCGACGTTGTTTGCCTGCAGGAGTTGAAAGCGCCAGACGAGCGATTTCCGGCCGCGGCGCTGGAGAAGGCAGGCTATGGCGCGGTCTGGCATGGGCAGAAGAGCTGGAATGGGGTCGCCATACTGCAGCGTGGCGGCAAGCCGGTGGAGACGCGTCGTGGCCTGCCGGGAGATCCTGACGACAGCCATTCGCGCTATATCGAGGCGGCGGTGCAGGGGCTGGTCGTGGGATGCCTCTACCTGCCCAATGGCAATCCGGCGCCGGGGCCGAAATTCGACTACAAGCTGAGATGGTTCGCGCGGCTCACGGACTATGCGGCCTCGCTGCTGGCCACGGACCTGCCGGTGGTGCTGGCGGGTGATTTCAACGTGATGCCGACCGACCTCGATGTCTATGCGCCCGAGCGCTGGCGCGATGACGCGCTGTTTCGACCGGAGGTGCGTCAGGCCTATGCGGACCTCGTGGCGCAGGGCTGGACGGATGCGCTTCGACAGCTGCACCCGGACGAGCGCATATACACGTTCTGGAAATACTGGCGGAACGCTTTCGCGCGGGATGCGGGATTGCGCATCGACCACTTTCTGCTCAGCCCTTCGGTGGCCGGACGACTCAGGAAAGCCGGCGTTGATCGGCAGGTGCGGGCGCAGGAGGGCGCCAGCGACCATGCGCCGGTATGGATCACGCTGAAGAAGGGATAGTTTTTCGGGCGGGGGGCTATCGGTAGATCCCGAGATAGGCCCCGGCCTTCGCCGGGGGTGACAGCTCGTGGGTGTCGGACTACGCGCGCTCTTCCCAGACTTTTGCCAGTTCCACGATAGTGGTGACGGCTTTTTCCATGTCCTGGCGGCTGACCCATTCGAGCGGCGAGTGGAAGGCGTGGCCGCCGGCAAACAGGTTCGGGCAAGGCAGGCCCATGAAGGACAGGCGCGAGCCGTCGGTGCCACCGCGGATGGACTTACGCACCGGGGTCAGGCCGGCGCGGCGGATGGCTTCCTCCGCATTGGCGATGATTTCTGGGTACTGGTCCACCACCTGCTTCATGTTGCGATACTGCTCGGTGCGCGTGGCCACGAAGGACGAGCCGGGATAGGCCGCGAGCACGTCGCGGGCAATGGCCTCGACCATTTCGTGCTTTTCGACGAGGCCCCGGTCGGTGAAGTCGCGGACGATGAAACCAAGGCTGGCCTTTTCCATCGAGCCGGAGATGCCGATGGGATGGACAAAGCCTTCGCGGCCTTCGGTGCCTTCGGGCGAGACATCGCGGGGCAGGCGGGCGACGATATCGCTGGCGATCTTGATGGCGTTTTCCATCCGGTCCTTGGAAAAGCCCGGATGCATGGCGACGCCGGTGATCTCGAGGGTCAGGCCATCGGCGGAGAAGGTTTCGTCCTCCAGCGTGCCGGCAGTTTCCCCATCGAGCGTATAGGCAAAGCGGGCGCCGAGCTTTTCGAGGTCGACCTTGTCGACGCCGCGACCGATTTCCTCGTCGGTGGTGAAGAGCAGCTTGATCGTGCCGTGGCGGATCGAGGGGTCTTTCACCAGGATTTCGGCGGCGGTGACGATTTCGGCCAGCCCCGCCTTGTCGTCGGCACCGAGGAGGGTCGTGCCATCGGTGGTAACGATGTCGTTGCCGATTTGGTTGGCGAGTTCGGGATGTTCGGCAACGCGAATGGTGCGGCCCGAATTGCCCAGCACGATATCGCCGCCGGCATAGTTCTCGACAATGCGCGGCTGGACATTGGCACCGCTGAAATCGGGGGCGGTATCCATGTGAGCGCAAAAGCAGATGACCGGCACGTCCTTGTCGGTATTGGCCGGGATGGTGGCGTAGACGTAGCTGTGTTCATCGAGATGCGCGTCGGTGAGGCCAATGGCCTGCAACTCAGCCTCCAGCAGGCGGCCGAGATTTTTCTGCTTTTCGGTGGAGGGCTGGGTGGTGGAGGACGGATCGGACTGCGTGTCGATGGCGACATAGCGCAGGAAGCGGTCGAGAACGGTGTCGGTCATGGCATATCCGCCGGAGGAAAGGTCTGCCAAGGGCATAGCGCCCCCGGCAGGATTTGCAAATGACCTCTGCCGATCCGCTACAGGCTGAAGCGGAGGAGGCGGGCAACTTTCCAGGTGGCGAGGATGCCAAGGGTCATGGCGAGCATGAAGACCCAGCCCGAAAGCGATCCTGCCTGGATGCCCGAGAGCAGGACGCCGACGGTGCAGCCAAGGGCGGTCATGGCGCCCCAGCCCAGCAGCAGGCCGCCAACGAGGCCCCGGCCGACATCCTTGCCGGTGAGCCGGCGCGGTTTGAACTGGCCGGCAAGGAAGGAGGTGATGAAGCTGGCGCCGATGATGCCGATGACGAAGAGGCCGTTGTTGGAGAGAAGGGTCTCCTTGATGACGGTGGCACAGCCGCGCAATCCATCGAGGCCGAAAAGGGTCGAGGGCAGCCAGTTCCAGTTGGTGCCGGCGGTGCGGGCAATGCTGCCCAGTTCGGCGGTGACACCCAGCGGGGCGACGCGCAGATAGGCGAGGGTGGAGATGAGGCCGACAAGGGTGCCGGCGATGACGGCGGGCCAGCGCGTCATGAAGACACGATTGAGCGCTTCGCGCAGGTCAAGCGGCGCTGCGGGAGCGGGTGCCTGAGGGCGGGCCCACCAGAAGGCGGCAAACGCCAGCAGGGCGAGAAGGGCGAGGGTGACGAGCAGGCCGCCGTCATAGCCGAAATGATGCGGCAGCCAGAGGATGAAGGCATTGCTGGTGATGGCAAGAAACAGGGGGTTCCAGGTGAGAAAACCCAGACCGAAACCGAACAGCGCGCCGATGATGGCGAAGGGGGAAATGACCGAGCCTTCAGCCAGCCGATAGAAGTGGGCCGAGAGGCACGAGCCGGAAATGGCCATGCCGATGCCGAAAGCGAAAGCGGCGATGACAAGGGTGATGCTGACAGGGCCGATATGGGCGGTGGGCGGCAGACGGTCGAGGGCGGGGGTGGGGAGCCAGGCCCCGAAAATGGTGGTGTAGCCGATGGCCCCAACGGCGAGGGCCACGAGGATGGCGAGTACGCCGCCGGCCTCGCGCTTTTCCACCAGATCGCGCAGGTTGCAGTAAAAGCAGAAACGGCTGCGCTGCAGCACCGCGCCGAAGGCTGCGCCGAGCAGCAGGGACAGCGCCAGGGGACGCCCTTCGACGCCTTGGGTGTTCAGGGTGACAAAGCCCCAGGCAAGCGCGATCGCAATGATCAGCGGCACGCCGAAGCGGATAGCGGGATTATTCATGGGCCCCTCGAATGGACAAAGCGGGCACCAAGGCGCCCGCTCATTTTGGTACATGACGATGGGAACCTGGCAAATCCCCATCAGGTCAGTGGCAAGAGCCTAGATCTTGCCCCAGACGGTGCCCGAGGGATTCTCGATCGGCACGCCGACCGCGTTGCCATATTCCGTCCACGAGCCGTCGTAGTTGCGCACGTCGTAGCCGAGGATGCGCGAGAGCACGAACCAGGTGTGGCTGGAGCGTTCGCCAATGCGGCAGTAGGTGATGATCGGCCTGGAGCCGTCGATGCCGATGGCAGCGAAAGCGGCCTTCAGCTCTTCAGCGGACTTGAAGGTTCCATCTTCGTTGACTGCGCCACCCCATGGGAAGTTAACGGCACCGGGGATGTGACCGGCGCGGACGGAGAGCTCCTGCACGCCCTCTGGGGCAAAGATTTCGCCCGCATATTCCTTCGGGCTGCGGATATCGACCAGCGAAACGTCGGCACCGCCCTCGACAACCTCCAGCACGTCAACGAGACGGGCGCGGAGCGGAGCCGGTTCATCGGGCAGGTCGATCTCGGAGGCGGCGTATTCCGGGGTAGCGGTGTCGAGCGGCAGGCCCTCGGCTTCCCAGAGCTTGCGGCCACCATCGAGCAGCTTCACGTCGTGGAGGCCGTGGATATCGAACACCCAGGCGCCCCAGGCGGCGAACCAGTTGTTGTTGTCGCCGTAAAGGACGATGGTGGTGTCCTCGGTCACGCCAGCTTCGCGCAGGATAGCCTCGAGACCTTCGCTCGAAACGATGTCGCGGCGGACGGTGTCGACGAGGTCCGTGTGCCATGCCAGGTTGACGGCGCCAGGGATGTGGCCGCGCTCGTAGACGCCGGTATCGACGCTGACTTCGAAGATACGGACGTTGGGGTCGTTCAGATTCTGTTGCAGCCAATCGACGGTCACAAGCGGACCGTCCTGGGCGAGAGCCGGTACGACGCCAATGGTCAGGGTCGTGGCCAGGACGGCCAAGGTGCGGGAAATGGGCTTCAAGGATGCCTCCTGTTCCTGTGGCGGCCCCACGCCGCCCTGCCTTAATCATGGCCAAATGTGTTCGGCAGTTTCAAAGCACGGCTGACTAAACTTCTCGCCCGGCAAGGAAAAATGGTGGCGGGGGAATGGCTGAGTTAGGATGATTGTCTACTCACGCTGTCGTGTATCGCGTAGTCCGCGTTACCGCAGTGGTAGCCGTCAGAACCGAAATCCGAGCATGCTGCATCCGGCGCGGCCATGTGGACTCTCAAGATTCTGCTTGCCTCGAACCGTACCGTACGGTACGCCTGCGAACGATTAAGGCCCGGATCGTTCGGTGCATTTAGGGAGAAGTGCCGGTGGCGCTGGCCATAAAGGTCAACGAAGAAACATTTACCCCGCGGCAGCAGGCAGTGCTGACCGCGGCTCTCGACCTGCTCGTGGAAAACGGCGACGGGCTGACGATGACCGCCGTGGCGCGGCGCGCCAGCTGCTCGAAGGAAACGCTCTACAAGTGGTTTGGCGACCGCGATGGCCTGCTCACCGCAACCGTGCAGTGGCAGGCAGCCAAGGTTCGCATGCCTTATGTCGACCGCAGCCACCTCAACATCAAGGCGCTGCGGGCGAGCCTCGAGCAGTTTGCTCGAGACCTGCTGACCACGATTGTGGGGGAGGTGTCGATCACGCTGAACCGCACCGCCATTACCCATGCGGCGCAGGAAAAGGACGGGCTGGGCAATATCGTGCTGGAAAACGGCCCGCTGGCGATCCGTCGGCGCCTCAAACCCATTCTCGAGGCGGCGCGCGACGCGCGGCTGCTACGCTTCCCGTCCAGCGAGGATGCCTATCGAACTTTCTTCGGCCTTGTCGTGCGCGACGTGCAGATTCGCCTGCTGCTGGGCGACAAGGCGCTCACCCAATCCAATGTCGAGGCCAACATCGAAGCCGATGTGAAGACCGCGGCAGACCAATTCCTGGCTCTCTATGGGGTCAAGGCCAACTCATAGGTGTGTGGATGTTCATGTGAGGACTGGCCGCAAGTGCCGAGCCCTGACATGAACGTCCACACAGCTGCAACAATCGCAAATCAGGGAGCACCCCATGCGCGTCTATTATGATCGTGATGCCGATCTGAACATCATCAAGTCCAAGAAGGTGGCCATCATCGGCTACGGTTCGCAGGGCCATGCCCACGTGCTGAACCTGCGTGACAGCGGCGTGACCAACGTTGCCGTTGGCCTGCGCCCGGGTTCGCCGTCGGCCAAGAAGGCTGAAGGTGAAGGTCTCAAGGTGATGTCGGTGGCCGAGGCATCCGCATGGGCAGATGTGATCATGCTACTCACCCCGGACGAACTGCAGGCCGATATCTACAAGAAGGACATCGAGCCCAACATCCGTGACGGCGCCGCCCTGGCTTTCGCCCACGGCCTCAACGTCCACTTCAACCTCATCGAACCCAAGTCGACCGTCGACGTGATCATGATCGCGCCGAAGGGCCCGGGCCACACCGTGCGTGGCGAATACCAGAAGGGTGGCGGCGTGCCGTGCCTGATCGCCGTGCACCACGACGCTTCGGGCAATGCCCATGATATCGCCCTGGCCTATGCTTCGGGCGTTGGCGGTGGCCGTTCGGGCATCATCGAAACCAATTTCCGCGAAGAGTGCGAGACTGACCTGTTCGGTGAGCAGGTTGTGCTGTGCGGTGGTCTGGTCGAGCTGATCCGCGCCGGTTTCGAAACGCTGGTGGAAGCCGGCTACGCTCCGGAAATGGCCTATTTCGAGTGCCTGCACGAAGTGAAGCTGATTGTTGACCTGATCTACCAGGGCGGCATTGCCAATATGAACTACTCGATCTCGAATACTGCCGAGTGGGGCGAGTATGTCACCGGTCCGCGCATCATCACCTCGGAAACCAAGGCCGAGATGAAGCGTGTGCTGCACGACATCCAGTCGGGCAAGTTCACCTCCGAGTGGATGCAGGAAATCAAGTCCGGTGGTGCCCGCTTCAAGGCCACCCGTCGCCTGGCCGACGAGCATCCGATCGAGGAAGTCGGCTCCAAGCTGCGCGACATGATGCCCTGGATCAAGGCCGGTGCCCTGGTCGACAAGGCCAAGAACTAAGCGAACAGGCAGCGGCCGGGGGAGACCCCGGCCGTTGTTTTTTGGGCCATGGAAATCGTCCCAGTCGACCGTATCGATATTCGCCGTGTGGAGGGCGGCTGGCCGCTCCCTCCGGAGCAACGTGCAGCTGTCGCAGCGTATTGGCGCGAGGCGACCCGGGCCAATCCGCATCTGTGGGATGGGCGTATTCTGGGCCTGTCCGCCCCTGGCGGGGGCATGCCCCGCGTGGTGGACGGCGTGTTGCAGGCCGAGGCACGCGAGGATGCCTACTCGGCCTTCATGCTCTGGCGGCATCTGGGCTTTCCCGAAATTGGCATATGCCACGCCTTTGGCTGGGCGCTGATCGTCAGTGCCGACGGGGCGTTGATATTTGGCGTTATGGGGCCGGAGACGGCCAATGCGGGCCGGGTCTATCCGCCGGGCGGGTCGCTGGAGCCACGGGATGTACTGCCGGATGGCCGAGTGGATGTGAGCCACTGCATCGCGCTCGAGTTGAAGGAGGAGACCGGGCTCAGTGCCAGCGAGGCGGCCACGGGAGGGATGGTGGCGGTGGTTGATGGCGCCCGCATGTCCTTCGGCCAACTTCTGGAGTTCGCCGAAGACGCCGATGCCTTGCTGGCGCGCATAAGACGCAACCTCGATGCCCAGGAGCATCGGGAACTGGCCGATGTCGTCGCGGTGCGCTCGCTGGCGCAAGCCGAGCGGGCAGGGGCGGTGCCCCATGCGCTGGCCGTGGCCGAGGCCTTCTTTGAGGGGCGCATTTTCAAGCACCGATGACGCTGGCCTTCTTGGCCCGGGCAAGTTCAGCTAGAACCTTCTAACCCACAGGCCAGAGTCGGAGGAATTCATGAGCCTGCCTGCTTTTCCAGTAGAGGGCGGATGTACGTGCGGGACAGTGCGGTATCGCCTCAAGGCCAGCCCGCTGACCGTCTACAATTGCCACTGCAAGGACTGCCAGAGATTTTCGGGGGCCGGCTGGTCGATGTCGATGGTCGTGCGCAGCAACGACTTCGAGCTGCTCCACGGGGAGACGGAGCGCTATGACCGGAAGGCGGACAGCGGCAATGTCATCGTCATGCACTTCTGCGCTCACTGCCACAACTGGCTGTGGAACGACCCGCCAGCGGGCGAAATCAAGGTTGTGCGCGCCGGTACACTCGACAACATGGATTGGGCCCGGCCGGTGGGCAATATCTGGACGGACAGCAAGGCTGCCTGGGCCCAGATCGACCCGGGGCTGGTGAATTTCCCCAAGGGCGCAGTGGATCGAACGCCACTTTTTGACGCCTGGACCCATTCATTAAAGGACTAATCGATGACTGTTGCAGATGACATTGCCCTGATTACGCGGCAGGAGCTGGAGCTTGAACTGCCCGCGTTTGATGAGGCCGTTGCCTATGAAATCGGCTCCTCTGTCCGCCGCCGGGCAGTGGACGAAGGGCTGTCGCTGATCGTTGAGCTGCGGACCTGGGACCGCCAGCTGTTTTTCGCAGCAACGCCGGGCACAAGTGCGGACAATGCCGAATGGGTGCGCCGCAAGCTCAACACGGTGCGCCGCTTCCAGCGCGCCAGCTACCGGTTGCTGCTGGAACGCGTCGACAATGTCTTCCTGCCCCATTCCGGTGTCGATCCGGCTGACTATGTGATGGCGGGGGGCGGTTTCCCGATCCGCGTGAAAGGCGCAGGCATCATCGGCGGGCTGGGCATTTCCGGCCTGCCCGGGCGGACCGACCATGGCGTGGCTGTGGATGCGCTTTGCGACTATCTGGGCAAGGCGCGTGCCGACTATGCCCTGCCTGAGGTGGACAATTGAAACTGCCCTATCTGATCCTCGATGTGTTTACGAAAACGCCGCTGGCGGGGAATGGCCTGGCCGTCATTCCCAAGGCGGATGGGTTGATGGACAACGAGATGCAGGCCATTGCCCGCGAGTTCAACCTGAGCGAGACGGTGTTCATCTGCAAGCCGCAGAACGAGCGCAATTCGGCCAGCCTGCGCATCTTCACGCCCTATCAGGAGCTGCCCTTTGCCGGGCACCCGACCGTGGGCGCTGCCGTGACACTGGGGCTGAACGGCCGCGCCTCGGCCATCCGCATGGAAGAAAGGGTTGGGCTGGTGACAGCTCTGTTCGAGCGCATTGACAGGCGCACCGGCGAGGCCCGCTTCACCCTGCCGCGCCTGCCCGAACGGATTGCCGACCTGCCCGACCGGCTGGCCATTGCCCAGGCGCTTGGCATCGAGGTGGAGGATATCGGCTGCGACGTCTTCAAGCCCGCAATCTTTTCGGCCGGGGTGGTCTTCCACCTCGTGCCGGTGCGCGATGCCTCGGTACTGCGGCGGATCAAGGTCAACCCGGCGCTGATGGCGGAGGCCTTCCCGCAGGACCGGCACGCCGTCTATGTGTTCACGCTGACACCCGACGAGCCGGACAATGATATCGCTGCCCGGATGTTCAACCCACATGTGGGCGAGGATCCGGGCACGGGATCGGCCGCTGCGGCGCTGATCGGTCTTTTGGCAGAGCAGGAAGTGAATGCCGTGCAGTCCGACTACGTGCTGCGCCAGGGGGACGAAATGGGGCGCCCGTGCCGGATTCTGCTGCAATTGCGCAAGGATAGCGACCGGCTCGTGCACGGTGCCATTGGCGGGCAGGCCGTGGTCATTGCCGAGGGTGTGCTGGATCTGGGCACGTCGTGAGGGAGGCTCCGGCCCAAGGGTCGGGGCATTCATTTTTCTGGGTCTGATATTGGTTTATATGGGCTGATCGCGGTCTGAGGCAGGTGTTATCCCGCCGCACAACAAGACGCGGACCCAAACAATGACTGACCTGATACCTGCCGGCCGACGGCCGATTTTTTCCCTCATCCTGTTTTTCACGCTCGCATTTGCCATCACATGGCTGGCCTGGGGGAGTGCGGCGCTGATCTCGCCCGACGCGGCGCGGCTCGACCTGATGATCCTGGGCGGATTGGGGCCGCTGGCTGCGGCGGTCATTGCCAGTGCCGTCGAAAGCGGGCGGGGCGGGGTGGTGGCGCTGTTCAGGCGGCTGGCGGTCCGGCTGTCCTGGCGCGTCATGGCGCTGTTGCTTTTGGCGATCGCGGCCCTGCGGCTGGCGCCACTGCTGCTGGTTCTGACGGGGCAGCCGCTCGTGCCGTTGGGCATGGACGCGCTGGCGGCGCTGCCGGTGACTTTCTTGTTTGTGGCGCTTGTCGGTGGCGGGCTCGATGAGGAGGCCGGCTGGCGTGGCTTTGCCCAGCCGCGGCTGCAAAAGCTTGTGCCGCCTTTGCCGGCGAGCGTGCTCATCGGCCTCGTCTGGTCACTGTGGCATTTGCCGCTGTGGTTCCTGCCGGGGTCGGTGCATGGGCAACTGTCCCTGCCGGTCTACGTCTTGAGCACCACGGCGCTCAGCGTGCTGCTCGCATATGCCTTCAACGTGCCCGGGGGAAGCCTGTTGGCGGTTGTGCTGGTGCATGCTGCATCGAACACGGCGGATAATCTGCGCTATGCGCTGGCCGGCGTGCAGACGGACGCGTCGCCTATGCTGCCGCTGCAACTCGCATTGGGGTTGACCATGGTGACCGCCGCAGTGGTGTTGATCGCAGCGACGCGGGGCAGGCTGGGACTGCGATGAGCGGGGATGAACCGGCTCATCCCAATCTCACCAGGTAAAGCGCAGGCCGGCTGTGACGGCGTGGGTGGTCTGGCGGGCGCGCAGTTCGGCGTCGTAGCTGAGGTTCAGCCTGAGATTGTCCTTGAACACGGCGGTGGTGCCGATGCCAGAACGGCAGCATCGCGGCCCGGATCGGTGGCGCTGACCTAATAGTCGGCGCCGCTGATCGACTGGGTGGTCGTGTAGCCGGTGTCGAGCAGATCATGCTCCCAGCGTCGGACCTAGTGGCGGTGCTGGTGAGCCTGATGGTGACGATAGGTGTCGCCAGCCTGGTCTATCGCTGGGTGGAGCAGCCATGCATTGCCCTTGGTCGGCGCATTGCCGGTGCGCCCAGGCCCAGGGCGGCGATGGCCTAGTGCAGGGCAGAAAATGCGCCAAAATCAATGCGCGGTCTTGCAACAGGCCACGGATTGACGCATTGTCCGGGCACAGACAAGCGTATCAGAGTCTTCCATGCAGCGCCGTCGCGCCAAAGCCATTGCCATCGCCCAACAGCAGGTCCAGATGACCAGGCTGGCGATTACGGCTGGCCTGCTGCTGCTCCCTGCGCTTCTTCTCCTTCTTATCAGCCCCTGATCACCGGCAGCTCGGCAAGCGAGCGGGTCGTCAGGGGAATGCGCCATCAACCGAACAGTGAGATTGTCCGGTCCAGCGAGCCATTGCCTCGGGGCCGATAGGAAAAGAGCCAGAAATGTCCGCAACCGCTTCCAACTCCAACAAAGAACGCGTCTTCATCTTCGACACTACGCTGCGCGACGGGGAGCAATCGCCCGGCGCGACCATGACCCTTGAAGAGAAGCTGCAGGTTGCCGAAACGCTGGACGAGATGGGCGTCGATATCATCGAGGCCGGTTTCCCCATCGCATCCAATGGCGACTTCGAGGCCGTGGTGGCCGTAGCCAAGCAGGTGAAGAACGCGACGGTGGCGGGTCTTGCCCGCGCCATCACCGCGGATATTGACCGCGCTGGCGAGGCCGTCCGCCACGCCAGGAAGGGCCGCATCCATACCTTCGTCTCAACCTCGCCGATCCATCTGGCCCACCAGATGAAGAAGACCGAGGATGAGGTCATCGAGATCATCGCCCGGACCGTGGCGCAGGCGCGCAACCTGGTGGACGATGTCGAATGGTCGGCCATGGATGCGACGCGCACGCCGCTGGAATTCCTCAAGCGCTGCGTGGATACCGCCATCAAGGCCGGCGCGACCACGATCAACCTGCCCGATACGGTGGGCTATGCGGTGCCGGACGAGCATTTCCGCATGTTCAAGACCATCATCGAAAGCGTGCCGGATGCCGACAAGGCGATTTTCTCGGTGCATTGCCACGATGACCTGGGCATGGCCGTCGCCAATTCGCTCGCCGGCGTCGCTGGCGGTGCGCGGCAGATCGAATGCACGATCAATGGCCTGGGCGAACGCGCGGGCAATGCAGCACTGGAAGAAGTGGTGATGGCGCTGCGCACCCGCGGCGACGCGATGCCCTATTATACCGAAATCGACAGCACCCAGCTCTCGCGCGCCAGCCGTATCGTTTCGGCGGCGTCGAACTTCCCGGTGCAGTACAACAAGGCAATCGTGGGCAAGAATGCCTTCGCCCACGAAAGCGGCATCCACCAGGACGGCATGCTCAAGAATGCCGAGACCTACGAGATCATGACCCCGGCCAGCGTCGGCATCAAGGAAACCACGCTGGTCATGGGCAAGCATTCGGGCCGCGCTGCCTTCAAGGACAAGTTGAAGGAACTGGGCTACGAGCTGGGCGACAATGCCTTCCAGGAAGCCTTCCAGCGCTTCAAGGATCTGGCAGACCGCAAGAAGCACGTCTATGACGCTGACATTATCGCGCTTGTTGATGACGAAGTGGGCTCGGTGGGCGACCGTATCAAGCTGGTCGACATGGAGGTCATCTCCAAGACCGGCGGCGTGCACAAGTGCAATCTCGTCGTGACCATCGACGGCGAGGAGACCAGCGTCTCGTTTGAAGGCACGGGTTCGGTGGACGCCATTTTCAACGCCATCAAGAAGGCCTCGGGGCAGGACCCGCACCTGGTGCTCTACGCCGTGGACGGTGTGACAGGTGGCACGGATGCGCAGGCATCGGCCCATGTGCGCCTCGAAATGAACGGGCGCATCGCGTCGGGCAATGCAGCCGAGCCGGATACACTTGTGGCTTCGGCGCGCGCCTATCTCAATGCGCTCAACCGCGTGATGATCGAGCGTGGCGCAGCGGCGCAGGGCGCGCTGGCCGGCTGATCCGGATGAAATCGAGCCCCGGCCGGAAGGCCGGGGTTTTTGTTTCGGCGCAAGGCCGCCAGTCGCGGGTCTGTCTTGCCGGAGTAGCCGAAAACTGGTCTAGCCTTCGGGCCAAATGGAGGGCAGGCGCCGACATGGTGAGCTGGAGCGAGTTTCGTGGAGCTTTGCTGGCGATCGGCGCCCTGCTCGTGGTTATACTCGCCATCATCGTCGCGCAGCCGGGCCTGCCCGGCGAATTATTGTTGCAATCGCTGCGCTTTCACATCGTTGCGGCAGGACTGGGCCTGGCATTGCTGACAATGGCCAGCGGTGCGCGATGGCGCGGAGCCCTATTGCTGCTGGTCGTGCTGGGAGCCGGCGCTCATGGTGCCAGTCACGTCGCCGAGTTCCAGGCGCGGCGAGTGGACTATGCCGCCCCGCCGAAGGCGCAGTTCCGGTTTCTGAGCTATAATGTGCTGGCGGGCAATCGGCAGGCGCAGGAGCTGGTGGAGGCGGTTGTCGCCGATCCGCCAGACATGGCGCTGGTCATGGAGACGCCGGGCATTGAGGAGCACCTGGATCGGCTGGCCGAAGTCCTGCCCTATCGTGCCGGGTGCGAGAACACGCGGACGTGCGATATCTCGCTGCATTCGCGCTTTCCCTTCGAAGAGGTCAGGATCATCAACCTCGTGCCGCTGGGCCGCGAACGGCTGGTGGTTGGGAAGGTGAGCATCGAAGGGCAGCCGGTGACGGTAGTGGGCATCCACCTGACCAAGCCCTATTACGACAATACGGCCGAAATCGAGCTCTTTGTGATCAACGAGCTGCTGCGCAGCATCGAAGGCCCCCTGATCCTTGCGGGCGATTTCAACGCGGCGTCCTGGTCGGAGCCCATGGTGCGGGCGGGTCGGAGCCAGGGACTGATCCCGGGGCCCTGGCAGCCCGCGACCTGGCCGGTGCGGCTTGGTCCGCTGGGTGTGCCGATCGACAATATTTTCACCCGTGGCACGGCGCAGTTGCTCAGCCTTGAGGCGGGGGAGAACCACGGCTCGAACCATCGCCCGCTATGGGCGGTGGTGGGCCTTTATGGCGACGACTGAGCCATTTTCAGCGCCTGCGGCAAGGCTTCGGCGAGGATGTCGAGTGCTGCGTCCGGACCGGCGCTGATGCGGATATGCTGGTCGAGGCCCGGGGCTGCGGGCTTGCGCACGAACACACCCAGTTGCGCCAAGGATTCCAGCACCGCGACCGCATAGGATCCGTCCCGTCCGCAATCGATGGCCACGAAATTTGTGGCCGAGGGCAGGGCGGTGAGGCCATTGTCGGCGGCGATGCGGGCAATGCGCTGCCGGGCCGCCTCGATGGCGGCGACCGCCTGGTGCAGATAAGCCTGGTCTTCGAGCGCCGCCAGGGCGGCCACCTGGGCAGCCTTGTTGACCCCGAAATGGTTGCGGATGCGATTGAAGGCGCCGATCAGGCGGCGATGGCCAATGGCATATCCGCAGCGCAGACCCGCCAGGCCATAGGCCTTGGAGAAGGTTCTGAGGCGCAGCAGGTTCGGCCGGCTGGTGTCGAGGGCCAAGGGCGCTTCGGGCGCTGTTTCCATATAGGCCTCGTCGAGAACGATGAGGCAGGTCTCAGGCACCGAATCGATGAAGCGGGCAATGTGGGCGGCCGGCCAGAAGGAGCCCATGGGGTTGTCGGGATTGGCCAGATAGACGATGCGGGCATTGGTCTGGCGCGCCATGGCGGCCAGCGCCTGCGGGTCCTCATGATTGTCCGCATAGGGGACGAAGCGAAGGTCCCCGCCGAAGCCGGCCACGTGATAATTGAAGGTGGGGTAGGCGCCCAGCGAGGTGACCACGACGTCGCCGGGCGCAATGAAGAGGCGCACCAGCAGCCCCATGAGACCATCAATGCCCTCGCCGATGGTGACCTCGTCCTCGCCAATGCCAAGATGCGTGGCAAGAGCCACGCGCAGGGCGTAGTTCTCCGGGTCGGGGTAGGTCCAGAATTCGGGGGCGGCGTCACGCAGGGTGGCAACGACACGTGGGCTGGGGCCGAAGCCCGATTCGTTGGCGCCAATGCGGGCCCGCGTGGCAATGCCGGTGCGCCGCTCGATGGCCTCCGGACCGACAAAGGGCACGGTTTCGGGCAATGGATCGATGACGGCAGTGAACGGCGGATGGGACACGAGTCGGGGCCTTCTGTGCGATTCCGGGGCTATCCTAGCGCGGCACCGTGCGCATGGCAGCCATGCCCGAGGGGCACAAAATTGCTCCCCCGCAGTTTTGCACAGGCGCAAATGTGGCCGGCCATTACAACTCCCCAGTGGCTGGCGGTCTGGCCAAAGATGACCGACAGACAGCATTTGAAACAAATGCCACCGGCTCCGGCAAGGAGTGGAGAACTATGGCGGCCCAGTGTGTGGGTGCGTCTGAACAACGCGATTCTGCGAACATCATCATCAAGGAGATAGCGCATGCCTCCCACTTACGTGCTTGCGCGTGACCATCTGCAGCGGGCCGCGACCATTCTGCAGGGAACGGACGAGCGGTCACGCCAACTGCGGCATATTATCGAACGCACGATCGGGCTCATGGACGATTTTCGCCCCGAGCCGACCCCGACACCCGTCGGAAATGTTCTGGAGATGGCCGATTACCGGCATCTGCGTCAGTGACCCCGGTGCCCGGCCGCAGAGCCGGGCACCGCACGCCTGTTCCGGGCCCGACAAAAGATTATCCACACAATGTGGTTTTGGGTGCTGGACAGGTCGGAATCCCTTCGCTATAGAGGCGCCACTTTGGTGCTGAGGCGCTTCAAAAAAGCCTCTCCGGGTGCATAGCTCAGTTGGTAGAGCAGCTGACTCTTAATCAGCGGGTCCAAGGTTCGAGCCCTTGTGCACCCACCAAAGTTTTCCAGTCATGACAAAGACCTGACGCAAGCGGCTTCGGCCGCTTTTCTCATGTCTGGGCCCGGATACGACCGGCCGACGCAGTGCACCGACCAGGCATACAAACGCCCCCGGACACGCGTCCGGAGGCGCTGTGAGCTTTCAGCGTCGGCTGCAGAGACTAGACCGAGCCCCAGATGGCCTCGGCGGTCCTGACCACGAGCTCGAGCTTGCGCCTCTGGTCGTCCATGGTGATCGAGTTGCCTTCCTCGGTGGAGGAGAAGCCGCATTGCGGGGCGATGCCGAACTGGTCGAGGTCGGCATATTTGGACACTTCATCGAACTTGCGGCGCAGGCTGTCGAGGTCTTCAAGCTCACCGGTCTTGGTGGTGATGAAGCCGGGCATGACGCGCTTGTTGCCCTTGGGCAGCAGGCGGAGCGGCTCGAGGCCGCCGGCGCGGTCGGTGTCGTATTCCATGAAATAGATATCGACATCGGTCTGGTTGAAAATGGCATCGGCGGCCGGATCATAGGCGCCTTCGGCAACCCAGGTCGACTTGAAGTTGCCGCGGCACATATGCATGCCGATGATCATGTCGTCCGGGCGGTCGATGATAGCCTCGTTCATCATGCGGGCGTAGCGGCTGATCAACCAATCGGGATCCTCGCCCTTGGCCTTGCGCTCAGCACGGATCTTGGGGTCGCACAGATAGGCGAAGAAGATGTCGTCCATCTGCAGATAGCGGCAACCGGCGTCGTAGAAGGCCTGAACCGCGGCCTTGTAGGTGGCGGTGATGTCCTCGAAATAGGCCTCGGCATCGTTCTTGTATTCGGCCACGGCAATATCGTCGTCGGCGATGCGGAAATGCACCGCGCTCGGGCCAGGGATGGAAATCTTGGGCGTCACCTTGGTTTTGGCGGCAAGGAACTTGTAGTGCTCGAGCATGGGGTGATCGGCCGGAAAGCTCAGCCTGTCGGTGATGACCGGTACATCCTGCTTGGTATGCACGCCATGGAACTGGATACCGCCGCCCTCGCGCTGGATGATATCAAGGCCGTTGAGCATGCCCATGAAGTCGAAGTGCCACCAGGAGCGGCGAAGCTCGCCGTCGGTGACCACCGGCAGGCCCACGTCCTCCTGAAGCTTGATGACTTCGCGGATGGCTTCGTCCTCAACCGCCGTCAGTTCCTCGCGAGAAGCACTGTGTTCCTCGAAGTAGCGCTGCCGTGCGGCCTTGACCGCAGAGTTGCGCAGGAGCGAGCCTACATGGTCGGCACGAAAGGGGGGCTTGGCAGCAGTCATCTGAATCTCCTCCACGTCTGCAGATTGCCGCTTTCATGTACACACCAAGGTACACAATCGGCAAGATTGGGCAGGAGTGAGGGGAAGGAAAGGCCAGATTTGTATACGCCGCTGCGTGCGGTTGGGTCTTTTGCGCAACTACGGCGCACTGCTATAGGGTGGGAGGAGCGGGGAAACTTGCATGAAAATTAATGAAGCGGCGACGCATGGACGCCGTGCCGTCATCGAATTGCGCGAGAAGATCATCAACGGCGAGCTGCCGGGCGGGATGCGCCTGTTCGAGGTGACGCTGGCGGAGACCTTGCAGATATCGCGTACGCCCGTGCGCGAGGCGCTGTCGCGACTGGCCGAGGAGGGCCTGCTGGACCGCCTGCCCAATGGCGGCTTCNTGGTGCGCCGGTTCGGCTATGCCGATGTGGTNGATTCCATCGAGCTGCGCGGCGTACTGGAAGGCACCGCCGCCCGNCTGGCCGCAGAGCGTGGAGCGCCGCCCGACGCGCTGGGGCGCATGCGCGAGATCGTGCTGAAACTGGATGAGTGCTTCGGGCCGGGTGAGGAGGACGTCGATTTCGACCTCTATTCGGACCTNAATGCCGCGTTTCACCATGAACTGGCGGGGCTTTCGGGCAGCGAGATCGTGCGGCGGGAAGTGGAGCGCGCCTCGGCGCTACCCTTTGCATCGCCTTCGGCCTTCCTGCCGAACCGGACCGAAATCGCCGCCTTCAGGCGCTCGCTGCGCAGCGCGCAGGAGCAGCACCACGCCATGCTCAATGCCATTACGGCGCGCGAGGGCGCGCGTGCCGAATTCATCGCACGGGAACATGCGCGCACGGCCCGACAGAACCTTGAATACCTGTTTCGGCAGGACCCGGAACTGGTGCGCAAGATTCCGGGCCTTGCGCTGATCCGCCACTAGCAGCGCCAGCAGGCGCCACCCGTTTTTGCCGGTATTCTGTCGGCATCCTGTCGGGGCAGGCCGCAATCAGTGGAGGTCATAGAACTTTCGGCTGTATGGGATGCATGAGGCCTTGCGCTGGCGGGCCAGCGGCAGTAGCAGCGGTGGTCACCACGTCGCGAATTCCGGCAGGATCTCCCAGCATGTTCGGCATCGACCCGAGTTTCTTCTCATCCCTTCTGCAAGTCATCATGATCGACCTCGTGCTGGCGGGCGACAATGCCGTGGTTATCGGCCTTGCTGCTGCCGGCCTGCCGACCGAACTGCGCCGGCGCGCCATCCTGATCGGCATCATTGCCGCAACGGTGATGCGCATCTGCTTCGCGCTGATTACGACCCAGCTGCTTTCGCTCGGCGGCGGCCTGCTGATCGCCGGTGGCGTGCTGCTGCTCTACGTCTGCTGGAAGATGTATCGCGAGCTCACGGTCAGCCATGAGGAAGAGAGCGAGGCCCACGAGGCCCTGACCGAAGCCGACCACAATGCCGATGGCACGATCGCAGGCAAAGCGCCCAGGAAGACTCTGCGCCAGGCCGTCCTCCAGATTATCATCGCCGACGTCTCCATGTCGCTGGACAACGTGCTTGCCGTGGCCGGCGCGGCGCAGCACCATACCGAAGCCCTGATCTTCGGCCTGGGTCTGTCGGTGGTTCTGATGGGCGTTGCGGCGACCTTCATCGCCGGCCTGCTGAACAAGCATCGCTGGATTGCCTGGCTGGGCCTGCTCATCATCCTCTATGTGGCCACCAAGATGGTTTACGAGGGCGCCGATGCGCTGTTGGGCCATACGCTGCCGCATATTCCCTTCTTCTACGCTGGTCCGGGCAGTCATTAGCCTTTGGTAACCACGGAACCAGTTTTGAGGCCTTTTCTGCGCCGCAATAGGGATTTCCTCACCCGACGCGTCTAGCTTCCCGCTGACTGACACAAGCGGGAAGTGTCCCATATGTCCCTGATCGCGGACCTTATGAGCCAGGCGGATGAAACCGCCGCCACGCGCCCCCTTGCCGGCGCGGCCATGCGCCTCGACACACGCAGGGTGGATGGCGCCGAATGGGACGCCGTCATCTCCGGCTTTGACGGCATCTGCCAGGAACAGCTGTTTGCCTTTGCCTCGATCCGATGGCCCAGCGTAGGGCTGGAGCCGCGCCTTTATGAGCGCAATGGCCGGGTTGTGGGCGGGGCGCTGGTCATGGTGCAACGCCTGCCACTGGGCGTGGCGAGCATCGCCATCATCAAGTGGGGACCGATGCTGGCCAATGCAGAAGCTGCGGATGCCCCGGCTGTCTATGCCGGGATGATTTCAGAACTTGTAGCCGAATATGCAGACGCGCGCGGCATGATGCTTTCGGTGCTGCCGCATTCGACAACGGGCGAGCGCAATGCGGAATACCAGTTTCTGCGCGAGCGAGGCTTCCGCCGCGGGGCATTGCTGCGCTTCCCCGACCGCTACCTGGTCAATCTGCGGCTGA
>Ga0065721_10004631_pt1 | contig 58591 bp, 56 predicted proteins | sample Mesricmetagenome_FD_59108 | JGI IMG/M metagenome (GOLD analysis project Ga0065721, IMG submission 59108) | Mesophilic microbial community from rice straw/compost enrichment Sample: eDNA_1 v2 (version 2) | ecosystem: Engineered > Solid waste > Grass > Composting > Bioreactor | place: USA: Davis... | reverse complement strand
TGACCGCTTTTGTGCCAAGGTCCTTAGTTCGTCGTGGAGATCGTCGGTCCGAAGGTGGCCGTATCGCGCGCTCATCTGAAGCGTGGAATGGCCAAGGACCCTACTCAATCTGTAGAGGTCGCCGCCCCCCTGCACCCACCATGATGCGAACGTGTGGCGAAGGTCGTGCCAGCGAAAGTCGCTGATTTTGCTCGCTTTCAGAGAGGATGAGAATGCTCTCTTAAGGTCGGTATACCGACGCCCATCCGGCCTACACAGGAGATAGGGCGAACGCGGTCGGTTCGGAGCGTTGAGCAGCCCCTCGACCGTGACCATTGCTGTGTCCGTTAGGGGGACACGGCGCGGAGCGTTGGTCTTGGTCTTGTCGAGGTGAATCTCGCGTCGTTCCAGATCGATGGACTGCACGGTCAGCCCCAAAAGCTCCTCGCGTCGCATGCCGGTTTCAACCGCCAAGGTGAGGATCGGCTTGAGGTGGAGCGGCGCCGCTTCCACAAGGCGACGGAACTCAGCAGGGGTGAGAAAGCGGGTTCGCGGCCGCGCCTCGCGCAGCCCGCGCTTGTCCATTCGAGTAATCGGGTTCGCTTCCAGCCAACCCCAACGGACTGCCATTCCCAGCAGGGAACTTAGGAAGGCCAAGTCCCGGCGGATCGTTGCGTCCGAGACCCCGGCTCGTTTGCGGGCTCCGATGTGGTCAGCCAGCGTGCGTCGGTCGATCTCAGTGAGCCGCCTGCCCGCGAAAACGGTCTGGCAAGCTCTATCGTTCGAAAGATATGTCTGCCGTGTTCGGGGCTTCAGCCGAACTTCGGCGAAAAATCTGTCCCTCGCGTCGTCGTAGGTGCGGTTGCCTTCGACGTTGGATGCACGCGCTTCCTCAAGCAGCCGCGCGAGGAACGCCTGTGCTTCAGCCTTTCGGCTCGTGTGTGCCGATCTGCGAACGTGCTTACCGTCTACACGGAAGCGCACCCACCAGTTGCGTCCGCGTCGATATACCGTAGCCATTGACTGATGGTCGTTTGAGTCGGGTTGGGGTCAAGCTAATGCTTTCGCGCGACCGGCGTCTGAGATGAATGAAGAGCAGCGAAAGGCACTGCTCGGCAGCATCGCTGCTGGGAGGCTTGCGGTCATCTGCGGTGCGGGCCTATCGCGCCCTTGGCCAAGTTCACTGCCGTTGGCAGCGAACGTCTCTGACGCGTGCTGGCAGAAAAGGCGCCCGATCGAGCAACTGCCCGACGAGCTACGGTGGGACCTCGGCGCGCTGGCGCAGCATTTTTTTGCAACCGGTCAAATGGACCATTTCCTACAGGGGCTCGTCCCATGGGAGGAGTTGGGCGGCCCGCCAAATAAGGGCCACGCCGCGATTGGCGATCTGATTATGTGCGGGGGCGTGCACTCGGTCCTGTCCGCAAACTTCGACGACATGATCGAGCGGTGGATTTGGGGGCATCGAATCGATTTCAACGCCTCGCTGGATGGCGTTGGCGCCGCCGCGTCTCAGGCGAATCATCCGCCTCTTCTGAAGTTTCACGGATGTATCCGAGACCGAAGAAGCACCGTCTGGTGCGAAGGTCAGCTTTCAGAAGCGATAATAGCGGAAAGGATTGAGGCATCTAAGGCATGGATGTCCCTCAATCTGAAGCAAGATAAAGACTTCCTGATTGTCGGGTTTTTCTCTGATTGGAGCTATCTAAACGATCTTTTCGCGACGCTTCTTTCAGCCGGGAAGCATCGTGTGTTTGTGGTTGACCCTTGCGAGTTGGACGTGCTTCGCGAGAAGGCCGCAGGTCTGTCAAAAGTCTTGGACGATGCCGCTGTCGAAATACAGCACATCAAGATGTCGAGTGATGAGTTTTTCGATGGGCTACGCGCAGCCTTCAGTGTGGCGTGGCTACGGGAACTCCTTCATGCGGGCTCGGCGGCCTTTGAGGCGTTAACCGGCGGGGCCGCAAGTGCGGAAGAGCTTGAACCTGACATGCAGGACACCGACTCCCTCTATGCGTTGCGCTGCGATGCTGAGGGGGGCACGAGCGTGTATGGCGCGCGCCTCAGGTTGCCTCCTCCCGACCATTCCGAGGTGGGAACCGTGCATCTGCTCCTTCGCCGCAAGGGGGCGGTTTTGGAAGGGCCACTGTGGAATCTTCAAGGCCGCCGCATCCGAGTGATCAACGGGCGAAACAGGATGGTCTCGCAGGCTAAGAGCGACTTCGGTCGAGATGAGCCACCGGGAATCGAGCAGGCCGAAATCACGATTGTTGCGAACGCAGCGGACTATGATGCGCCAGCGAATATCGTGCGCGAGGGTGAGGCTACCCATCTTATTCGGCGGGGATCAGCGTCCCAATGGACGAGGTTCACCCCGGCCTTCGTCGAGGAGCTTGCCGAATGAATCTCGACACTACGGTGGAGGCCGTCCTCAGAGATGCCGGGTTTGAGACGTGGCACTGGGAGGCGGACGGCGGTTCGGCTGTATGCTTCGAAGGCGAAGCCGTGCTTGGCTTTTGCCACGCGTTTGCAACGGTCGCCGCCCTGCTTGAGGGGTGGCCCAGCCGTGAGGCGGCTGCCCTCCGCGCTCATACATCGCGGCTGCGCGCGTCTGGCGAGAAGGCTTGGAACATCTACACGGTCCTCCTGACGGGCGACGAAGCCACTGAGACGCAGCAGCGGGCAATCGCGCTGATCGAAGAGGACCTTTCGAGGTCGCGGAAGATCGCTCGGGCTGGGATGGTTGCCCAAGAGCCTGTCGAGTTGGCCTTGAGTCCGCTGCTGCCGTTGCGCGTCTCAGCGGCAGCGGTGGCCGAGGACGATCTGGCAGATCGCATTCGTCGCAAACTCTCCGATCTACCGTCGGAGGCGGTTGAAGCCTTCCTTCGGAATGACGAGCCTTCCGACATAGTCGCGCACCTGCGAGGCACCCAATGAAGATCAAGAGCGTGGAGGTCTGTGGATTTCGAGGATTTCGCTCCGAGGCGCGGCTCGACTTCTCAAGCGGCTTGAATGTGATCTCAGGCCGCAACGGTGTAGGCAAGAGTGCCGTTTGCGACGCCATTGAATACGCGTTGACCGGCGAGCTTTCCAAATATGATCCCGAGGGTGGGTCCGTAGCCAAGGTTCAAGAATATGTCTGGTGGCGCGGCAGCAGACCCCCGCCTCGGTCTTGGGTCAGGCTTTGCCTGATAGACGATGAAGGTCGAGAGCGAATCATAGAGCGCGTAAAGGGGCAGAGGTTCGACGGCGACACCGCTGAGATATCCAAGCTCCTTTGCGGCCGAGGGCCATCTCCCAAGGAACCGCTTCGCGAAGTCGCGCGCACTACCATCATTCGGGACGAGCACATCGCTCAGTGGAGCGTAGACCTAACCAAGCAAAGGCGTTTCACCTTCGTCAAAGACGCCATCGGGGTGAGCGACAGCCCTCTTCTGATTGAGCGCGGAAAGGCTGTCGTTGAGCAGGCGCAGAAGCTTCTTGACCGCGCAGCCGCGCGCGAAGAGGAAGTTCGAAGGACGCTGACTTCGGCGATTGCAAGCCATGCCACGACCCAGTCGGCAGCCGCTCGCGACGATGATGCGGGTGCCGCGCTCGCAATGCTCGAAGAGCGTGGTGTTTCGCGCGCCCTCGGCCCGGCTGAAGCTATAGCTCAGGCGCAAAGCCTCTTGGGCACTCGTCGGTCGCTTTCGGACCAAGCGAAGCAGCTTGCCTCACGCGCACGGGCTCTGGCGGACCTGCTCGCCAGCACGACCTCGGAAGCCTTTCAGAAGGAGGTTCAGGAGGCAGAGCGCGAATACAACTCTTTACAGGCCGCAGCGGATCGAGCTTCCGAGGAGTTGGAAACTCTCGGCCGCGAGTTGGCGAAGGCGCGGGAGGTGAGTAGCGCGGCGACGGAAATGTCGCAGCTTCTGACCCACGGCGAGCACGTCGGACTTCAGGGTGGGCACTGCCCACTCTGCGATGCGGAGCGCACGACGGCAGAGTTTAGTTCTGCCATCGAGAGGACGCGCAATCTGATCGCAACATGGTCGGCGGAGGCGGCCGAGGCGGGTGCAAAGCACTCTGCCGCGAGCGAAAGATCGTCGCGCATTCAGCACCTGCTGGGGACGGCGTTGGAGAGGCTCACTGGGCTCAGGCAGCGGATTGAGTATGCGGATCAGGTTGTAGCGGAGCTTCAAGCTGACCTGAGAGCCGTCGGCCTTTCGTGCGAGCCTGATGATGTAGCCACCATCTCGCGATTTGCAGACGATGCCCGTGAGGAGGTTGTGCGCTTAGAGCAAGCGATCAACCGCGTCCGTTCGTCGGTGGCCCTCGAACAAGTCGCCGTCGCGAGCGCACGCGTGGAGCGCGTGCGCGGTGATGCGGATGCGGTCGCCAAAGAACGCGCTGCGCTGGAAGCGGTCCTTTCGGCGGCTAAGCGAATCCGTCGGTCTGCTGAGTCTGCAACGAACGAGATGGTGGAGGAGCGTCTCGCGGGTATCGCCCCGGTTCTTGCTCAAATCTATGAGCGTCTGCGTCCTCACGTGGATTGGCGTGAGATCGGCTACGATGTGGCCGGAGATGTCCGTCGGGCACTTTCGCTGACCGTTGGAGACGGGCTTGACCCGCAGTATGTCTTCAGCAGTGGTCAGCGACGTTCAGCAGGTCTGGCGTTCCTCCTCGCCATTCACCTTTCCCGCCCATGGTGCGCCCTGAAGACGCTCGTGCTCGACGATCCTGTCCAGCACGTTGACGATTTCAGGGCTCTCAATCTGGTCGAGGTCCTCGCCAGCATTCACGCGCTCGGTCAGCAGGTCATAGTGACAGTGGAGGACAACGACCTCGCGGACCTGATCGCGCGGCGTGTCAGAGGGGGCGCGCAAGAACGTGGAAGGCGGTTTGAACTGGACCTTTCGAGCGAAGGGGGCGGCCGCGTAGCAAGTGAGGCAATCCTTGAGCCGCTGCCAAATCGCACTCTGCGTCTCGTGAGCTAACCTGCGAGATTGAGTAGGGTCCTTGGCCATTCCACGCTTCAGATGAGCGCGCGATACGGCCACCTTCGGACCGACGATCTCCACGACGAACTAAGGACCTTGGCACAAAAGCGGTCACAGGAGCGTCAGACCGAGACTCCCGAACCATCACCCGCACCGTCGTCGGAGACCTTCCTGCAACCGTTCAAGCCGTTGAAGGCCAACGGTTCTCGACGGTCTCGCGGGGTAGGAAGAAATGGCGCGCCCGGAACGATTCGAACGTCCGACCCTCAGATTCGTAGTCTGATGCTCTATCCAGCTGAGCTACGGGCGCGCATGCCTTGCGGCGAGGGCGCGGAACCTAGTCAGGGTCCGAGAAAAGCGCAAGCCCCTCTTTCGGTCTTTTCCGACAAGCTTTACAGGCCGCGGCGCTATAGAACTCCGCAAGATAACGAAGCTATCTGAAGCCGATGTTCAATTGCACGCGCGCGTCCGGCCTCACCTTCCTGTTTCCAGAACGGGATACGGTCGTAGGCCCCACCCTCCAGATATACGGCGAGTTCGCCCAGCCCGAGGTCGATTTCCTGGTGGACGTCGCCACGGCTGAACGCGGCGTCTTCCTGGACGTGGGGGCGAATATCGGCGCGATCGCCCTGCCCTTTGCCCGCCGCCGCCCAGGCTGGCGCGTGACAGCGGTGGAGGCGCACCGGGGCCTGTCGGCGGTGCTGGCCACGAACACCCTCGGCAACCATCTTTATAACGTAGAGGTGGTCAATGCGGCGGCGGGGCCCGAGCGGGCGATCGCCGACTTCCCGCTGGTGCCCCTGGACGCCGAGACCAACTTCGGAGACTCAGGGTTCCATCGCAAAGCTCCCCGGGCCGCGACCCTGCAGCTGCCGGTGGACGAGCTGGCTCCCGAGGCCGATGTCATCAAGGTGGACGTGCAGGGGTTCGAGGCCGAGGTGCTGAAGGGCGCCAGCGCCACCCTGGCGGCCGGCCGGGCCATCTGGTTCATCGAAACGCCCAGCGAGCCGGCCGTTCGGCGGGAAGTGCACGACACCTTTAGAAGCAACGGCTATGGCCTGTTCTGGTTTTTCTCGCCGTTCGGCACCCGCCGTTCGCCCCGCGGAAAGGCCACAGGGCAGGCCCTTGGCGGCGACGCCAACTGGGTGGCGGCGCCTGCCGGACGCCCCTCGCCCTGGCCGCTTCCGCCCGTGCGAGATCCGCTTGAAGCCAGGCCGGCCCGAGCCGCCGAGTATCCTTATCTGCAGCGCTACGGCTTCTGAGCCGGCGGCGCCCTCAGCCCGGCAGGTCCCGCCAGCAACGCACCTCGGTTCCCGGCCACGGCGTGGCTTCGTAGACGCCCCGGGCGATGGCGCGGGCCAGGGTGTCGGCGGCGAGGGCGCCCAGGCGGGCCAGGGTGAAGTCGGCCGGCGCGGCGAGGGGCCGGCGGCCGGTGGTCAGGGCGAATACGATGTCTCCGTCGAAGGGAGCGTGGGCGGGCCGGATCGCCCGGGCGAGCCCGTCCTGGGCCATCACCGCCAGACGCTTGGCCTGGGCCGGGGTCAGGGCCGCGTCGGTGGCCACGCAGGCGATGGTGGTGTTGCGCGTGGCGTCGGGCCGCTTGGCGAGCCCCCAGACATCGGGCCCAGCCATGAGCCCCGCCGAGCCGAGGCCGCCGAACTCGCCGCCGATCTCGTAGGGCGCAGCCCAGAAGGTGCGCCCCCCGCCGCCCACGGGTCCCGGCGCCGTCACCGAACCCCAGCTGTTCACCGCCACGACGGCGCCCACCGTGTAGCCGTCCTCGCTCACCACCGAGGCGGAGCCCGTGCCGCCCTTCAGCTGGCCGGCCATGGCGCCATAGCCGGCCCCGGCGGTCCCCAGGGCAAAGTCCTCGGCGGCGACGGCGACCGCCGCTCGGCCGAGTTCGCGATATGGCGGCGATTCGCCCCAGGCCTTGTCGCCGCCGTTGGCCATGTCGAACAGGATCGCGGCGGGCACCACCGGCGAGGGCGGCACGCCGGGCACGAGGCCATAGCCACGCCCGCGGACGCCCAGCCAGGCCGCGACGCCGTCAGCCGCCGCCAGGCCATAGACCGAGCCGCCGGAGAGCACGACCGCATCCACCGCCTCCACCAGGTTCTCGGGGGCCAGGGCGTCGGTCTCGCGCGTTCCAGGACCGCCGCCGCGCACGTCCGCCGCGCAGACGGCCTGCGCATCCGGCAGGATCACGGTGACCCCCGTCCGCGCCGCAGCGTCCTGCGCCTGCCCCACTTTCAAGCCGGGCACATCGGTGATCAGGTTCCGGAGCCCGGGCGTTGCGCGCATCTCGGCCATGACCCGACGTCGCACGAGCGGGCGCTTGTTGTCCACGCGCGCCGCACTATGGTCGCGCCTTGCCTGCCGCCGGAGTGACCTTTCGCCGTGATCCGCAAGACGCGCCCGCTTCCCTTCACCGCCGCGATCCTCGGGACCGCCCTGCTCGCCGCCTGCCAGGCCCCCGGACCGACCGCCGAGCCCAGCGCCCGCCCGGCGCCCGCCGCCCCGTCACGCACGGCGGGCCAGGCCATGGTGGCCGCCGCCAATCCCATGGCGGTCGAGGCAGGCCTGCGGGTGTTGCGCGAGGGCGGATCGGCGGTGGATGCGGCCGTCGCCGTCCAGGCCGTCCTGGGCCTCGTCGAACCGCAGAGTTCGGGCCTCGGCGGCGGGGCGTTCATGACCTACTACGACGCCAGGACCCGGACCGTGACCGCCTATGACGGCCGCGAGACCGCGCCGTCCGGGGCCACGCCGGACATGTTCCTGGATGAACAGGGCAAGCCCCTGAACCGGGCCGAGGCCATACTGTCAGGCCGCTCGACGGGCGTGCCCGGCGCCGTGGCCATGCTGGCCATGGCCCAGGCCGAGCACGGCAAGCTGCCCTGGAACCGACTGTTCCTCGACGCCGAGCGGCTGGCCGAAGAGGGCTTCCCGGCCCCAGGCCGCATGGCCATGTCGGCGTCCAGCCGCAGCCCCCAGGCCTCGACCCCCGACGCCATCGCCTATTTCACCAAGCCCGACGGGACCAAGATCCAGAAGGGCGACATCGTCCGCAACCCGGCCTACGCCGCCACCGTCCGCAAGATCGCCGCCGAAGGCCCCAGGGCGCTGCTGGAGGGCGAGATCGCCGAGGCCATCGTGGCCAAGGTTCGCGAGGGCGAGCGGCCGGGCGCCCTGACCCTCGAGGACCTCAGGAGCTATCGCCCCCGCAAGGCCGAGGCCCTTTGCCGGCCGTTCCGGGTCTATATCGTCTGTACGCCGGGCGCTCCGTCCGGCGGCCCCGCCGTTCTGCAGGGCCTGGGGCTGCTGGAACGCACCGCCGTGGCCGACCACCCGAACGATGTGGAAGGCTGGTACCTATTCAGCCAGGCGAGCCGGCTGATGTACGCCGACCGCGACCGCTACATCGGCGACCCGGCCTTCGTGGACGTGCCCATCGAGGGCCTTCTGGAACCCGCCTACCTCGACGCCCGGGTCAAGCTGATCGGCCCGACCGCCAGCCCGACCGCGCCGCCCGCCGGCACGCCTAGGGGCGCCAAGGCCCGCGGCCCGGACGCCACCCTGGAGCCCGCCGGCACCACCCATTTCGCCATTGTCGACGCCGAGGGCAATGCGGTCTCCATGACCACCACGGTGGAGAGCATCTTCGGCTCGGGCCGGATGGTGCACGGCTTCTTCCTGAACAATCAGCTCACCGACTTCTCGTTCTCGCCGGTGGACGCGGACGGGGCGCCGGTGGCCAACGCCGTGGCGCCAGGCAAGCGGCCGCGCTCGTCCATGGCCCCGGCCATCGTGCTGGACCGCGACCGCAACTTCCTGGCCGCCGCGGGATCGCCGGGGGGCCCGGCGATCCTCGCCTACAACCTCAAGACCCTGATCGGCATGCTGGACTGGAAACTGCCAGTGCAGGAGGCGATCTCCCTGCCGAACCTGATCGCCTCGGGGACCTACTATGCCGCCGAGGTGGACAAGTTCCCGCCGGCCATCGTCGAGGGCCTGGCCGCCCGGGGCGTGAAGCTGCAGTCGGGGGCCGGGGCGGAGGGCTCGGGCCTGCATGGCATCGAGGTGACGCCGCAGGGCCTGCGCGGCGGCGCCGACCCGCGCCGGGAAGGGGTGGCCCTGCCGCTGAACTAGCCGGGCTTCTTCGTCCGCCGGCTCGGCGTGGCCCTGCTGGGCGCGCCGGGCAGGCGGATCTCGAAGATCGAACCGTCCGCGCCGGTGGAGGCGAGGGTCAGTTCGCCGCCGTGCCCGGCCGCCAGTTCCCGGGCGATGGCCAGACCCAGGCCCGCCCCATCGGGCCGGCCGGACCCTGCAAAGGGCTGGAACAGCCGCTCGCGGACCCGCTCGGGGATGCCGGGACCGTTGTCCGACACCCGAATCACCGAGGCGTTGGGCGCCGCCTCCAGCGCCACCTCGATCTGTCCGGGCCGCGTCCGGCCTTCCTGGTGCTCGATGGCCTGACGGGCGTTGCGCAACAGGTTCACCAGGATGCGGTGCAGCTGGTCGGGGTCGGCGGTGACCAGTTCGTCGCGGCCCATGCGGCTCACCAGGGCCACGCCCCGCTCGGCGAGGCGCGCCTCCAGCGCCGCCTCATCCACCGCCTCGGCCAGGGGCACCAGCTTCGGTTCGGGCGCGGCTTCCTGGGTCTTGCCGTAGGTCAGCACGTCGGAGGCCAGCTTCACCGCCCGGTCCAGGGCGCGCTCGAGCCTGGGCAGGGCCTGGCTCACCTTCGGATCCTGCAGGGCGGCCAGCCGCTCGGAGGCGATCTGGGCCGAGGTGAGCATGTTCTTCAGGTCATGGTTGATCTTGGCCACCGCCTCGCCGAGGGCCGCCAGCCGGGCGCGGGAGTTCAGCGCCGCGCGCAGGTCGGCCTGCATCCGGTCGAGTTCGGCCTCGGCGCGCCCGATCTCGTCCCGGCGGCCCGAGGGCTCGACCCGGGCGGCGGGATCGTCGGGATCCACCCGGAACCGCTCCATGGCGTAGGTGATCCGCTGCATGGGCCTCACCAGGAAGAGGTTCAGGGCCACGAAGACGAGGATGCCGGCCAGGGTCGAGACGAAGGCCACGATGGCAAGGAGGCGCCACAGGTAGCTCGCCAAGGCCCGCTTCAGCTCGGTGTCGACGGCGACGAACTCGATGAACTCGGCTTCGCGGAAGCGCGGCTCGGCCACCACCCGGACCCGCCGGCCTTCGGGGCCGAAGATCGTCTGGAACGGCGCGAACAGGCCAAGCCCGGCGGCGCGCGGGCGCAGGTCCACGAGATAGGGCGCTTCGGCCGGCCGGGCTCCAGCGAACACCAGCGAGCGCACCCCGTCCACGGAAATGGCCACGATCTCGACGCCGGCGCCTTCCAGGAGTTGGGTCTTCAGCTGGTCGCTGACCACCCGGTCGGGCGCCACCTCGGGCGCCAGGGAGGCGAGTTCGGCGGCCCGCACCCGGTCCAGCAGCCACTGGCGTTCATAGGCGGAAAGGGTCGGCGGAATGGCGATCATGCCGCCAAGCAGCGCGAACAGCACCGTCAGCACCAGCAGGCGCGCGGAAAGCCCGCCGGGCCAGAAGATGCGGCGCCTGTCCCGGTCGGAAGGCTCCTTGGGCGCTAAGGCGTCCGCCATGATGCTTCGAGTTAATCCGTCAGCGTCGTCAGGGCAAACGCAGCTTCCTCAAAAGCCGACATCGGCCGGGAAGCGGCGGCGCCTATCTTGCGCCTACGGCCTCGCTAGGCGAGCGGAATCCGTCGGCGCGGAGCCGTTCGGCCAGTTCGCGCTTGATGCGGGTCACGAGCCCCGGCCCCTCGAAGACCAGGGCGGAATAGAGCTGCACCGCCTGGGCGCCGGCGCGCAGCTTGGCGTAGGCGTCCGCCCCCGAAGCGATTCCGCCGGCCCCGATCAGCGCGAGCCGCCCCGCGGCGGCGTCGGCGAACAGGCCCAGCATCCGGGTGGAGAGGGTCATGAGCGGCGCGCCCGACAGGCCGCCCGCCTCGTCCCGGAAGCGGGAGGTCAGTCCCTCGCGGCCCAGGGTCGTGTTGGAGACGATGATCCCGGCGAGGCCATGGGCGACCACCGTCTCGGTGATGGTCTCCACCTCGCCCTCCTCCAGGTCCGGGGCCACCTTCAGGAACATGGGAACGCGGCCGTCCGCAGGCAGCGCGTCGCGCGCCTCGGCCAGCCGGCCCAGCAGCTCCTCCAGCGCCGCCTTGGTCTGCAGCGCCCGCAGGCCCGGGGTGTTGGGCGAGGAGATGTTGATGGTGAAGTAGCTGGCGAGCCCCCACAGGCGGGTTAGACCGGCGACATAGTCGGCGATCCGGTCCTCGGAATCCTTGTTGGCGCCGATATTGGCGCCCACGACCCCCGGGCCGCGGCGGGCCAGCCGCCCCGCAAAGGCCTCCAGCCCCTCGTTGTTGAAGCCCATGCGGTTGATCACCGCCCGGTCTTCCGACAGCCGGAAGAGCCGCGGGCGCGGATTGCCCGCCTGCGGCCTGGGCGTGACCGTCCCGCATTCCACGAAGCCGAAGCCGGCCTTGAGCATCGGGCCGAACACCTCGGCGTTCTTGTCGAAGCCGGGCGCCAGGCCCACCGGATTGGGCAGGGACAGGCCCGCCACCGTGGTGGCGAGGATCGGGTCGTCGGCGCCGGCGCGGGGGCCGAGGCCCGCCTTCAGGCCGCGGATGGCCAGGGTGTGGGCGTCTTCCGGATCAAGCGTCCGCAGCGCCCGGGTGGCGAGGCCGTGAAGTCCGCTCATGCCAGATCTCCCACCTGGGGAACGCCGTCGGGATCCAGCGGCGCGTCGGTCACCGAGCGCACCAGGGCCACATCCAGCGGGCCGTAGAGGTGCGGAAAGAGATCACCGCCGCGCGAAGGCTCGAACTTCAAGGCCGAGCCCAGATCGTGGGCCTCGACCTCCAGCACCACGAGGTCGGCCTGACCTGCGAAGTGCCGGCGGGCCGTCTCCTGAGCCTGGGCGGCTGTGGAGAAATGGATGAAGCCGTCCGCATGGTCGACCGGGGAGCCCTCGAACCGCCCCGCGGCCTCAGCGACCAGCCAGTCGCTCCGCGGCAGGATCTTGTAGATCCGGCTCATTGCGGCGGGTCCGGGTAGAACAGCCCGTCGAAGCTCGGCCGGCCGTTGGCGTCGAACAGGAAGACCGCCGTGGCGCCGGGCGGGAACTTGCGCTGGGCCTGGTTGATCAGTTCGCTGGGCGCGGAGCCTTCGAGCAGCAGCTGGATGGTCAACTCCTGCAGGCCCGGGTTGTGCGCCACCACCATCACGGTGTTGGCCGTCTTGCCCGCCCGCCGGGCCGCGTGCCGGATGCCGCCCGAATCGGCGTGGTACAGTTCGGGTTCGAAGGTCGCCTCGGCGTCCGGGAAACTAGGCCGCACGGCCTCCCACGTGTCGCGGGTCCGGGCCGAGGTGGACACCAGCACGATGTCCGGCTTGAAGCCGAGGTCGGCGAGGCTCGCGCCCATGGCGGCGGACTCCAGCACCCCGCGCGGCGCCAGCCTGCGGTCGAAATCATCACCAGTGACGGAATCCGGCTCGGCCCTGCCGTGCCGGAAGAGGATCAGCCGCTGCATTAAGACGCCTTCTGCCCGAAGCGGTCCTCATAGCCGAGCGGCGGGGCGCTGCAACCCATTGACAGAGCACGGCGCGGGCGGTCCAACGCCCCCATGACGGCGCAGGCCCAGATCGCAGGGGGTTACGAGACGGGCGGCGGGACCTGGCGGTTCCCGGCCAGCCAGCCGCTGAAACTGGATTCCGGCGGCGAGATCGCCCCGCTGGAGGTCGCCTACAAGACCTACGGCCGGCTGAACGAGACCAAGTCCAACGCAGTCCTGGTCTGCCACGCCCTGACCGGGGACCAGCACCTGGCCTCGACCCATCCGGTCACCGGCAAGCCCGGCTGGTGGAGCCGCTTCGTCGGCCCCGGCCTGCCGCTCGATCCCGAGCGCTATTTCATCATCTGCTCCAATGTGGTCGGCGGCTGCATGGGCACCACCGGCCCGGCGAGCACAAACCCGAAGACCGGCGAGCCTTACGGCCTGTCCTTCCCGGTCATCACCATCGCCGACATGGTGCGGGCGCAGGCCATGCTCATCGAGGCCATGGGCATCGACACCCTGTTCGCCGTGGTCGGCGGCTCCATGGGCGGGATGCAGGTGCTCACCTGGGCGGCGGACTATCCCGAGAAGATCTTCAGCGCCGTCTGCATCGCCGCGGCCGCCCGCCATTCAGCCCAGAACATCGCCTTCCATGAGGTGGGACGCCAGGCGATCATGGCCGACCCCAACTGGATGGGCGGCGCCTATCTGAAGGCCGGCGTTCGGCCCGAGAAGGGGCTGGCGGTGGCGCGCATGGCCGCGCACATCACCTACCTGTCCGAACCCGCCCTGCAGCGGAAGTTCGGCCGCGAACTGCAGCGGGACGGCCTGTCGTGGGGCTTCGACGCCGACTTCCAGGTGGAGAGCTATCTGCGCCACCAGGGGGCGTCGTTCGTCGATCGGTTCGACGCCAACAGCTACCTCTACATCACCCGGGCGCTGGACTATTTCGACCTCGCCGCCCGCCACGGGGGCTCCTTGGCCGAAGCCTTCCGCAAGGCCCGCGGCGTGCGCTTCTGCGTGCTGTCGTTCTCGTCCGACTGGCTCTATCCGACCGCCGAGAGCCGCGACATCGTCCGCGCTCTCAACGCCGCCGGCTGCCGCGCCAGCTTCGTGGAGATCGAGAGCGACAAGGGCCACGACGCCTTCTTCCTCGACGAACCGCAGCTCGACGCCACGCTCCGCGGCTTCCTGGCCGCACAGGCCGCCGCCCGAGGGCTCGCGTGACCGAGATGCGTGAGGATTTCCGCGAGATTCTGCGGCTGGTCCGCCCCGGCGCCCGCGTGCTCGACATCGGCTGCGGCGAGGGCGAGCTGCTGGAACTGCTGAGCCGCGAGAAACGGGTCGACGGCCAGGGCCTGGAAATCAGTCCCGAGGGCGTGGCGGCCTGTCTGGCGCGGGGCCTGGCCGTGGTGCAGGGCGATGGCGACCGCGACCTCGACCACTTCCCGACCCGCGCCTTCGACTATGCGGTCCTCTCCAAGACCCTGCAGCAGATGCGCGAGCCGAAGCACGTGCTGTCCGAACTGCTGCGCATCGCCGACCAGGCGGTGGTCTCGGTGCCGAACTTCGGCCACTGGAAGGTCCGCTGGGCCCTGCTCTCCCGCGGCCGGATGCCCGAGACGGGTGCCCTGCCCGAGCCCTGGTGGTCGACGCCCAACATCCACCTCTGCACCCTGGCCGACTTCACCGCCCTGTGCGACGACCTCGGCCTGCGGATCGACGCCTGCGTGGCCCTGGCGGAGGGCCGCAAGGCCCGGCAGATCGACCCGCGCCGGCCGATCGAGAACTGGCGCGCTGAGACCGCCCTGTTCCTGCTGAGCCGCAAGACGGCCGACACGCCGGAAGCCGTTCCGCAGAACCTCTTCGGGGAAGTCGAACTGCCGAAGCCGGACGCGCCGGCCCCCAGGACGAAGCCCAAGCGCCGCAAGCGCTGATCCCTCGTCGGGGCGGAGCGCCTAGCCGGCGATGGCGGAAGCGCCGGTTTCGCCCGTGCGGATGCGCAGGGCGCGTTCCAGATCGAGGACGAACACCTTGCCGTCGCCGATCTTGCCCGTGTTGGCCGAGCGCTGGATGGCCTCGATCACCGCCTCGACGATGTCGGCGGGAGCCGCGATCTCCAGCTTCACCTTGGGAAGCAGCTTCACCTCGTACTCGGCGCCCCGATAGACCTCGGTCTTGCCGCGCTGGCGGCCATAGCCGCGCACCTCGGTGACGGTGAGGCCGGATGCGCCGGCCTCGGTCACCGCCTCGAGCACGGCGTCCAGACGGCTGGGCTTGATGACCGCGATGATCAGCTTCATGCGCCGAGAGACTCCGGTTTCTTGAACAAGGCTAAGACTTTCGCCGGCGCTTCGCCAAGGGTTTGCAGGCGTCGGCCGGATCTGGCGCCCGCGAATGAGGCAGTCGTGAGACCGGCGCGCCCGCCGGGCTTGGGGCCAGCACTGGGCGCACCGCCTTGGCCTTCACGCGCACACCCTTGGGCTTGACCGCGAAGGTCTGTTTCACCGCCTCCATGAGCAACAGCCCGGCGAAGCCCGGCCAGAGGCGCGAGCCGGCCTGCTCGAACCCTTCGGCCCAGCCCGCCATCCAACCCACGGGCGGCGCATAGAGCGCCCGGGTCCATCCCGACGGCTCCAGCTCCGCCTCGCGCAGCAGTTCGGCCAGCTGGCTGCGGCTGTAGGGGCGCCCATGCCCGAAGGGCGTCTTTTCGGTGTTGGCCCAGAGGCCGTTGCGGGACGCCACAGCGACGATTACCCGGCCGGACGGCGCCAGCACCTGCCAGACCTCCTTGAGCAGGGCGACCGGGTCGGCGCTTTCCTCGATGGCGTGGATCACCAGGATCCGGTCGAACAGGGCGTTGCGGAACGGCAGGGCGTCCTCGGGCGTGAGGACCGCGAGGTTCCGGCCATCGGGCGGCCAGATCTCCACGCCCTGCTGCGCCGGCATGGCCGCCACCACGCGCCGGGCCGCGGCCCGGAAAGGCCCCACGAAAGGCGTGCCGTATCCCAGGGCCAGCACGTCCAGGCCCCGGGCGTCGCCCCAGGCTTCCACCAGCTTGCGCTCGACCATGGCCCGGGCCGCCCGGCCCAGGTCCGAGGCGTAGAACCGGCGTAGTTCGAGGACGTCCCTTCGCATCTCTCCCCGAGGTATGCTCGACGCGAGCTTTGGGCCAGCCTAAACCCACAGCAGGAGTTCGGAAGATGCCGCTCACCGTCCATCAGTTCCCGTGCCTGGAGGACAACTACGGCTTCCTCGTGCGCGACGAGGCCTCGGGCCTGGCGGCCTGCGTGGACACGCCGGACGCGAACGCCATCCTGCGCGAACTCTCACGCCTGGGCTGGTCCCTGACCCTGATCCTCAACACCCACTGGCACCCCGACCACGCGGGCGGCAACGCCGAGATCAAGGCCGCCACGGGCGCCAACATCGTGGGCCCCAAGGAGGTCACCCGCATCGCCCCCCTCGATCGGGAGGTCCAGGGCGGCGACGAGGTGCGGCTGGGCGAGACCAGCTTCCGGGTGATCGAGAGCGGCGGCCACACCCTGGGCCATGTGGCCTACCACGACGCCGCCGACCGCATCGCCTTCGTCGGCGACACCCTTTTCGCCCTGGGCTGCGGGCGGCTGTTCGAAGGCAGCCCCGAGCAGATGTGGGAGAGCCTTCAGCGCTTGGCGGCCCTGCCCGACGACACGCGCGTCTACTGCGCCCATGAATACACGGCGGCCAACGCCCGTTTCGCCCTGTCGGTGGACGACGACGCGGCGCTCAAGGCCCGGACCGAGGCGATCTTCGCCGCCCGCGCCCGCGGCGAGCCCACCGTGCCCACCACCATCGGCCTTGAGAAGGCGACCAATCCGTTCCTGCGGGCGCCCCTGCTGGCCGGCCGGGTCGGAGCGGCGGGCGAGCCGGACTTCAAGGCCTTCGCCGCGGTGCGGGCGGCCAAGGATGCGTTCCGGGGCTGAAACCTAGCCGCCCGCGGCGACGCGGATGATCAGGTCTGACGAGGGACGGCCGGCGAGGCCGTGGGCCGGGGCCACCGTGATCCGCAGGATGTCGTCACGGATCGCCGCATGAGGCTTCTTGCCCTCCACCAGCACCACCTTGCTGAACTGGCCGAGCAGCACCCGGCTATCCTTGCGGCGGGCCATGCGGGTCACCGCCACGCTGGTCACGGTGGCGGCGTCGGCGATCAGGGCCGAGGAGGCCGGCGTCGCCTCGGCCTCGAAGAGGATGGTCCGGCGGGCGGCGCGGCTGGCGCGAAGGCTGGCCTGGGCCAGGCGTTCCAGCAGGGCCTGCGGGCCCAGGGGCGGCAGCCGCAGGGGCGTCCCATCGCCGGCCAGGGCGGCGGCCGCGCCGCCGGGCCGCGCGTCGGTGAAGACCGTCACCCCGCCCAGCCGCGTGGCGCGCAGCACCGGCTCGCCCAGGTCGTTCTTGTAGATCACGTCCCCGCGCGGGGCCGGCATGGGCTGCAGGGCCCAGACCTCGGGACTGTCCTCGAACTTCAGCAGCGGCCGGGACTGGCTCCGGTCGAGGACGAACACGCGACCGTCTTCAGATACATATCGGGCCACCGGCGGCGGCTGGATCTGGCGACCCGGACCGGCATTGCGGGCGAACAGCCCCTCGCGGAGCCCCTCCTGAGCGAGAGCCGGCGTGGCGAATCCACCCGCCAGCGCCGCCAACAGCGCCAGCAAGACCCGTTTCCTGGACGCCTGCGGCTCGCCCGTCATGATTGCCGAGCAGATGCCCGGGGATCGGGGCGCTTTTTGGACGCCACAGCGACCCTCATCCAACCAGATATTGGCCGCCATTCAGCGAAAGCGTCGTTCCGTTCACATAACCCGCCCGTTCCCCCGCCAGGAACGAAACCGCGTCGGCGATTTCCTCCCCCCGGCCGAGGCGGCCGGCAGGAATCTGGGCGATGATCCCTTCCAGCACCTTGGGCGGTACGGCCTGCACCATCTCGGTGTCAACGTAGCCCGGCGCCACGCAGTTCACGGTCACCCCCTTGCGGGCGTTCTCCAGCGCCAGGGCCTTGGTAAAGCCGATCACCCCGGCCTTGGCCGCCGAGTAGTTGGTCTGGCCGAGCTGGCCCTTCTGGCCGTTGATCGAGCTGATGTTGATGATCCGGCCCCACTCGCGCTCGCGCATGCCTTCGATGACCTGCCGGGTCATGTTGAAGAGCGAGTCCATGTTGACCCGGATGACCTCGCTCCACTGCTCGGGGCTCATCTTGTGGAAGAAGCCGTCGCGGGTGATGCCGGCGTTGTTCACCAGCACGTCGACCGGGCCAAGTTCGGCCTCCACCTCGCGCACCGCCCGTCGGCAGTCCTCGAAGACGCCGACATTGCCCTTCACCACCATCACGCCCAGCGCCCGGGCGCAGCTGAGAGCCGCCTCGTCATTGCCGGAATAGCCGGCCGCGACCTTGAAGCCGTCGCCCACCAGCCGTTCGACGATGGCGCGGCCGATGCCGCGCGTGCCGCCCGTCACCAGAGCAACCCTGGCCATCCTCACCTCCTCTTCGGCGGCCGCCGGCTGGGGCGCTGGCGTCGCTCCCCTAGATTTTCTCGACGCACATGGCCACGCCCATGCCGCCGCCCACGCACAGCGTGGCCAGCCCCTTGGACGCGTCCGTGCGCTTCATCTCGTGCAGCAGGGTGGTCAGCACCCGGGCGCCCGAGGCGCCGATCGGGTGGCCGATGGCGATCGCGCCGCCGTTGACGTTCACCTTCGCGGAATCGAGGCCCAGCTCGCGGACCACGCAGATCGACTGGGCGGCGAAGGCCTCGTTGGATTCCACGAGGTCGAGATCGGCGACCTTCCAGCCAGCCTTCTCCAACGCCTTGCGGCTGGCCGGGATCGGACCCGTTCCCATGATCTCGGGATCGACGCCGGCATGGGCCCACGACGCGATGCGGGCGAGGGGCTTGAGGCCACGGTTGGCCGCCTCCTCGGCGCTCATCAGCACCAGGGCCGCGGCGCCGTCGTTGATGCCCGAGGCGTTGGCGGCGGTGACCGTGCCGTCCTTGGTGAAGGCGGGCTTCAGGCCCGAGACGCTTTCCAGGGTCACCCCATGGCGGATGTATTCGTCCTGGTCGACCACCGTGTCGCCCTTGCGCCCCTTGACGGTGACGGGGGCGATCTCGTCCGCGAACTTGCCGGCCTTCTGGGCGGCCTCGGCCCGGTTCTGCGAGGTGACCGCGAACCGGTCCTGATCCTCGCGCGTGATCTGCCAGCGGGCCGCCACGTTCTCGGCGGTCTGGCCCATGTGATAGCCGTGGAAGGCGTCCCACAGGCCGTCCTTCAGCATGGTGTCGACGAGGCCGAGTTCGCCCATCTTGGTCCCGTTGCGCAGGTGCGCTGCGTGCGGCGAGCGGCTCATGCTCTCCTGGCCGCCGGCGACCACGATCCGCGACGAGCCCTCGGCGATCTGTTGGGCGGCCAGCGCCACCGCGCGCAGGCCCGAGCCGCACAGCTGGTTGAGGCTCCAGGCAGGGCTTTCCACCGGCACGCCCGCGGCGATGGCGGCCTGACGGGCGGGGCCCTGGCCGGCCCCGGCCTGCAGCACCTGGCCCAGGATCACCTCATCGACCTCGGCGGCCTGGACGCCGGCCCGCTCCACCGCCGCCTTGATCGCCACCGCGCCCAGCTCGTGGGCGGGCAGGCTGGACAACGCCCCGTTGAACGAACCCACCGGCGTGCGGGCGGCGGAGACGATGACGATGTCGCTCATGGGGGCGGCTCCTGAAAAACTGATGTTACTCGGCCCAGGTTCTTCTATCGGCAAGCCGGGGGCCGCGGGCAAGCCCGACGGCGAATCCGCCGGACATTTGCTTATGCGCTCGCATCCGCGATACTGCGGTGCAGAACGAGGCTGGGCCCCCGGCCGGCCTACGCATAAGGATCAGGGATGGCAGACACCCAAGAGTCCGGACCGGCCGAAGGCGAGCGCGTCATCATCAAGAAGTACGCCAACCGGCGGCTCTACAACACGGCCTCGTCCAGCTACGTCACCCTCGAGCACCTGGCCGACATGGTGAAACGGGGCGTCGACTTCGTGGTCTATGACGCCAAGACCAACGAGGACATCACCCGGACCGTCCTCACTCAGATCATCTTCGAGGAGGAGGAGAAGAGCCAGGGCCAGTCCCTGCTGCCGATCCAGTTCCTCCGCCAGCTCATCAGCTTCTACGGCAACTCCATGCAGGCCTTCCTGCCCAGCTATCTGGAGCTGTCGCTGGCCTCCTTCGCCCAGCAGCAGGAGCGGCTGCGCGCGGCCATGAGCAGCGCGGGCATGAGCAGCGCGGGCATGACGCCCGGCATGGGGGCCTACGAGGAGCAGATCCGCCAGAACCTTCAGCTCTTTGACCGGGCGATGAAGATGTTTTCGCCCTTCGCCTACACCCCGGCCGCCAAGCCCGAGGAGCCGCCCCCCGCGCCGCCCGCCAAGGCGGACCCTGCGGCCGACGACGCCCTCGCCCTGCTGCGCAAGCAGATGGCCGAGATGCAAGCTCAGATCGACAAACTCGCATCCAAGGGTTGAAACTGGCCCGCCGATTGCAGCCCGAGGCCCCATGGTGTCCCGAATTGACCGCATCCGGCGTGCGACCCTGGTGGGCGGGGTCATCAAGGCCGACAACGACGCCCACGACGAGACCGAAGAGCCTCGGCCGATGCGCCTGCCCGCAGTCGCCGCCCCGGCCGCGCCGCGCCAGCATCCCCCCGGCCGCGAGAGCGACGCCGTATTTGCGGCCCAGCTGATTGGCCAGGAGGGGCAAAAGCGCGGCCTGCGCGCCGGCCCCCTGCACATCGAGGCCGCCCGCGGCGCCTATAACAAGGTGGAGTGGTCAGGCTCCAGGGACCGCCGGGCCCGCGCCGGCCGCAAGGCCAAGACCGAGGTCTAGCGCAAGCGCAGGCGGGCGATCTCGGCCTCCAGCGCCGCCACGCGCTTCTCGAGGGCGGCCAGCCGGTCGTCCCCTTCTGGCACAGGCGTGGAGACGCCCGCCCGGTCGGCGACCTTCGCCGGGGTGACGCCGAGAAGCTCGGCAAAGGCCGCCACCTCGGCGGCGGAAAGTTCCCGCTGGTCCTTGAACACCAGGGCCAGTTCGTCCGGCCTGAGCCCCGCCACGGCCGCCAGCACCTCGCGCGACAGCCCTCGCTCCGAGAGTTGGGCGTCGAACCAGTCCGCATCAAAGAAAAGGGCCATGGGTTGGCGCCGGTCTTGCTTGCCCGTGATCTCAACCTTCGACCACGGACCGGGCCATGATTCAATTCGCGCTGAAGGCGTTCGACCTGATCGTCGTCACCCTGATCTTCAGCGCCCTGACCTGAGCCCTCGTCAGGCCTCGTCCCAGCCGCCCGGCGCCCGGGCCCGGGACTGCAGCCACATCACCCCCAGCAGGTCCGAGAGGGACGCCCAGAGCCGTCCGAGGTTGGTGTACTTCGACCGGCCGGTCTGTCGATGCCGGTGGTTCACCGGCCGGTATTCCGCACGGTAGCCCTCGCGCATCATCAGCGCCGGCAGGTAGCGGTGCATGTGATCGAAGTAGGGCAGGCGCAGGAAGGCCTCGCGACGGAAGGCCTTCAGGCCGCAGCCGGTGTCGTTGGCGGTGTCCCGCAGCAGGCGCTTGCGCATGCCGTTGCCGATCTTGGAGGCGATCTTCTTGGCCTGGCTGTCCTGGCGCTTCACCCGCTCGCCGCCGACCATGGCGAGGTCCTCCGGGCCTGACATCAGCACATCCACCAGGCCCGGCCCGTCGGCAGGGTCGTTCTGGCCGTCGCCGTCGAGGGTGACGATCACCCCGCCCCGGGCGGCCAGCACGCCGGTGCGGATGGCGCGGCTCTGGCCGGCGTTCTGGCGATGCCCCACGACGCGCAGTTGCGGGATTTCCGCCTTGAGGGCCGTCAGGGCCGCGCGGGTGCCGTCGCGGCTGGCGTCGTCCACGAAGACGATCTCGAAGTCGCGGCCCGCGAAGGCCGCCGCGATCTCCCGGGCAAGGCCCGGCGCCGCGCCCTCCTCGTCGAAGACTGGAACCACAATCGAGATGTCGGGCGCTTTCGCCATGCCTCCCCATAGCGGAAGGACGGATCGTGCTACTAGAGGCGCAATGTCGCTTGAGCGCCTGATCACCTACTGGAGCCGCGGCTGGCGCGGCCCGGCCGCGGCCGCCTTCATCGCCTTCGTGGCCGGCCTGCCGGGGCTTTTGGCCGTGCCTCCGCTCGACCGCGACGAATCACGTTTCGCCCAGGCGACCGCCCAGATGCTGGAGACCGGCGACTATGTGGTCATCCAGTTCCAGGATCAGCCGCGGTTCAAGAAGCCGGTCGGCATCCACTGGCTGCAGGCGGCCACGGTCGACCTCGTCTCCAGCGCCGAGGCCCGGGAGATCTGGGCCTACCGCCTGCCCTCGCTGCTAGGGGCGATGCTGGCGGCGGCGGCCTGCGCCTGGGGCGCGGCGGCCTTCTTCGGCGGTCCGGCCGGCCTGGGCGCCGGCGCGCTGCTGGGCGCCACCTTCCTCCTCTCCACCGAGGCCTTCATCGCCAAGACCGACGCCGTGCTGGCCGGGACCACCACCCTGGCCCTGGCGGCCCTTGGCCGGCTCTACGCCGCCTCCCGGGACGGTCCGCCCGCTGGCTGGCGCACCGAGGCCCTGTTCTGGACCGGCCTGGGGCTCTCGACCCTCGTGAAGGGACCGGTGGGGCCGCTGGTGGTGGCCCTCACCATGCTGACCCTCTGGCTGTGGGACCGGCGGATCCGCTGGCTCGCCCGCCTGCGCTGGTACTGGGGCCTGCTCGCCATTGTCGCCATCGTCGGCCCCTGGGCCGGCGCGGTCACCGTCGCCACCGACGGCGGCTTCTGGAGCGAGGCCATCGGCGCCGACCTGGCCCCCAAGCTGGCCGGCGGCCAGGAAAGCCACGGGGCGCCGCCCGGCTACCACATACTGCTGACGCCGCTCCTGGCTTTCCCCATCACCCTGCTGCTGCCCGCCGCCCTGTGGGGCGCCTGGGCCCGGCGGGGCGAGCCGGGCGTGCGCTTCGCCGTGGCCTGGCTGGTCCCGGCCTGGCTGCTCTTCGAACTCATGCCCACCAAGCTGCCGCATTATCCGTTGCCGACCTATGGCGCCCTGGCCTGGCTGGCCGCGGCGGCCCTGGTCCAGCCGCTGGGCGCCTGGGCGCGGTGGGCCGGGGCGATCCTGGCCGCTCTGGTCGGCCTGGCCCTGGCGGGCGGGGTGATCTACCTGCTCAGCCTCTACGGCGACGGCTCGGACGCCTGGGCCGCCGCCCTCGCCGCCCTGCTGCTCGCAGCCGCGGGCCTGGTGGGCGGTTACTTCGCGGTGAAGGGCGCCGTGCGCGAAGGCGTGGCGGCGGCCCTGGTCCTCGGCGTGCTCGGCCATGGCGTGCTGGCCGCAGGGCTGGTCCCCCGCCTCGATCCCCTNTGGGTCTCCGCNCGGCTTGAGCGGGCCATGGCCCAGNCGCGCCTCCTGCCACGGCAGGGCGTCGCCGAGGCNCCGGTGGCCGTGGCCGGCTATGCNGAGCCCAGCCTGGTCTTCGGCCTAGGCACCCCCACCGAGCTGCACGGGCCGGCCGAGGCCGCCCAGGCCATCGCCGAGAACCGCCCGGCGATCGTCGAGGCCCATGAGGAGACGGCCTTCCGCGAACACCTGGCCGCGCGAGGGGTGACCGTGCGTGAAGTGGCCCGCGTCGATGGCCTGAACTATTCCAAGGGGGACGAGGTGAGCCTGCGGGTCTATGTCCCCGAGGTCCCGCCCGACCAGGTTGCGAGGTGAGGCCATGAGCCGTCGGATCGAGATCGTGGAGGTGGGCCCGCGCGACGGCCTGCAGAACGAAAAGACGCTGCTCGACATCGACCAGAAGCTCGAGCTGATCCGCCGCCTCGAGGACGCCGGCGCCCGGCGCATGGAGGTGGTCTCCTTCGTCAATCCCAAGCGGGTGCCGCAGATGGCCGGCGCCGAGGAGATCATGGCGGCCCTGAACGTCCCTGGGGCGAAGCCGACCGGCCGCTCGCGCATCGGCCTCGTGCTCAACCAGCGCGGCTGGGACCGCTGCGTGGCGTCCCGCTGCGACGAGGCCAATGTGGTGGTCTGCGCCACCGACGGCTTCGGCATCCGCAACCAGGGCGCCTCCACGGCCGAACAGGTGGACACCCTGGCCGCCATCGTCGCCGCCCGACGCCTGGAGGATCCGCCGATCTCGGTCACCGTTTCGGTGGCTTTCGGCTGCCCCTTCGACGGCGAGGTCCCCGAGGAGCGGGTGGTGGAGATCGTCCGCGCGGCGGCCGACATGCGAGTGGCCGAAATCGCCCTGGCCGACACCATCGGCGTCGCCGATCCCTGGACCGTCCGCCGGCGGGTCGAGGCGGGCCGCAAGGCCGCCGGCCGCGTCCCCTTGCGCCTGCACTTCCACGACACCCGCAACACCGGCCTCGCCAACGCCTTTGCGGGCGTGGAGGCGGGCGTCGACATCCTGGACGCCAGCGTCGGCGGGCTCGGCGGCTGTCCCTTTGCGCCGAACGCCACCGGCAACATCGGCACCGAGGATCTGGTCTACATGCTGGAGCGCGCCGGCTACGAGACCGGCTATGACCTCTCCAAGCTGATCGGCATCGGCCAGTGGGTCTCGGAACTGCTCGGCAAGCCCCCGGCGAGTTCTCTCAGCCGGGCCGGCCCCTTCCCGCTGGCGCGCTAGGTCAGCGCGGCCGCAGCCGCCACATGATCGGCCGCGCCAGGGCGGTGGCGACGATCACCGGCGACAGCAGCCAGGCCAGCGCCCGTTGGCCGACGCCCTCGGCGCGCTTGCGGAAATAGCGGGCTAGGCCGACGCCCTTGTGGAACTCCACCTTCAGCGGGCTGGCGAGACTGGTGTGGCCCAGGTGGACCACCTCGGCCTTGGGATGGAACAGCACTTCCCCGCCCTGCTGACGCACGCGCCAGCAGAGGTCCACGTCCTCCACGTGCAGGAAGTAGCCCTCGTCGAAGCCGCCCACGGCCAGGAAGTCGTCGCGGCGCATGCAGAAGCAGGCGCCGGAGATGGTCGGGACGCTGGCCGCGCCGCTCGGAGCCGTCTCGCCCTCCCAGTGCACCTCGTAGCGGCTGAGGCCTGGCAGGCGCCGCGCCAGGCCGCTCAGAGACAGGATGGCGCTCATGGGGGTGATGTCCCCGCGCCGGGCGCCGCGCTGCTCCGTGCGGTCGGCGTTCAGCACCCGGCCGCCCACGATGCAGGGGGCGGGTCGCCCCTCCACCTCGCGCACCAATTCGGCGATGCAGCCGGGCTGCAGGAAGGCGTCCGGATTAAGGAAGACCAGCAGGTCGCCCTGCGCCCGCTTCGCACCGAGGTTCGCCCCGCGGGCGAAGCCCACATTGCCCTGGCCCGAGATCACCACCACCCGCGCGTCGCGGGCGGCCAGCGCACGGAGGCGCTCGGCCTCCTCCGGCCGAGAGCCGTTGTCCACGACGACGAACTCGTCGACCAGCGGGTCGGCCAGCACCCTCTCCAGGCTCTGCGCCAACGCCTCGCCGGTCATGTAGACCACCATGACCACCGAGACCGTGCAGCGAGGCCGCGGCGAGTCGGCGGTCAGGCCGTCAACAGCCGGCGCGGGCTCGGAGGTCGCGAAGGGGGCGGCGACGCCGTTCATCCAGCCTCCTACTGGCCCCGTCCGGCCTTGCGGGCAAGGTCAGGCGGCAGGGCTTCGGCAGCAAGAACGCCCGCCGCCTCGCTCAGGGACAGAATCTCCTGACGGTCCGAGCCGAGGCGGCGCAAGGCGACCTTGCCTTCCTCGGCCTCGCGGCGGCCGACCACGGCGATGACCGGAACCTTGGCAAGGCTGTGCTCGCGGACCTTGTAGTTGATCTTCTCGTTCCGCAGGTCGAGCTCCACACGCAGCCCCTTCGCCTTCAACGCCTCGGCGGCCGCGCGAGCATAGTCGTCGGCGTCGGACGTAATTGTGGCGACCACAACCTGAACGGGCGCCAGCCAGAGCGGGAACGCGCCAGCGTAGTTTTCGATCAGCACCCCGATGAAGCGCTCCAGCGAGCCGCAGATCGCCCGGTGCAGCATCACCGGCCGCTGTTTGGAGCCGTCCTCGGCCACATATTCGGCGCCCAGGCGCTCGGGCAGGACGTAGTCGAGCTGGATGGTGCCGCACGTCCAGGTCCGGCCGATGGAGTCCTTCACCACCCAGTCGAGCTTGGGAGCGTAGAAGGCGCCGTCGCCCTCGGCGATCACCGGCTCGACGCCGGCCTTGCGGGCGGCCGACAGCATCTGGGCCTCGGCCTTGTCCCAGAACTCGTCCGTCCCGGCCCGGATCTCGGGCCGCGTGGCCAGGGCGATATGGTCGCGCTCCAGGCCGAAGTCGGCGTGGATGGAGTTGGCCAGCTCAATGAACCGCGCCGTCTCCTCCTCGATCTGGTCCTCGCGGCAGAAGATGTGGGCGTCGTCCTGGGTGAAGGCGCGCACCCGCATCAGGCCGTGCAGCGAACCCGACGGCTCATAGCGGTGGCAGGCCCCGAACTCGGCCATGCGCAGCGGCAGGTCGCGGTAGGACTTCTGGCCGAACTTGAAGATCTGCACGTGACCTGGGCAGTTCATCGGCTTCAGGGAGAGCTCCTCGCCCTCCTCGGTCTCGCAGACGAACATGTTCGGCCGGTACTTGTCCCAGTGGCCGGACTTTTCCCAGAAGACCCGGTCCAGCACCTGCGGCGTGCGCACCTCCTGGTAGCCGGCCTCCTCGAGCCGGCGACGCACATAGGCCTCCACCGTGCGCCACAGCGTCAGGCCCTTCTCGTGCCAGAACACCATGCCCTTGCCCTCTTCCTGCATGTGGAAGAGGTCCATCTGGCGGCCGAGCTTGCGGTGATCGCGCTTCTCGGCCTCCTCCAGGCGCTGAAGATAGGCCTCGAGGTCGGCCTCGGAGGCCCAGGCCGTGCCATAGATGCGTTGCAGCTGGGCGTTGCGGTGGTCGCCGCGCCAGTAGGCGCCGGCCAGCTTGGTGAGCTTGAACGCCTTGCCGGCGTGCTTGGTCGACGGCAGGTGCGGCCCGCGGCACAGGTCCTTCCACTGGCCCTGACGATAGACGGTGATCTTCTCGCCGGCCGGGATGCCCTCGATGATCTGGGCCTTGTACTCCTCGCCGATCTCCCGGAAGTGGCGGATCGCCTCGTCGCGGTCCCACTCCTCGCGGACGATCTTCTCGTCGCGGTCGACGATCTCCTTCATCCGCTGCTCGATCTTGGCCAGATCGTCCAGGCTGAACGGCTCGTCGCGGGCGAAATCGTAGTAGAAGCCGTCCTCGATGGCCGGGCCGATCGTGACCTGGGTGCCCGGGAACAGCTCCTGCACCGCCTCGGCCAGGATGTGGCTGACGTCGTGACGGATGGTCTCGAGGGCCTCGGGGCTCTCGCGCGTCAGGATCTTGAAGGCCCCGCCCTTCTCAAGGGCGCGGTCTAGGTCCAGCAGCTCGCCATCTAGTTCGACCAGGATGGCCTTCTTCTCCAGGCTCTTGGATATGCCGGCGGCGATCTCGCGGCCCGTGACGCCCTCCGGGAACTCGCGCTTGGAGCCGTCGGGGAAAACCAGTTCGATCATGTCTCACACGTCCAGTCTGCGCCGCGACGGCGCGGGGGCGGCGGCGGGTCCCAGCCCGACGCGCCCCAGGGATGACAACGGCACAGCCGGCGCACCGTCAGCCAGGAGCCGCGCACCGGTCCATGCCCGATCAGCGCCTGGGCCGCATACTCCGAACAGGTCGGGGCGAAACGGCAGTGACGGCCGATCAAGGGCGAAAGCGTCCACTTGTAGGCGCGGAGCGCCCCTCTGACGCATCTCTCGTAGAGGTTCATGCCGGCGGCGGAAGCTTTTCTGGATTCGCCCCTGCGTTACGCGGGGTCTACGAGAGGATCAAGCCGCGCCGGCGGGGCTAGTTCGCCCTTCGCCGGTCCTGCCGACCGCCGTGCGGACGGCCTCCACCGCGGCCTCGAACGCCAGAAGCGTGGAGGCGTGGCGGGCGGGATAGTCCTTCACCGGGGCCAGCATCGAGAGATCCGAAAAGCGTCCGTCGGGCGGCGGGCCGCCCGCCTTCAACATAGCACGGAACTGCTCAGCGGCCACTTCAAGCTCGGCCAGGGAGGCCCCGAGCACATTGGCCCCCAGCACCGAGGCGGCCGCCTGGCCGAGGGCGCAGGCCTTCACGTCCTGGGCGAAGTCGGCCACCCGGTCGCCGTCCACCGCCACGTCCACCACCACCCGGCTGCCGCACAGCTTGGAGACCTTCTCCGCCGAGCCGTCCGGCGCGGGCAGCCGTCCGGCGTGCGGAATCTCCGCCGCCAGCCTGAGGAGCTTGGCCGAATAGAGGTCGTCGATCATCGCCGCTTAGGTCGTGCCTTGGGCGACATCTGTCAAACGGACCTACTGCCGCGCCATCTCGGCCTCGCCCACCGCCTCGCTGTCCAGGGCTTGGTCGCCGTCCATGCTCACCGTCACCTTGCGCAGGGTCCCGGTGAAGGCGAAGGGCGCGGGGTAGTCGGCCACGGGGCTGCCCCGGTCGAGGCCGATGTCGAGGCCCGACCAGGAAATCAGGGTGTGGAAACCGGTGGTCGCCACCACCTCGCCGGCGGGCTCGCCGTCGATGGTCAGGGTGAAGGTCCGGTCGGGCGCATCCTCGCTCCTGCGCCGCGAGACGACGCCCAGCCGCGTAGCGCCCGCCGGGACCGGACGGTCCGACACCACCGTCGTCTTCTGGCCGCCGATGTTCAGGGTGTGCTTCAGCCGTCCGTCCTGGATGTAGAGCGAATAGCCGCTGGTGGCGTCGCCATGGGCGATCAGCACGCCCTCCTCGCCGCCCGTCAGCCGCACCTCGGCCTCGATACGGTAGGTCCGGGCGCGCACGTCGGGCGCCACGTCCGTGGGCAGGTGGCCCATGCCGGCGTGGAAGACGAAGCGTCGCCGCGCTCCGTGGAACCGGGCCGCGTTCTCGGCGAACCTCGGGCCGAAGCGGTCGTCCAGGGGCAGCACCTTCTTGGCCTCGGCCTGACGCCACCATTCGTCGATCAGCTCCTTGAGCCGCTGGGGCTCGCGCTCGGCCAGGTCCTCGCTCTCCGAGAAGTCCCGGTCGAGGTGATAGAGCTCCCAGACGTCGTCCTCGAAGGGCGTTCCCGGCGGATGGAAGGCCACCGCTTTCCAGCCGTCCTTCCAGAGGCCCCGGTGGCCGAACATCTCGAAATACTGCGGGCTGGCCCTGGGCGGGGCGTCCGGGTCCTTCAGCGCCGCGGCGAAGCTCTCGCCCTCCAGCGGCGCCTGGGGCACGCCTTGCACCGCCTCCGGCGGCTCGACCCCGACTAGGTCCAGGAGGGTCGGAACCAGGTCGCAGGCATGGGCGAACCTCTGCCGCACCTCCCCCCGGGCGGGCAGCCCCCTGGGCCAGGAGATCACCAGCGGGTCGCGGATGCCGCCGCCGTGGGTGTTCTGCTTGTAGCGCTTGAGCGGCGTGTTGGACGCCATCGCCCAGCCCTGCGGAAAGTTGGAATGGGTGTCAGGGCCGCCGATGTCGTCGATGCGAGCGATCTTCTCGGCCATGGACTCGCCGCGGAAGTTGAACGGCCCCATGGCGTTGACGAAGCCCAGCGGCCCGCCTTCCTGGCTGGCGCCGTTGTCCGACAGGACCAGGATCAGGGTGTCGTCGCGGACGCCCGCCTCCTCCAGGAACGCCACCAGCCGGCCCAGGTGCTGGTCGGCATGATCCAGCATGGCGGCGAAGGCGCTCTGCAGGCGGGTGAACAGCCGCTGTTCGTCGGGGGTGTAGCTGTCCCACGGCCGCACCCCGTCGTTGGGCGGCGGCAGGCGAGTGTCGGGCGGCACGATGCCGAGGGCCTTCTGGCGTTCCAGCCGGCGCTGGCGCTCCACGTCCCAGCCGTCCTTGAACACGGCGTCGTAGCTCTTGATCAGGTCAGCCGGAGCCTGGTGCGGCGCATGGCACGCCCCCGGCGCCAGCCACAGCAGCCAGGGCGTCTCGGGCGCGTCGGCCAGATGGTCGGCGATGTAGCGGATCGACTGGTCCACCAGGTCCTCGGTGAGGTGGTAGCCGTCGGCATAGGTCCCCGGCGGGGCGATGGGCGTGTTGTCCCGCACCAGCTCCGGCGCGTACTGGTCGGTCTCGGCGTCCATGAAGCCGTAGAAGCGGTCGAAGCCGCGCCCCAGGGGCCAGCCGTCGAACGGCCCCGACGGCCCGGTCTCGGTGAGCGGCGTCACATGCCACTTGCCGACCATGTAGCTGCGATAGCCGTGCGGCCGCAGCATTTCGGGCAGGGTCCCGGCCTCGCGGGCGATCTTGCCGCGATAGCCCGGGAACCCGGAATCGAAGTTGGCGAGGCAGCCCACGCCCACCGAGTGGTGGTTGCGCCCGGTCAGCAGCGCCGCCCGGGTGGTGGAGCACATGGCCGTGGTGTGGAAGCCTGAGAACCTCAGGCCCTCGGACGCCAGCCGGTCGATGGTGGGCGTGCGGATGGGCGAGCCGTAGCAGCCGAAATCCGAGAAGCCCACGTCGTCGAACAGCACGACGAGGATGTTCGGGGCGCCCTTGGGCGGCCGCGGGGGCCCTGGCCAGTACGGCGTCGAGTCCGCCACCGTCCGTCCGATCTTCGCCGCCATGCCTGCCCCTCCGCTGATCTTGTCGTTGCCGACAGCATGGGGGAGGCGGCGGCCCTCGCCAAGTCGGCGACGCGACGATCAGCCCTTGCGGGTTTGCCAGATCTGCTCGGCGCGGGCCTTGAGAGCCTCGTTCATGGCCCGGAAGCCCTGCCGCACCGGCCGGGCCATGCGACGGCCGAGGGAGGGGCCCATCAGCCCGCCGAAGATCTCGCCGTTGTCGATGATGCAACTGGCCTCGGCCAGGGCCTGGATCTCCACATAGCGGAGCGTCTTGATCATCCCGCCCAGCATCGACAGCTGCCAGTGGAGCTGCTCGTGCGGCACCCATTCCAGCACCTTGGGCCGCAGGGCCTGCTGGGCCTGGCCGGGCAGGGCCAGGGTGACGTCGAGATGCTCGCCGATGCGGATGACGCCCGAGGCTTTGGGATAGGTGGGGTTCCACTCGGCCCAGCGCTCCAGGTCGTAGACCACCTCCCAGATCACCTCGGCCGGGGCCTGGATGCCGATGCGATCCTCGATCCGGAAGCCCCGCGGCCCCTTGGGCGGGGGCGGCTTACCCTCGGTCTGCAGGCTCATGGTCTTCGGCCCCATCCGGCCGCCGGTGCGACCAAAGGGCTGCGCCTTCAGGTCAGGGCCCTTGAACGACATCACGCCTGCTCCTTGATCCGCCAGGTGGCGCCGGTGGGGCCGTCCATGACCTCGACGTTCAGCGCCGCCAGTTCCGCCCGGATGCGGTCGGCCTCGGGCCAGTTCTTCTCGGTGCGGGCCGCCTGGCGGGCGGCGATCAGCGCCTCGACCTTGGCCTTGAAGTCGTCGTCGGCGCCGGCCTGGAACCAGGCCTGGGGCGCTTCGGTGAGGAAGCCCATGAGGTTGGCCGAACCCACCAGCCGCGCCCGGGCGCGGGCGGCGGCGGCCTTGTCCTTGCGGGTGATCGCCGCGCGCAGCTCGTCCGAAAGCTGGAACAGCGCCGCCATGGCCGCCGGGGTGTTGAGGTCGTCGTGCAGCGCCCGGGCCACCTCGGGCGCCACCGCCGGCGGATCCATCTCGTCGCCCGCCTCGCGGTGGCTGTCGTCCAGGGTGCGGTACAGGCGGTCGAGGTTGCTCTTGGCCTGCTCGATCAGGGTGTCGGTCCACTCCAGCGGCTGGCGGTAGTGGCCGCTGAGCAGAGCCCAGCGCAGGGCCTCGCCCGGATAGGTTTTGAGAAGGTCATGGGCCAGGGCGACGTTGCCCAGGCTCTTGCTCATCTTCTCGTCGGCCATGTTCAGAAAGCCGTTGTGCATCCAGTAGCGGGCGTAGGTCTGGCCGTGCCCGCCCGGGTGCGCCGCGCAGACGCCCTGGGCCAGTTCGTTCTCATGGTGCGGGAAGACGAGGTCGATGCCGCCGCCGTGGATGTCGATGGGCAGGCCGAGGGCCGCCTCGATCATCGCCGAACATTCGATGTGCCAGCCCGGCCGGCCCGGCCCCCAGGGGCTCTCCCACTCGGGCTCGCCCGGCTTCGACGGCTTCCACAGCACGAAGTCGCGGGGATCCTTCTTGTAGGGGGCCACGTCAACCCGGGCGCCGGCGATCAGGTCGTCCATGGGCTTGCCCGACAGCTGGCCGTAGCCGGGAAAGCTCTCGGTGGCGAACAGCACATGGCCCTCGGCCGCATAGGCCGAGCCGTTCTCCACCAGCCGGCCGATCATGGAGATGATCTCGTCCATGGTTTCGGTGACCCGGGGCTGGAAGGTGGGGCGCAGGGCGCCCAGCGCCCGGGCGTCGGCGTTGTAGGCCTCGAGGTAGCGGTTGGTGACCACGGCGATCGGCACGCCCTCGTCGGCGGCCTTCTTGTTGATCTTGTCGTCCACGTCCGTGACGTTGGCCGCATAGATCACCGCGTCCTCGCCGTAGAGGTCGCGCAGCACCCGGAACAGCAGGTCGAAGACCACCACCGGCCGGAAGTTGCCGATGTGGGCGTAGTTGTAGACCGTCGGCCCGCACACATACATCGTCACCCGCGACGGATCGTTGGGGACGAAGGGCCGCTTCTCGCGGGCCATGGTATCGTACAGGGCGAGGCTCATTCGAAAGTCACAGTCACGCTAACGCTGCGGCAAGGTTGCCGGTATGGGGTTCCGACCCATATACAGATCGCCCGGACGGGGCGCCACGTCGTGCTCCTTCCGTGAGGACATAGGGTGGCACGCGTCATTTCCGGGGCCTTCGTCCCGGCGCAACTCAGCCCTACAGGAAGACCGCTCTCCATGGACGCCGTTTCCCGCGACCGGACCCTGATCGGGACCGACGAGACCCTCGAACCCATCAAGCGCCCGACGCGCGAGGAGGCCATGGAGGCCGTCCGCACGCTGATCGCCTGGGCGGGCGACGATCCCCGCCGGGAAGGCGTGATCGACACCCCCAAGCGGGTGGTGGACGCCTATGAGGAATGGTTCGAGGGCTATCGCGCCGACCCGGCCAAGGAGCTGTCGCGCACCTTCGAGGACGTGCAGGGCTACGACGACATCGTCATGCTGCGCGACATCGAGGTGGAGAGCCACTGCGAGCACCACATGGCCCCGTTCATCGGCAAGGCCTATGTGGCCTACATGCCGACCAACCGGGTGGTGGGCATTTCGAAGCTCGCCAAGGTGGTGGAGATCTTCGCCCGCCGTCTCCAGACCCAGGAGACCATGACCCAGCAGATCGCCGACGCCATCACCGACAGCCTGCGCCCGGCCGGCGTCGCCGTGCTGATCGACGCGGCCCACCAGTGCATGACCACCCGCGGCGTGCACCACCGGCATGTCTCGACCATCACCACCCAGTTCACGGGCGTCTTTAAGACCGACGCGACCCTGCGCCAGCGCTTCCTGGACTTCGTGAACCGCAAGTAGGCGGCCGTCAGGGCGGAGCCTGGCGCTCCGCCTGCTCGGGCCGGTGGACCAGGCTCACCAGCACGAAGCTGAGCATGATGAGCAGGTACCAGCTGCCCAGCTTGGCCAGGCCCACCATCCGCCAGCCCGCCGCCTGATCGGGATAGATCCAGGCGTTGGCGAAGGTGCCGAGGTTCTCGGCGATCCAGATGAACAGCGCCACCAGCAGGGCGCCCAGGATCATCGGCATCCACCGCACCGCCCGGTCGGGCGTGAAGGTGAAGCGCGTCCGCCAGAAGATCAGGGCCGAAAAGGCGAACAGCCCCCAGCGGACATCCGCCACATAGTGGTGGGTGAAGAAGTTGGCGTAGGCCGCCAGGGCTAGCAGCCAGGGCGCCCACAGCGGCGGATAGTGTTCGAACCGGACATCGAAGATCCGCCAGATCCTGGCGATGTAGCTGCCGATGGCGGCGTACATAAAGCCCGAATACAACGGCACGCCGCCCAGCCGCAGCAGGCTGGGCTCGGGGTAGATCCAGGAGCCCTGAGCGGTCTTGAACAGCTCCATGGCCGTGCCGACTACGTGGAAGATCAGGATCACGAGGGCCTCGTCCCAGCGCTCCAGCCGGGTCGCCAGCATCAGCGCCTGGATCGCCAGCGCCCCCAGCACCAGGAAATCGTAGCGGGCCAGCGGCGCCCCGTCCGGCCACCAGAACCGCGTGCCCAGCAGCAGGGCCAGCATCGCCGCGCCGAACAGGCAGGCCCAGGCCTGTTTCAGGCCGAACAGCAGGAACTCGTAAGCCCAGCCATGCAGCCGCGAGCGGGAGGCCCACGGGCGGGCCGCCGCGTCGAGGGCCGCAACGCCCGCCTTGATCCGGTCCCGCAGGCTCATCGTGATGGAGGCTAGCGCGACAGCGGCGAGGGGCGCCATATGGCGGCGATGACCAGCTTTCCCACCGTCTCCGACAAGAAGGTGCTCGAGGAAGGGGCGCAGCTCGCCCCCCGCTTCGACGCCAATGGCCTGATCGCGGCCGTCGCCACCCATGCCGGCACCGGCGAGGTGCTGATGCTCGCCTGGATGAACGCCGAGGCCTTGCAGCGCACCCTGGAGACCGGGGAGGCCCACTACTGGAGCCGCTCGCGCCAGGAGCTCTGGCACAAGGGCGCCACATCCGGCCAGGTGCAGGTGGTGGAGGAGATGCGCATCGACTGCGACCAGGACGCGGTTTGGATGAAGGTCTGGCCCCAGGCGGACGGCGGCGCCTGCCACACCGGCCGCACCAGCTGCTTCTACCGGGTCATCGAGAACGGCAAGCTGGTGAGCCGACCGTGACCGTGCTCCAGGCCCTGCTGGCGTTCTCGGCGGCGGCGGCCCTGCTGACGATCACCCCCGGCCTGGACACCGCCCTCATCCTGCGCACCGCCGCCGTGGAAGGCCCCAGACGGGCCGCCCTGGCCGGGGCGGGGATCATCGCCGGCTGCCTCGTCTGGGGTGCGGCCGTGGCCCTGGGGCTCGGCGCCCTGCTCGCCGCCTCGGAACTGGCCTTCACGATCCTGAAATGGGCGGGAGCGGCCTACCTCGTCTGGCTGGGCCTGAACCTCGTCCTGCGGCCGCGGGAGCGCTTCGACCTCGGCGCCGCCTCCGACGCGGCGGCCGGCTCGGGCCTGGCCTGGATGCGCCGGGGGTTCCTGACCAACCTTCTGAACCCCAAGGTCGGGGTATTCTATGTGAGCTTTCTGCCCCAGTTCCTGCCGAAGGCGGCGCCCGCCGGCCCCTTCATCTTCGGCCTCGCCGCCCTGCACGGAGCGATGACGGTGGTCTGGTTCGCCGCCCTGATCGCGGCGACCCGCCCCATCGCCGGGGCCCTGCGCCGGGCCGCCGTGGTCCGCTGGCTGGACCGGCTCACCGGCGGCCTGTTCCTCGCCTTCGGCCTGCGCCTGGCGCTCGAACGACGCTAAGCGCCAGGGAAGCCGGCCGGGGCCACGGCGCAGCGCCAGAGCTTCATGGCCGTTCCCCCTGCTCCGTCGTACACGTATTAGACGGATCGTTCGGCCCAAACCCACAGGAGCATGACACTCGATGTCGAAGGAAGGCCTCCACGTCCCGCGCGAGAAACTGAGCCGCGAGACGCTGAACCAGCACTACGCCATCACCTCGATCATCGAGGAGCTCGAGGCGGTGGACTGGTACCGCCAGCGCGCGGACGACTGCGACGACGAGGAGCTGCGGAAGATCCTGCTGCACAACGCCCGCGAGGAGCTGGAGCACGCGGCCATGGTGCTGGAATGGCTGCGCCGCAGCGACAAGGAGACCGACGAACAGCTGCGGGAATACCTTTTCAAGGAAGGCTCCATCGCCGGGCACGAGGAAGGCGCCAGCGAGAAGCATGGCCTCTGAGGACGGGGCCGAGGGCGAGGCGCCCGGCGGCGGCGAGGTCCGCATGGTCGAGGCGCCGCCCGAGGCCGCGGGCGAGCGCATCGACAAGGTGCTGGCGGGGCTGGTCCCCGAGCTGTCGCGCGCCCGCCTGCAGGCCCTGATCGCCGAGGGCCGGGTCCGCTTCGGCGGCGAACCCGTGGCCGACGGCAAGGCCAAGGCCCGCCCCGGCGCCTACGCCATCGAGGTTCCGCCTCCGGAACCGGCCGAGCCGCAGCCCGAGGCGATCCCGCTGACGGTGCTGTTCGAGGACGCGCACCTGATCGTCATCGACAAGCCGCCCGGCCTGGCCATGCACCCGGCGCCCGGCAGCGAGAACGGCACCCTGGTCAACGCCCTGCTGCACCACTGCGACGCCAGCCTTTCCGGCATCGGCGGGGTGGCGCGGCCCGGCATCGTCCACCGGATCGACAAAGAGACCTCCGGCGTCGTCGTGGCCGCCAAGACCGACGCCGCCCACCAGGGCCTGTCGGCCCTGTTCGCCGCCCATGACATCGAGCGGATCTACATCGCCCTCACCCGGGGCGCGCCGCACCCGCTGAAGGGAACCATCGAGGGCGCCATCGCCCGCTCGACCCACGACCGCAAGAAGATGGCGATGGTGAAGACCGGCGGCCGCCATGCGGTGACCCACTATGCGGTCGAGCGCGCCTTCGGCCCGCAGGAACGCCCCCTGGCGGCCCGGGTCGCCTGCCGCCTGGAGACCGGCCGGACGCACCAGATCCGCGTCCATCTGGCCTCCAAGGGAACGCCCTGCCTGGGCGATCCTACCTATGGATCGGGGCCGCCCGCCGAGGTCGTCCGCGCGGCCATACGCGAAGCCGGCCTGACCCGGCAGGCCCTGCACGCCGCGGTGCTCGGATTCGTCCATCCGGTCACCGGCGAGACCCTACGCTTCGAAAGCCCCCTGCCCGCCGACATGGCCAGGCTCGAAGCGCTGCTCGGCAAGCTCTAGCCGGCCGGTCAGGCTGCGGCGGCGGCTTCAAGTCCGGCGAGGTCGAGCTTGCCCATCTGCATCATGGCGGCGGCCACGCGATTGGCGACCGCGCGGTCCTCGCCGTTCAGCAGTTCGTAAAGGCGGGTGGGCACGACCTGCCAAGACACTCCGAAGCGGTCCTTGAGCCAGCCGCACTGACTTTCCTGGCCGCCGCCGGCCAGGAGAGCGTCCCAGTAGCGGTCCACCTCGGCTTGGTCCCGGCAGGGGATCTCGAAGCTGATGGCCTCGCTGAAGGTGAACTCGGGGCCGCCGTTCAGGCCGGTGAAGGGCGCGCCGTCCAGCTCGAAGCTCACCGCCAGCACCTCGCCGGCGCGGCCGCCCGGCACGCCCTCGGGATAGTAGGAGGTCCCGGTGATCTTCGAGTTCGGGAAGATCCCGCAATAGAAGCGTGCGGCCTCCTCGGCCTCACGGTCGAACCACAGGCAGCTGGTGATCTTTGGCATGTCCGCCTCCTTCCGCTGGACGGGACGGGCCCCATCTTAAGGCTGGTCCGCCCACCATCCTGCCCCCAAGGACGAACGGCGCTGGCGCCTGCCGACTCCCCTGGACGGCCGCCTGAGACGCGGTCGGAACGCGTCCGCCCCGGGAGTCAAGCTAACAACAGGTGTGAGAAAGCCTGCCTTGAAGGCGCCACGGTCGGCGCGTACATAATGCCCTACTAGAGCAGTCGGACTTTCAGGCCGTCCTCCCACGGCCTAGCTACGCCGAAACCTCGTACCTATCTGAGTGTTGGTGGGGGCGATGGTCCATACGCGCCGGATTGGCGCGTGGCCTGAACGTCCGCTTTTGGAGAGGGGATTTTGCCATGGCCGCGAACGCGCTTGCCGTCATGTCGCCGGAAGGCGGGCTGAGCCGGTACCTGTCGGAGATCCGCAAGTTCCCCATGCTCGCCAAGGACGAGGAGTTCATGCTGGCCAAGCGCTGGCAGGAGCACCAGGATCCCGAGGCGGCCCACAAGCTGGTGACCAGTCACCTGCGCCTCGTGGCCAAGATCGCCATGGGCTACCGCGGCTATGGCCTGCCCATCGGCGAGGTCATCTCCGAGGGCAACGTCGGTCTGATGCAGGCGGTGAAGAAGTTCGACCCCGACAAGGGCTTCCGCCTGGCGACCTACGCCATGTGGTGGATCCGCGCCTCGATCCAGGAATATATCCTGCGGTCCTGGAGCCTCGTGAAGATGGGCACCACCGCGGCGCAGAAGAAGCTTTTCTTCAACCTGCGGAAGGCCAAGTCCGAGATCGCCGCCCTGCAGGAGGGCGACCTGCGCCCTGATCAGGTCAGCCAGATCGCCACCAAGCTCGGCGTGCTGGACGAGGAAGTCATCTCCATGAACCGGCGCCTGGCCGGCGGGGACGCCTCGCTCAACTCGCCCCTGCGGGCCGACTCCGAGGCCGAATGGCAGGACTGGCTGGTGGACGAGGACACCCCGAGCCAGGAGACCCTGGTCGCCGACACGCAGGAGAAGAACCTGCGCATGAGCCTGCTCGAAGAGGCGATGAACGAACTCACCGACCGTGAGCGCCACATCCTCACCGAGCGGCGCCTCAAGGACGAGCCCACGACCCTGGAAGAGCTGGCCTCCCAGTATGGCGTCAGCCGCGAGCGCGTGCGCCAGATCGAGGTGCGCGCCTTCGAGAAGCTGCAGAAGTCGATGCGGGCCGCCGCCGAAGAGCGGAACCTCGTCGACGCCTAGGCCGTCAGGCCGCCGCCGCGTCGTCCTTCGGCATGTAGGCCAGGAGGGCGGCGGCGTGCTTGGCCACCTCGGCGCCGGTGAGGGCCGCGCCCATCCGGCGTGACGTCACGATGTAGCGGGCGAGCTCGGCCGCCGCCGTGGTCAGCTTGAGATCGACGGCCGCCGTGGCCGCCTTCTGGATCGACTGCACCTGGGTCTCGATCGCCCGGGTCGCCTGGACCGGATCGCTATCGAACGAAGCCACCGCCGAGCGCAGGATCTTCAGGGCCTGGGCCAGCCGCGTCGCATCGGGCGTGGCGCGGTTGTCGGAACGTCGCTTCAGCGGCCCGGTGTAGTCGCCCGAGTTGAAGCGCCGCCGGTCGGGGCCGACATAGGCCACGGCCTCGATCCAGTCGCGCTGGCGCAGTGTCACCGCCTCAAGCCGCCGCAGGAGGTCCTTCATGGTGAAAGGCCGCCGCAGGAACTCGTGCACGCCGGCGTCCCGGGCCGCCAGGATGCTGGCCGCCGTGGCGGTGCTGGTGACCATGATCACCGGGACCTGCCGCGCGGGCGAACGGCTGCGCCGCAGCCGCCTGGTGAACTCGATCCCGTCGCCCTTCTCGAAGTTGAGCTCGACGAAGATGACCTGCGGATCAACCGTCTCGCAGAGCTTCAGGCCGCGATCGAGGGTGGTGGCGGTCCAGCTCTGGGAACGGGCGATGTTGCGCATCGCCTCGGCGATCATGGTGGCGCTGGTCGGCTGCGGATCGACGATCACCACCCGCTGGAGGTGCGGCGCCATCCGCCGGATCGTCTTCTTCTCGTCGTCGAACACGGGAAACCCCTCGAGGTTTCCCGGGATACGACGGCTAGCGTAAACGAACCCCGAATCGCCGTTCGCCCACTGCGCGCGGGGGCGGCGGCGCGCCCTAGTCCTGGAACGGATCGCGCATGAGGATGGTGTCGTCCCGCTGCGGGCTCGTGGAGAGCAGGGCCACGGGGGCGCCGATCAGCTCCTCGATCCGGCGGACGTACTTCACCGCATTGGCCGGCAGGTCCTTCCAGGACCTCGCGCCCTGGGTCGTTTCGTTCCAGCCGTCCATCTCCTCGTAGACAGGGGTCAGCTGGCTCTGGGCCTTGAGGCCGGCCGGCAGGTAGCCGATCTCCTGGCCGTCCAGCTTGTAGCTGGTGCAGATCTTCAGCTTCGGCAGGCCGTCCAGCACGTCCAGCTTGGTGAGGGCGATGCCGGCGATGCCGTTCAGGGCCACCGACTGGCGCACCAGGGCCGCGTCGAACCAGCCGCAGCGGCGCGAGCGGCCGGTGACGGTGCCGAACTCCCGGCCCACGGTCCCCAGGTGCTGGCCGACCTCGTCCTTCAGCTCGGTAGGGAACGGCCCCTCGCCCACGCGGGTGGTGTAGGCCTTGACGATGCCCAGGACATAGCCCGGCCCCTTGGGCCCGAGCCCCGAACCCGCCGCCGCCTGGCCCGCCACGGTGTTCGAGGAGGTCACATAGGGATAGGTGCCGTGGTCCACGTCCAGGAGCGCGCCCTGGGCGCCCTCGAACAGCACCCGCCGCCCGGCCTTCACCACCTCGTCCAGCATCAGCCACGCGGGCCGCGCATAGGGGAGGATCTTCGGCGCCATCTCCTCCAGCTCGGCCAGCAGGGCCGCGCCGTCGTATTCAGGCAGCCCCAGGCCCCGCCGCAGGGGGGTGTGGTGGGCCAGCAGGCGGTCGATCTTGGCCTCCAGGGCCGCCCGGTCGGCGAGGTCGGCCACGCGGATGGCGCGGCGGCCCACCTTGTCCTCATAGGCCGGGCCGATGCCNCGGCCGGTGGTGCCGATCTTGTTGGTGGCGGCGGCCTCCCGCGCNTGGTCGAGGTCNCGGTGCANCGGCAGGATCAGGCAGGCGTTGTCGGCCAGGACCAGCAGNTCCGGGGTGATGGCCACCCCCTGCTCGCCCAGGGTCGCGATNTCCTTCAGCAGATGCCAGGGGTCGACCACGACGCCGTTNCCGATGATCGACAGCTTGCCCTGGACCACGCCCGAGGGCAGCAGGCTGAGCTTGTAGGTCTGGTCGCCCACCACCAGGGTGTGGCCGGCGTTGTGGCCGCCCTGGAAGCGGACGACGACATCCGCCCGGTTCGACAGCCAGTCGACGAGCTTGCCCTTGCCTTCGTCGCCCCACTGGGCGCCGATCACGGTGACGTTGGCCATGGATACGATCCTTCCACCTGCCCGGCTAACGCCTCCCGGCCCTTCGACAGGTGCTCGGCGGGGAGGCGGGGATCGATTGCGGCGCCCGTTTAGACCAACTGGCTCTCGCCCTCAAGGCGCCCGGACGCTATCAGGCGGGTTCATGAACATCCCGCGCTTCCACCTCGCCTTTCCCGTCCGCGACCTGGAAGAAGCCCGCGCCTTCTACGGCGGGCTTCTGGGCTGCCCTGAGGGTCGCTCCAGCCCGGAATGGGTGGATTTCGATTTCCGCGGCCACCAGATCGTCGCGCACCTGGCGCCGCACGAGGTGGGCCACCGCTCGACCAATCCGGTGGACGGCGAGGACGTGCCGGTCCGCCACTTCGGCGTCATCCTGACCCTGCCCGAGTGGCATGAGCTGGCCGACCGCCTGAAGGCCGCCGGGGTGAAGTTCGTCATCGAGCCCCAGATCCGCTTCAAGGGCCAGCCCGGCGAGCAGGCGACGATGTTCTTCCTCGATCCCTCGGGCAACGCCCTGGAGTTCAAGGCCTTCGCCGACGATTCGATGGTCTTCGCCAAATGAGCGGAACGGCGCCCGCGGTCAGTTTCGCCGACATCGAGGCCGCCGCCGCCCGGCTCGCGGGCGTGGCCGTCCGGACGCCGCTCATCGAGAACCCGGCGCTGAACGAGCGCGTGGGCCACAGGGTGCTGATCAAGCCCGAGACCCTGCAGCGGGTCGGGGCCTTCAAGTTCCGCGGCGCCTACAACCGCCTCGTCCAGCTTGGCGAGGACGAGCGCCGCCGGGGCGTGGTGGCGTTCTCGTCCGGCAATCACGCGCAGGGGGTGGCCCTGGCGGCGAAGCTGCTGGGGATTCCCGCCGTCATCGTCATGCCCAAGGACGCCCCGGCCGTGAAGGTCGAGGCCACCCGGGGCTATGGCGCCGAGGTGCTGTTCTACGACCGGCTCACCGACAGCCGCGAGGCCATCGCCGCCCGCATCTCGGAGGAGCGCGGCTCGGTGGTGGTGCCGGCCTTCGACGATCCGCACATCGTGGCCGGCCAGGGCACGGCGGGCCTGGAGCTGGTCCGTCAGGCCGAGGCCCTGGACGCCCGCCTCGACCTTTTCGCCACCGGCATCAGCGGCGGCGGCCTGCTCGCCGGCGCCGCCACGGCGATCAAGCACCTGTCGCCGGACACCCAGGTGGTGGGCGTCGAGCCGGCCGGTTTCGACGACGCCAAGAAGTCCCTCGCGGCGGGCGAGATCGTGGTCCAGAAGCCCACCGGCCGCTCGCTGTGTGACGCCCTGGAGAGCCCCTTCGTCGGCGAGATCACCTTCCCGATCATGCGCCGGACGGTGTCCGCCATCACCACCGTCACCGACGCCGAGGTGACCGAGGCCATGCGCTTCGCCTTCTCCACCCTGAAGCTGGTGGTGGAGCCCGGCGGGGCGGTGAGCCTGGCGGCCCTGCTGGCGGGCAAGCTGCCGGCCGGTCCCGGCGCGACCGTGGCCATCCTGCTCTCCGGCGGCAATGTCGATCCGGAGCAGTTCGCGAAGGTGCTGCGAGGCGAGCTCTAGGGGCGGCGAGCCCTCGGGCTTCGCCCCTCAGGCCGCCAACGGCGCGCTGACCGGGTCCGGGGCGTCGCCCGGCCCTTCGGCCTTCAGCGCCCGATAGACCTCGACATAGGCGGACATGGTGGCCGCCAGGATCACGCCGTAGAACCCGGCCAGGAACCCCAGGCCCGCCAGCAGCACCACGATCCCCACGATCACGGCCGTGGCGCCGCCCGCCATCCCGGCCACGCCGAGCAGGATCATGCCCAGGATCACGGCCGGAATCATCACCACCGCGGCGATGATCAGCAGCAGGAACATCAGCGCGAGCATCATCAGCACGATGCGCCAGCCCTGGCCCCGGGTGAGACGCCACGCGTCGCGGAACACCAGGCGCTTCTCCGCGAAGGCCTGGACGACCGACGGCGCAAACCGGGCGGCGAGGTAGAGGCCGCCCACGGCCATGGCGATCACGGCCAGCACCATTCCGACCCAGCCGCCAGACGCGGCGACCATCACCACGGCCGCCGCGACGAGGCCGAGGGGCGCCGCCGCGAGGACCAGCACCAGGGTGGTGAGCGCCATCCACAACTCGCGCCGGGACAGGCGCAGGAAGAAGCCGCGCCGCTCTTCGGGGCGGAGCTGCGCCCGGATGACGGCGCCATAGACCACCGACGCCGCGGCCAGGGCCACGGCGAACATCAGCGGATAGGTGAAGATCGCGTTGGAGTCCGTCGCCTGCTGCAGGACGGCGCTCGCGGCTTCCGGATCCTCCGCCGCGGTGCGCAGGTATCTCGGCAGCCCCGGGCCGATGACGATCAGTTCCGCCACGAGGCCGGCGAGCATGTAGACGCCGCCCCAGACCAGCACCGCCAGCGGCTCGCGCCGGGCCAGACGGAAGCCCGACTTCAGCGCAGCGTCGATGGAAAACCCGGCCATGCCGCTCCCCCGAGAAACCTCGGCGGCAGGATAGGCCGCCGGGGCTTCCCTTGAACAGAGGCGCCTAAAGGCGGTCCTCGGGCGCCAGGGCCCGGGGCTCCTCGCGCGGGGTGATCAGCTTGGCCGCCCGCGGCCGGATCCAGTTCTCGAAGTCGTCCACGAACCGATAGACCACCGGCACCAGCACCAGCGACAGCAGGGTCGAGGTGATCAGGCCGCCGATCACGGCTACGGCCATGGGCTGACGGAACTCGGCGCCCTTCTCCAGGGCCAGGGCGGTGGGCAGCATGCCGGCGGCCATGGCCACGGTGGTCATGATGATCGGCCGCGCCCGCTCGCGACAGGCGTCGATCAGGGCGTCGTGCTGGCTCATGCCCTCGCGCTCGCGCTCGATGGCGTACTCCACCAGCAGGATCGAATTCTTCGCCGCCAGGCCCATCAGCATCAGGAAGCCGATCAGCGAGGGGATCGACAGCGACAGGTTGAACAGCAACAGGCCCACGAACGCCCCGCCCACCGCCAGCGGCAGGGCGGCCAGGATGACGATCGGCTTGAAGAAGCTGCGGAACAGCAGCACCAGCACCGCGAACATCAGGAAGATGGCGGTGGCGAAGGCCACCACGAAGCCGGCGAACATCTCCTGCATGGCCTCGGCGTTGCCCACCGCCCCCGGGCGCACCCCGTCGGGCAGGTTCTTCATGATCGGCAGGGCGTGGACGGCGTTGGTCGCCTCGCCCAGCTCGACCCCGTCGGCCATCTCCGCCTGGACGGTGATCTGCCGCTGGCGGTTCAGGCGATCGATCCGGGCCGGACCGGCCTGGAACTCCACGTCGGCCACGGCCCCGAGGGTGGTGACCCCGCCGGTGGCGGTAGGCAGGCGCATCTGGCGGATCTGCTCGATGTCGGCGCGGGCGTTCTCGGGGAGGCGGATGCGGATCGGGATGCGCCGCTCGCCCTCGTTCAGCTTGGCCACATTGGCGTCGATGTCGCCGACGGTGGCCACCCGGGCCACCTGGGCGATGGTGGCCACCGAGACGCCGAGGCGCGCGGCCTCGTCCGGCCGAGGCCGGATCACCACCTCGGGCCCCACGGGCGGATTGGCCGGCCGGGGATCCACCACCTCCTTCAGGCCGCGCATCTGCCGCTCGAGATCAAGGGCGGCGGCGTCCAGGGCCTCGGGGTCGTGGCCGGTGAGGATCTGCTGGAAGCCGGCCGAGCCCTGGGAGTCCAGGAAGTTGAGGCGCACATCGGGGATGGCGGCGAGTTCGTCGCGCACTCGGTCCTTCAGTTGGGCGCCGGTGACCTTGCGATCCGGCTTCAGAAGGACGGTGATGGTGCCCGAGCGCAGGTCGCTGCCGCCGGGGCCGCCGCCCGGGCCGAAATTGGCCACGGTGGAGCCCACCTGGGCGAAGACGTCGGTGACCTCGGGCTGGGCCTTCATCAGACGGGTGACCGCCTGGGCGGCCTCCTCCATGTCCTGGATGGTCGCACCCGGCGGTCCCTGGACATTGATATAGATGTAGTCGGGGTCGCCTTCCGGCTGGAAACCGGTGGGCAGCAGCGGCACCAGCATCACCGAGCCGATGAACAGCGCGAGGCCCGCGATGGCCGCCACCACCCGGTGGGCCAGGGCCCATTCCAGGGCGTTGCGGTAGAAGCCCTCGAACGGCTTGCGCTCATGCGGCTTGGAGGCCGGCTTCAGGAAGTAGGCGGCCATCAGCGGGGTCACGAGGCGCGCCACCAGCAGCGAGCACAGCACCGCCACCGAGACGGTGAGGCCGAACTCCTTGAAGAACTGGCCGGGAATGCCGGGCATGAAGCTGACCGGCGTGAACACCACCACGATGGCGAAGGTGGTCGCCACCACGGCCAGGCCGATGGCGTCGGCGCCCTGGAGGGCCGCCTGGTAGGGCCGCATGCCCCGGGCCACCCGCTTCTCGATGTTCTCGATCTCGACGATGGCGTCGTCGACCAGGATGCCGATGACCAGGGTGAGCGCCAGCAGGGTCACCATGTTCAGCGAGAACCCGGCCATCTCCATGATGAAGAAGGTCGGGATCAGCGAGATGGGCATGGCCACGACGCTGATCAGGGTCGCTCGCCACTCGCGCAGGAACAGGAACACCACCAGGCCGGCGAGCAGCATGCCTTCCACCAGCACCCGCACCGTGGCGTGGAAGTTGGCCCGGGTCTCGTCCACCGAGGCGTAGATCTTGGTGATGGTGACGCCGGGGTAGGTCTTCTGGAGCTGCTCCAGCTTGCGGTTGACCGCGTCCTCGGTGTCGACATCCGAGGCCTCCTTGGTCTTGGCCACCTGGAAGCCCACCACCGGCTGGCCGTTGAGACGGGCGAAGCCGCGGGCCTCGGAGGCCCCATCGCCGATCTCGGCCACGTCGGACAGGCGCACATAGCCGCCGGTGCCGGTGGGGATGGTCATCTGGCGCAGCTGTTCGACGGTCTGGACCGAGCCCAGAACGCGAACGGTCTGCTCGCGGCCGCCCACCTCGATCCGGCCGCCGGGGGCGTCGAGCTGGAAGCCCACGAGGGCGTTGTTCACCTGGGCCGCCGTCAGCCCCCGGGCGGCCAGCCGCACGGGGTCGATGATGACATTGATCTCCCGGGCCACGCCGCCCACCCGGGTGACCTGGGCCACGCCCTTGGCCGTCTGCAGCTCACGGGCGATGGTGTCGTCCACGAACCACGACAGCTCCTCGTCCGACATGGCGGGCGCAGCCACCGCATAGGTGACGATTGGGAAGGCGCTGTCGATCTCGACCTGGGTGATCTGCGGCTCGTCGATGTCGCGCGGCAGCACCTGCCGCGTCTGGTCGATCTTGGCGCGGACCTCGTCGGTCTTCTTCTGCAGGTCCTCGCCCATGTTGAACTGGATCGAGGTGGTGGAGACGCCCTGGGTGACCACCGACTGGATGTTGTCCACGCCGGTGATGCCGGCGATGGCGTCCTCCACCGGCCGGGTGATCTGGGTCTCCATTTCGCCGGGCGCGGCGCCCGACTGGGTGACGGTGACGGCCACCACCGGGAACTGGATGTTCGGGAACTGCTTGACCGGCAGCCGGCTGTAGGAGAGCAGCCCCGCGACCAGCAGGCCCAGGAACAGCAGGGTGACCGGGACCGGATTGCGGATCGCCCACGCCGAGATGGCGAAGTGGCGACCGCCGCCGTGGGGTTCGCTCATCGCTTGGCTCCGGCCGCTGCGGGCGCCTCGCCCTCGACGGGCCGCACCCGGTCGCCGTCCAGCAGGAAGGCGGCGGCGTTCTGAACGATGCGCGAGCCGGCCGGCGGACCGCGGACGATCTCCACCATGCCGGCGGCGCGCTGGCCGGTCTGGACGGCGGCCCGGCGGACGCGGTTGTCCGCGCCCACCACCATCACGCTCGCGCCATTGGCGTCATAGCGGATGGCCGTTTCGGGGACGGCCAGAACCGGGGCGGCGACGCCCTCGAACACCGCCTGGGCGAAGCCGCCGGCGCGGATGTCGCTGCGCACCGGCAGGGTGACACGCACCTCGCCGAGCTTGCTTTGCGGGTCGATCTGCGGGCTGACGATCCGCACCTTGCCCTGGACGCTGACGCCGCTGGGCAGGGTCACGGTGGCGGTCTGGCCCGGGCGGATGCGCGCCAGGGCGTCCTCGCTAAGGTCGGCCGACAGCTCGATCTGGCCGTCGCGGGCCATGCGGAACCAGGGCGTCCCGCCCGCGCCGGAAAGGTCGCCGGGGCGGACGTTCTTCTCGAGGATCAGGCCCGAAACCGGGGCGACCACCGACATCTTGGAGAGGCGGGTCTGGAGGTCGCGCAGGTTGGCCCGGGCCGCCTGGGCCTGGAACCGCCGCTGGGCGATCTGCTCCTGGGCCAGCACGCCCTCGCCGTCGAGGCCGTCCACCCGCTTGGCCTGGTCCTCGGCCAGGGCCGCCTGCGCTTCGGCATGGGCCACCTGGGCCTGCAGCAGGGCGGGATCAAGCTGCACCAAGGTCTGGCCGGCGCGCACATAGTCGCCCACGTCCGCCAGGACGCGCAGGACCCGGTAGCCGGTCACCTCCGGCGCCACCGCCGCCTCTTCGCGGGGGACGAGGTCGCCCGAGCCCGAGATCGTCCCGGCCAGGGGCCGCGGCTCCAGGCGCAGGACCCGGACGCTGCGGCCGGCTTCCGTCGCCTCGGCCGTCGCCTCGGGCTTCTGGCAGCCGCTCAGCGCCAGCATGGCGATCAGGGGAAGAATGGTGAGCTTCAGTCGCATCCCGTCTCTCATCGCGCCGTCTGCGGGGCTTTGGCTTGGGCGTAGGTTTGGGCGGGCCAGCCGCCGCCGATGGCCTTGTAGGCCTGCACGCTGCGGCGCAGGGCCTGGACCTGGGCCGAGGTCAACTGGGCGCGCGTCAATCGCCACGACGCCTCGGCGCTGAGCAGGGTGTTGAGGTCGGTGAGGCCCCGCTGATAGCCGGTGCGCGCAGCCTCGAAGGCCCGCCGGGCCCGGGCCTCGCCCTCGGCCAGGGTCTCCACCCGCTGCCGGTCGGCGTCGAGCCGCACCAGGGCGCCCTCGGCCTCCTGGAAAGCGGTTTGCACGGCCTTCTCGTAGGCGGTCACGGCCTGCTCGGTGCGGGCGTTCTGCGCCTTCAGGTCGGCCATCCTCTGGGGGATCGACAGGACCGGCTGCAGCACCGAGCCGCCAAGGGTCCAGCTCTGGCTCTCCGACGAGAAGCCCGGCTGCTCCTGCTTCGACCAGCCGAGGCCGGGGGTGAAGGTGAAGGTCGGGAAGAAGGCCAACTGCGCCAGCCGCTGCCGGTTCGCCGCCGAGCGCAGCCGCGCCTGGGCCTCGCGCACGTCGGGGCGACGCTGCAGGAGCTCACTGGGCAGGGACTGCGGCACGGGCGGGGCGACGCCCACCTGCGGCGGGGCGTCGATATTGGCCGTGGGCTCCACGATCCGGCCGGCCAGGATCAGCAGGGCCCGCTTCTGCACCTGCAACTCGGCCTCGAGCGCCTGGACCTGGGCCTCGGCCTGGGAGAGGTCGCCGGCGATGCGGTCGGCCTCGGCGGTGGCCGCGAGGCCGAGTTCGCCCCGCCGCGAGGCGATCCGGTAGAGTTCGCGCTGGATGCGCGCCGTCTCCTGGGCGTCGGCGAGCTGGATCGCCAGCCCCCGGGCCTGGAAATAGGCGTCGGCGGTCTGGGCCGCGATCGCCGCCCGGACGCCCTCGAAGACGAACCGCGCCGCCGCGACCTCAGCGTTGGCCGCCCGGGTCGCCGCCAGGGACCGGCCGAACAGGTCGATCTCCCAGCTGACGTTGAAGTTGGCGTTGTAGCTCTCGGACGTGCCGCTGGTGGAGAAGCCGGGAATGTTGATCTCGGCGCCCGACAGCTGGTCGGTCCGCGTGCGGCTCGCCGTCCCCCGGGCGTCGCCCGTGGGCAGATACTGCAGGATGGCGCTGGCGCGCTGGGCGCGGACCTCGTCCATGCGGGCGGCCGCGGTGCGGACGTCGGGATTTCGGGCCAGGGCCTGCTCGACGAGGGCGGTGAGCTGGACATCGCCGAACGCCGTCCACCACTGGTCGAGGGCGATGGCCTCGGCCGGAGCAGGGTCAGCCGAGGCCTCATAGGCGCCCGGCAGCGCCAGATCAGCCGGTCGCGGCGTGGCGCAGGCGGTCAGCGACAGCGCGGCCAGAACGGCGACGGAGGCGGCGTTTCGCATGGGTGTCTCGGGTCCTGGGGGAGTAAGACCGGCGTTGGTTGAACAAACTTTGAACGTCCGGCGCAACAGCCGTTGCACCGCCGACCTTTCCCTCGCGCGACCTCCCCCGCCGGAACCTCTGCCGGGCTCCGTGCGGAACGCCGTTTGCCGCAAACTCTGTATGATGTAAAGTATTTGTTGCGAGAAACTGGAGCGGCATGTCCAAGGAACACATCGGCGACGACCCCCGGCGTCTCATCAAGCTGCTGTGGGGTGTGCAGGGGCCGGCCAAGCGCGGCCCCAAGCCGCGGATCTCGCAGGACGACGTGGTGCAGGCGGCCATCGACATCGCCGACCGCGAGGGCCTGAGCGCCATCTCCATGCGCTCGCTCGCCCAGGCGGTGGGCGTCTCGCCCATGGCCATCTACACCTATGTGCAGTCGAAGTCCGAGCTGCTCGCCCTGATGTTCGACAAGGTGATCGGCGAGAGCGACCCGCTGCCGCCCGGCCTGGGCTGGCGCGAGAGCCTGGCCTTCGTCGCCCGGGCGCGCTGGGAAGTCTCGCAGCGGCGGCCCTGGCTGCTAGGCCTGACGCTCCACCGGCCGCCGCTCGGCCCCAACATCGTCGCCAAGATGGAAACGGTCATGGCCGCCCTCGACGGCACGGGCCTCACCGCCCTCGACCGCGAGATCATCATGTCCGTGCTGCACAACTACATCGAAGGCGCCCTCAACGAGGCCCGGGAGAGCCGGGAGGCCGAGCAGCGCAGCGGCCTCACCGACGCCGAGTGGGCGGGCCTCGTCCAGCCGGCGCTGCAGGAGCAGCTCGATCCCAGGCGCTTCCCGCACCTGACCCGCCTCACCGTCGCCTGGCGGGAGCATGGCGGCCGCCTCACCGACCCGCGTCAGCGCTTCGAGGCGGGGCTCCAGGTGATGCTCGACGGAATCGCCGCCTTCATCGCCCGGCGACAATCCGAGGCCTAGCTTTTCGCGCCAAGGCGGGATTAGGTCGCCCCAGCTCAACCACAGACCGAGTGCGTCACTTGAAGAAACTCCTGCTCTGCGCGGCCGCCGCGTCCGTGTTCGCGACCGCCGCCCTCGCCGCGCCCGCCCTCGATGGCGCGCGCATGAAGGAAGACATTCGCGTCCTCTCCACCGACGAGTTCGAGGGCCGCGCCCCGGCCACGGCGGGCGAGGAGAAGACCATCGCCTACCTCGTCCAGCAGCTGAAGGCGGCGGGCGTGCAGCCGGCCGGCGACCTGCAGCCCGACGGCACGCGCGCCTGGACCCAGGACGTGCCCCTGGCCCGCTTCGCCACCAAGGGCCCGGTCCACGTCTCGGTGAACGTCGCCGGCAAGACCGAGACCTGGACCCAGGGCGAGCAGATCGCCATCCGCGCCGCCCAGACGGGCATCGACCGCCTGACCCTGAAGGACGTGCCGATCGTCTTCGCCGGCTATGGCGTGAAGGCCCCCGAGCGGAACTGGGACGACTTCAAGGGCATGGACCTGAAGGGCAAGATCGCCCTGGTCCTCGTCAACGACCCCGACTTCGAGACCGGCGAAGGCGACTTCGGCGGCAAGGCCATGACCTACTATGGCCGCTGGACCTACAAGTTCGAGGAAGCCGCCCGCCAGGGCGCCGTGGGCTTCCTCGTGATCCACGAGACCGCCCCCGCCTCCTACGGCTGGGCCACCGTCAAGAACTCCAACACCAACGAGATCTTCGACGTCATCCGCAAGAACCCGTCCGAGGCCCACGCGCCTCTGGAAGGCTGGATCCAGCGCGACAACGCCGCGGCCCTGCTGAAGGCGGCCGGCTTCGATTTCGAGACCCTGAAGAAGCAGGCCCAGACCCGCGACTTCAAGCCGGTGGAGCTGAAGGGCGTCACCTTCTCTACCGACTATGAGATCGACGCCCAGAAGGTCGTCTCCAAGAACGTCGTGGCCGTCGTGCCGGGCGCCAAGCGGCCCGACGAGCGGGTGATCTACAGCGCCCACTGGGACCACCTGGGCATCGGCCTCCCCGACGCCCGTGGCGACAAGATCTACAACGGCGCCCTGGACAACGCCTCGGGCACCGCGGCCCTGCTTGAGCTGGCCCGCGTCTTCGCCGCCGGGCCGAAGCCGGACCGCTCGGTGATGTTCCTTGCGGTGACCGCCGAGGAGAAGGGTCTGCTGGGCTCGGAATACTACGCCGACAACCCGCTCTATCCGCTCGCCACCACCGTGGGCGTGCTGAACATGGACGGGGTCAACCTGCTGGGCCGGGCTAAGGACATCACCATGTCCGGCGACGCTCCGCTCACCCTGCAGGACGACATGATCAAGGTCGCCGCCAAGTACGGCATGACCTTCACCCCCGATCCGAACCCGCAGGCTGGCAGCTTCTTCCGCTCGGACCACTTCCCCTTCGCCAAGCGTGGCGTGCCGGCCATCTCGTTCGGCGCGGGCCAGAACCTGGAGAAGGGCGGCGTGGAAGCTGGCAAGGCCGCCGCCGAGGCCTATACCAAGGACAAGTACCACCAGCCGGCCGACGAATTCGATCCGAACTGGGACATGTCCGGCGCCGTTCAGGAGATCAGCGTCTTCTACGACCTGGGCGCCGAGCTCGCGAACTCCACCCGCTGGCCGGAGTGGAAGGACGGGGCCGAATTCAAGGCCGCCCGCGACGAGACCAAGTCGCAGCGCAAGTAAGGCCACCGGCGGGCGGCGCGCGTTGCGCGCCGCCCCTCAGCCGCCTCGTCCCCACCCTTTGCCCGCCAGGAGGAGCGCTTCAGGAACATCTTGAGAACGCCGCTATTCCCGACTAGCTAGAACGCGACCAACGGGAGGCGCACATGGCCGGCCAGGGCAAGATCCGCTGCGGCATCGGGGGCTGGACCTTCGAGCCCTGGCGCGGGGTGTTCTATCCCAAGGGCCTGAAACACGCCGACGAACTGGCCTATGCCTCGCGGCGGCTCACCGCCATCGAGATCAACGGCACCTACTATTCCACCTTCAAGCCCGACAGCTGGGCCAGGTGGCGCGCGGCCACGCCCGAGGGCTTCAAGTTCGCCGTGAAGGCCAGCCGCTTCTGCACCAACCGAAAGGTGCTGTCCGAGGGCAAGAGCTCCATGGACATTTTCCTGGGCCAGGGCCTGACCGAACTGGGCGACCGCCTGGGGCCGATCCTGTGGCAGTTCGCCCCGACCAAGATCTTCGACCACGACGAGTTCGCCGCCTGGCTCGACCTTCTGCCGCGCGAGCTCGACGGCCTGCCGCTCCGGCATGTGGTGGAGGTGCGCAACGCCTCCTTTGCCGATCCGAAGTTCGTCGGCCTCTGCCGGGACCGCAATGTGGCGATCTGCAACGCCGAGACCGAGAAGTACCCCTTCATTCCGGACGTGACCGCCGACTTCGTCTACCTGCGCCTGATCTCCGCCAGTGACGAAATTCCCACCGGGTACGAGGCGGCCGACCTCGACCTCTGGGCCGAGCGGTTCCGCGCCTATGCGGCCGGCGGCGTGCCCGGCGACTTCCGCCCCCTGGACCGCACGGGGCCGCCCGAGGAGCCCCGGGACGTCTACGCCTTTGTCATTCACGAGGGGAAGGTCCGCGCCCCGGCCGCGGCCATGGAGTTCATCAGGCGGGTGGATCCGGACTTCACGCCGGAGCCCTGGCCTTGACCGCGACGGAACCCCGCGCCCAGGCCATCGCCCTCGCCCGCGCTGGTCGGCTGGCCGAGGCGGCCGCGGCGCTCGAACGCCTGCTGGCGACCGCCCCCAAGGACGCCGCCGCCTGGGCCATGCTGGGCCAGCTGCGCCTCGACCTCGGCCGTTCCGCCGAGGCCCTCGCCGCCTTCGATGAGGCCGTGGCCTTGCAGTCGGAGCGGGCTGAGAATCACCTCAATCGCGGCGTGGCCCTGGGCCGCCTGGAGCGGCACGCCGAGGCCCTGGACGATTACGACAAGGCGTTGGCCCTGAGGCCCGACCTCGCGGTGGCCCACGCCAACCGCGCCCAGGCCCTGAACGAACTGTCCCGCCACGAGGAGGCCGCCGAAGCCGCCCTGGGGGCCCTGCGCCTGCATCCCGGAGACGTGGGCGCCCTCAACCATCTGGGCGTCGCCCGCCACGCCCAGCGGCGCTACGACGAGGCCCTCGAGGCCTTCCGCCAGGCGCTGAAGGTCCGCCCCGCCCATCACGACAGCCTCTGCAACCTGGGCATGACGCTCACCGCCCTCGGGCGCCACGCCGAAGCCGTGACGGCCCTGGACGCCGCCGTCGCCGCCCATCCGGACAGCAGCCTGGCGCGCTACCGCCGGGCCCACGCGCGCCTCCCTCTCGGCGACTTCGAGGGCGGCTGGGCCGACTACGAACACCGCTGGGCGACCCCGCTCTTCACGGCCCGGGCCCGCGGCCAGGTCCCGGCGCCCCTCATCCCGCGCCTGACCATCGCCCCGACGCCCGAGGACCTGGCCGGTCGCCGGGTGCTGGTGGTGGCCGAACAGGGCGTGGGCGACGAGATCATGTTCGCCAGCATCCTGCCCGATCTCGCCGCCGTGGCCCGGGAGGTCGCCCTGGTGTGCGAGCCGCGCCTTGTGGGCCTGTTCTCGGCCAGCTTCCCGCAGATCGCCTGCCTGGACCCCGAGGCCGCTCGGAGCCTGCGGGGCGGAGCCTTCGACCGGATCGTCTCCCTGGGGAGCCTGGCCCACGCCTGGCGCCGCCGCCGCGAGGACTTTCCCGGCAGGTCCTATCTGCGGCCCCCGGCCGACGCCGCCGCGGCCTGGCGCGAGCGCCTTGCCGCGGGCGACGCGGGCCCTGCGCCCCTGCGGATCGGCATCTCCTGGCGCGGCGGCCTGGCGCGCACGGGCGCCTCGGCCCGGTCCATGCCCCTGGAGCGCCTAGCCCGCGCCCTCTCCGCCCCCGGCCGAGAACTGGTGAGCCTGCAGTACGGCGACCCGCGCGAGGAAATCGCCACGGTCAACGCCGGCCTGCCCACGCCCGTCCGCGCCTTCGGCCCGGCCGAGATCGACGACTTCTCGGCCCTGGCCGGACTGGTCACGGCCCTCGATCTGGTGGTCACCGTCCAGACGGCTCTCGTCCACCTTGCCGGCGCCCTGGGCCGACCCGCCCTGGTGATGATCCCGAAGACGCCGGAATGGCGCTACGGCGCGAGCGGCGAGACCCTGCCCTGGTACGGCTCGGCGCGGCTGTTCCGCCAGGGGCCGGACGGCCAGTGGGGCCCGGTCCTGGAACGCATCGTCCGGGCGGTGGCGGAGATCGAGGGCGGACGCGCGCCGGCGGACGCCTTCGCGACGGTTTCCGCGCGGGATTGACCGACGCCGCGTCAGGGCGGCCCACTACCTCTCCAACAAGAACCCAGGGGAGGCCGCCGATGACCCATTTCACGCCCGAGGACCTGATGTTCCGGCCCGGCCTGATGAAGGGCCAGCGGGTGCTGATCACCGGCGGCGGCACGGGCCTGGGCAAGGTGATGGCCGAGGCCTGCCTGATGCTGGGCGCGGACGTCTACATCTGGGGCCGGCGGGGCAATGTCATCGAGGAGACGGCGCGCGAGCTCACCGAGCTGCACGGGGCGAGCGGCGGCCGCTGCGTGGGCCGCGCCTGCGACATCCGCGTGCCCGAGGCGATTCACGAGGCCATGGACGAGATCTGGGCCGACGGCGGAGCGCTCACGGGCCTCGTCAACAACGCCGCGGGCAACTTCATCAGCCGCACCGAGGACCTGACGCCCAAGGGCTTCGACGCCATCGCCAACATCGTCTTCCGCGGCTCGTTCTTCGTCACCCTCGACGCCGGCAAGCGCTGGCTGGCCGAGGGCAAGCCGGCCTCGGTGGTCTCGATCCTCACCACCTGGGTCTGGCACGGCGGCCCCTTCACCGTCCCCAGCGCCATGTCCAAGGCCGGGCTCAACGTCATGACCCAGTCCCTGGCGGTGGAGTGGGGCAACCGCGGCGTGCGCTTCAACGCCATCGCCCCCGGCCCCTTCCCCACCGAAGGCATGAGCGCCCGCCTCAATCCCAGCGGCGGCGCCATGGCCGAGGACAAGGACCCGATGATCCCCCTGGGCCGAAACGGCGAGATGCGCGAACTGGCGAACCTCGCCGTCTATCTGCTGCATCCCCTGTCGGCCTATGTGAACGGCCAGACCATCGCCATCGACGGCGGCGCGCACCTTCTGACCAGCGGCGGCTTCTCGCGCCTCGCCTCGTGGGGCGACGCCGAGTGGGAGGCGGCCCGCAACGCCATCCGCGCCACCAACGAGAAGGACCGCGCCCAGCGTACGGTTTAAGCGCACGGTTTGAGGACTGGCCTCCAGATAGCCGCGCAAGCCCTTGCAGGCGCTGGATTCGCCCGCGAGAATGACTCTCGTCATCTTTCCACAGGACTGCTGTAACCCGTTCATGGCCCAGGTCGCCTATCTTCCAGCCGGCAAGCGCGAGCAGACCAAGGTCCAGAACCGGCAGGCGATCCTCGACGCGGCGCGAGAGGTGTTCGGCGAGCTGGGCTATGAGGCGGCCACGGTGCGCGACATCATCCGCCGCACGGGCCTCGCGGCCGGGACCTTTTACAACTACTTCCGCTCCAAGGAAGAGGTGTTCGCCGCCCTCGCCGACGACGGGGCGCGCCGCTTCGCCCCGATCCTGAAGTCGCTTCGGGCCCAGTCCACCGACTTCGAGACCTTCGTGCGCCAGGCGATCCGCGCCTACTTCGCTTTCATGGCCGATGAGCACACCAGCTGGATCGCCCGCCGGCCGCCCGGCGAGCACCAGCCGCACATCCACGGCGAGACGCCGGAGATGGCCGCGGTCTTCGCCGAGGTGCGCGACGCGATCGTGGAGGCCATCGCCGACGGCAAGGGGCCGGCGGCCGATCCCGACTACATGGCCGCCGCCTGCATCGCGGTGGCCCGAGAACTGGGGGACAAGATGCTGGAACGCCGGCCCATCGACACCGAGGCGGCCACCGACTTCGCGGTGGCCTTCATCCTCAACGGCCTCAACGGCCTGCCGAAGGGCGCCTGACCATGGCCTCGCCCGCCGCGCAGCGCGCCATCCTCAAGCTGATCCTGTCCCTGCCCGCGCCGCTGCTGCGGCTGATGGCGGGGGGCGGGGTGGTCTATCAGGGCGGCCGCACCCTCGATCCGCGCCTGCAGTTCCTGGCCGCCCAGGCCCGCAAGGCCCCGCCCATGACCCAGGCCACCCCGGAGCAGGCCCGGGCGGGCATGGATGGCATGATCGCCGCCATGGCCGGAAAGCCCGAGCCCGGCGTCACCTGGGAAGACCTGCAGGTCCCCGGCGCCGCCGGCGACATCCCGGCCCGCGCCTATCGCCCGTCCAGCCAGGACCCGGCGGCGCCGCTGATGGTCTGGGCCCACATGGGCGGCGGGGTGATCGGCAACATCGAGACCAACCACGTCTTCTGCACCCTGCTGGCCAAGATCGCCCGGGGGCCGGTGCTGTCGGTGGACTACCGCCTGGCGCCCGAGCACCGCTTCCCGGCGGGCCTGGAGGACGTCCTCGCTGCCTACCGCTGGGGCCGCGACCATGCGGACCGCTTCGGCGCCCCCGTCGGCAAGGCGGCCATGGGCGGCGATTCCATGGGCGGCAACTTCACCGCCATCGTCTGCCAGGAGCTGAAGCGGGCCGGCGAGCCGCAGCCGGTGATGCAACTGCTCATCTACCCCTGCACGGACGTAGCCTCGCAGACGCCCTCCATGACCACCTTCGGCGACGCCTTCCCGCTGAACAGCGCCACCATGGAGTGGTTCATGGGCCACTACCTCAACCCCGGCGACGACCCGGCCGATCCGCGTCTGTCGCCGCTCAAGTCGCCGGATCTCTCGGGCCTGGCGCCCGCCGTGGTTGTCACCGCCGGGTTCGACCCCCTGGTCGACCAGGGCGAGGCCTACGCCAAGGCCCTGCGCGAGGCGGGCGTGCCGGTGACCTATCGCTGCTACGACAGCCTGGCCCACGCCTTCGTGGCCTTCACAGGCGCGGTGCCCGCCGCCGATGTGGCCAGCCGCGAGGTCGCGGGCCTCGTGCGCGAAGCCTACGAAGGCCGCGTCGGCTGATGCGGGCGCGCCGATGAGGGCCCTCGTCGTCGAGGCGCTGGCCCCTGACTACGCCGGCGTCCACATCCGCGACCTGCCCACGCCCGAGCCGGGCCCCGGCGAGGTGCGGGTGAAGGTGCTGGCCGCGGCGGTGAACTTCCCCGACCTGATGCAGACCCGGGGCGAGCACCAGCACAAGCCGCCCCTGCCCTTCATCGGCGGCATGGAGATGGCCGGGGTGGTGGACGCCGTGGGCGAGGGCGTCGCCGACTTCCGGCCCGGCGATCCCGTCTGCGGCGGCGCCCGGGGCGTATTCGCCGAATACGCCGTGGTTCCGGCGGCGGGCCTGCGGCGCAAGCCCGAGCGACTGAGCTTCGCCCAGGCCGCGGGCTATCCGGTGGCCTATCTCACCGCCTATGTGGCCCTGACGCGCTGCGCCGACGCCAAGGCGGGGGAATGGGTGCTGGTCCATGGGGCGGCGGGCGGCGTGGGCCTGGCCGCCGTGGACTACGCCAGGGTGCTCGGCTGCAAGGTGATCGCCGCCTCGGCCTCGGACGAGAAGCTGGCGGTCATCGCCCGGGAATACGACGTGGACGCCACGGTCAATGTCACCGGCGGCTTCCGGGAGCGGGTCAAGGAGATCACCGGCGGCCGCGGCGCCGACGTCATCTACGATCCGGTGGGCGGCGACGTCTTCGACGAGAGCGTCCGCTGCATCGCCTTCGGCGGCCGGCTGCTCTCGGTGGGCTTCACTTCCGGCCGGCTGCCCACGCTTCCCGTCAACCTCGCGCTGATCAAGGGCTTCTCGCTGATGGGCGTGCGGGCCGGCGAATACGGCCGCCAGTTCCCCGAGAAAGGGCGCGAGAACAATGCCGCGATCTGGAAACTGGCCGAGGACGGCCTTGTGAAGCCCCGGGTCGACGCCGAATATCCCCTCGACCGCTGGCGCGACGCCTACGAGACGCTCGCCCGGCGCACCGTCGTCGGCAAGACCATCATCCGGCCCGATCTCTGAAGGACCGCCGGTCATGACCATCAGCAGCGAAGACGACTGGAAAAGCTGAAGGCCCGTCGCGGCCCGTGGCGCTGACCCTTGCGGAATAGCGCCGCCGGGGTGTTGACACGTCAGGCCCGGTCAACTATCCACCGCGCCTCAATTTTCTACCCGGAGCCACCCAGTGAAGCGGACCTTTCAGCCCTCGCGTCTCGTGCGCAAGCGCCGTCACGGCTTCCGCCTGCGGATGTCCACCAAGAACGGCCAAAAGATCCTGGCGCGTCGCCGCGCCAAGGGCCGCAAGCGCCTGAGCGCCTGATTCCGCTTGTCCCCGCCCCGGCGGGGATCAGCTGGATTTCCTTGAACATCTTCGGGCGCCGAACGCGCTCTGACCGCCGCGCAGTTTCCCGTCCTCCCGGGAATGCGCGGCGTTAGTCTATGGTGCGCCCGTGAGCGCCGACTTCCCCATCCAACGCCTCAAGAAGCGACCGGACTTCCTGGCCTGCGCCCAGGGGGCCTCGCTCGCCCGCGGGGCCGTGGTCGTCCAGGTCCGCCCCCGCGGCGACGGCGACCCGCTCGTCCGCGCCGGCTTCACCGCCACCAAGCGCATCGGGGGAGCCGTGGTCCGCAACCGCGCCAAGCGGCGTCTGCGCGAGGCGGCCCGCCTGCTCCTGCCCGAGCACGGACGTCCCGGGCACGACTATGTGTTCATCGCCCGCGGCGGTGCGACGACCCGTCCGTGGGCCCGTTTGCTTGACGATGTGAAAAGCGCGCTGATAAGGCTCGCCGCCGAACGCGAGCCCGCCTCCCAAAGCCCAACGGCGTGATGGGCTAAGCCCCCTCTTCGGAACCCGCTCCCGACATGAGAGACGAAAACACCCGCAACACGATCATCTTCGTCGTGTGCGCGGTCCTCCTCCTGATCGCCTATCAGGTCTTCGTCATCGACCCGCAGGCCAAGCGCCGGCAGGCCGAGCTCGCGCGCCAAGCGCCGG
>Ga0065721_10048939_pt1 | contig 58658 bp, 54 predicted proteins | sample Mesricmetagenome_FD_59108 | JGI IMG/M metagenome (GOLD analysis project Ga0065721, IMG submission 59108) | Mesophilic microbial community from rice straw/compost enrichment Sample: eDNA_1 v2 (version 2) | ecosystem: Engineered > Solid waste > Grass > Composting > Bioreactor | place: USA: Davis... | reverse complement strand
GGCGGCGAAGGCCGCCGCCTTCGGCGCCTTCATGCATCAGGGCCAGATCTGCATGTCGACCGAGCGCATCATCGTCGCCGATGCGGTGGCCGACGCCTTCGTCGACAGGCTCGCCGCCCGTGCGGAAAGCCTGAAGGCCGGCGACCCGCGCGAGGACCGCCTGCCGCTCGGCACGCTGATCGGCGTCGAGGCGGCGCGGCGGATCGCGGCGATCCACGACGACGCTGTCGCCAAGGGCGCGGTGGTCCGGACCGGCGGCCCGCCGCGCGGCACGATCATGAACCCGACCGTAATCGACCATGTCACGCCGGCCATGGCGATCTACCGCGAGGAAACCTTCGCGCCGATGGTCGCCGTCATCCGCGCCGGCAGCGAGGACGAGGCGGTAACGATCGCCAACGACTGCGACTACGGCCTCGCCGCGGCGATCTTCACCCGCGACATCGGCCGTGGCCTCTCGCTTGCCCGCCGCGTCGAAAGCGGCATCTGCCACATCAACGGCGCCACCGTCTCCGACGAGCCGCAAATGCCGTTCGGCGGCGTCAAGGCGAGCGGCTACGGCCGCTTCGGCGGCCGGGCGGCGATCGAGGAATTCACCGAACTGCGCTGGATCACGATCTCGCGCCCGCCCGGCTCCTACCCGCTCTGAGCCGGACCGAAGGAGGAGGACAGGAATGATCTTCGGCAAGACCATCGTCATCACCGGTGTCGCGTCCGGCATCGGCCGGCGCACGGCAGAGCTCGCCGCGCATCTCGGGGCCGACGTGATCGGCATCGACGTCAGGAGGCCGGCGGTCGAAATCGGCCGCTTCGTCGAGGCCGATATCTCGACGCCGGACGGGGTGGAGATGCTCGCCGCGAGCCTGCCTTCGCGCCTCGACGCGCTCTGCAACGTCGCTGGCCTTTCCGGAAATCGGGGCGCGGCGGCGACGCTGTCGGTGAATTTCTACGGGCTGCGGGCGCTCTGCTACGCGCTGGCACCGAAGCTGCGCGAGGGCGGATCGATCGTCAACGTCGCCTCGGTCGCCGGCTATGGCTGGCGCTCGAACCTCAACCGCGTCGCCGCCATGGAGGACGTCTACGGCTTTCCGGACATGGCGGAACTGATCGCCGAGTTTTCCGTTCGGGACGAGGAGTGCTACCCGCTGTCGAAGGAGCTCCTGATCCTCTGGACGCAGCGCGCCGCCTTCCACCCGGAATTCCGCGACAGGGGAATCCGCGTCAACGCGGTGAGCCCGGGGCCGGTGGAGACGCCTATCCTCACCCAGTTCCGCCAGGTGCTCGGCGACGAGAAGGTGGACAGCGACATTTCCCGCGTCGGCCGCGCCGGCACGGCGGAAGACATCGCCGCGCCGATCCTGTTTCTCTGCTCGGACGCGGCGCGCTGGATCAACGGGGCCAACCTGCCGGTCGATGGCGGACTCGAGGCCTCGATCAACGCCGAGACGCTCGGCTTCTGACTTTTCATTCGCGAAGGAGACACCACATGGATATCGGGCTTCTGATCGGCGGCGCCGACGTCAAGGCGAGGGACGGCCGCAGTTACGAGCGCCGCGACCCGGTGACGGGCGAGGTGGCGACCCGGGCGCCGGCCGGCGGACCGGACGACTCGCGGGCCGCCGCGGACGCGGCGGCGGCCGCCTTTCCGGACTGGGCCGCTACCGGCCCCTCGGCGCGGCGTGCGCTCCTCCTCAAGGCCGCCGACACGATGGAGGCGCGGCGTGACGACTTCGTGCGCGCGATGACCGCCGAGACCGGCGCGACCGCGCCCTGGGCCGCCTTCAACGTGCATCTTGCCGCCAACATGCTGCGCGAGGCGGCGGCAATGACCACGCAGATTTCGGGCGAGATCATCCCGTCCGACAAGCCTGGCTCGCTCGCCATGGCGACGCGCCAGCCGCGCGGGGTCTGCCTCGGCATCGCCCCGTGGAACGCGCCGGTCATCCTCGGCACGCGCGCGCTCGCCATGCCGCTCGCCTGCGGCAACACGGTGGTGCTGAAGGCCTCCGAAATGTGCCCGGCGACGCACCGGCTGATCGGCGAGGTGCTCGTCGCCGCCGGCTTGCCGAAAGGCGTCGTCAACGTCGTCACCAACGACCCGAAGGACGCGGCCGAGGTGGTGGCGGCGCTCGTCGCTCACCCGGCGGTGCGGCACGTCAACTTCACCGGCTCGACCAAGGTCGGCCGCATCATCGCCAAGCTCGCCGCGGAGGAGCTGAAGCCCGTCCTGCTGGAACTCGGCGGCAAGGCGCCGCTCGTCGTCCTCGCCGACGCCGACATCGATGGCGCGGTCAACGCCGCGATCTTCGGCGCCTTCATGAACCAGGGCCAGATCTGCATGTCGACGGAGCGGATCATCGTCGAGGAGGCGATCGCCGACGCCTTCGTCGCCAAGCTCGCCGCCCGCGCCGCCCCGCTTCCGGCCGGCGATCCGCGCGGCCAGGTCGTGCTCGGCTCGCTCGTCAGCCTCGAGGCGGCAGAGAAAATGGACGCGCTGATCGAGGACGCGGTCGCAAAAGGCGCGCAGCTCGTCGCCGGTGGGACCCGTGACGGCGCAATCGTCGCGGCGACGCTCCTCGACCGCGTCACGCCCGACATGCGCATCTACCGCGAGGAATCGTTCGGGCCGGTCAAGCCGATCATCCGCGCGAAGGATGAGGACGACGCGGTGCGGATCGCTAACGACACCGAATACGGCCTTTCCTCCGCCGTCTTCACCGCCGACGTCCAGCGCGGACTCGACATTGCCGCGCGCATCGAATCCGGCATCTGCCACATCAACGGCCCGACGGTGGCCGACGAGGCGCAGATGCCGTTCGGCGGCGTGAAGGCGAGCGGCTACGGCCGCTTCGGCGGAAAGGCGGCGCTCGGCGAATTCACCATCACGCGCTGGGTCACGATCGAGGATCCGAACCAGCACTATCCGTTCTGAGGCACGGCGCCGGCGATCGTCAACCGGCGCTTGCCGAGCTCCCGCGCGCCTCGGCGAGAAGGCAATCGGCGACGGCATCGACGATGGCCGGTCGCCGGCCGGACGCGCGGAGAAGATGGTAGGTGCGTCCGGCGAGGACGGGGCCGAAGGGCTGCGCGAGCCGCCCGGCGCGAATCTCGTCCTCGACCAGGACGAGGCTCACGAGCGCCGCACCCTGCCCCGCCACCGCCGCCTGGATCGCGTGGCTCTCCTGCGAGAATCGCAGATGAGAGGGAGGTTCGACCGCGATCCCCGCCGCCGCCATCCACATCCGCCAGTCGGGATCGGCCGGCTCCTTGCGCCGCCAGTCGAAATGGATGAGCGGCGCCCGCGACAGATTCTGCGGATCGCGGATGCCGAGCGCCGGGTTGGCGACAGGCGCGAAGCGGTCGGCGAGCATCGGCTCGGCCTCGACGCCGGGCCATGGCCCCGCGCCGTAGCGGATGGCAATGTCGGCGCGGCCGGCGGCGAGCGTCACCGGATCGTCGGAGGCGTGCAGCCGCAGGTCCACCTGCGGGAAAGTCGCCTGCAGGCGCGCCATGCGCGGCACCAGCCAGAGTGCGGTGAAGGCGAACGTCGCCGAGATCGTCAGCGCTGGCCTCGAAACCTCGCGCGCGAGCGTCTCCAGCGCCCCGGCGATCGTGTCAAAACCGTCGCGCAGGCCCGGGAACAGGCGCCGCCCGGCTTCCGTCAGCACCACCTGCCGCGTGCGCCGCTCGAACAGGTCGACCCCAAGCCTGTCCTCCAGGGCGCGGATCTGGTGGCTGATCGCAGTCGGCGTGACGGATAACTCGTCCGCCGCCCGGCGAAAGCTGCCGTGGCGCGCGGCGGCCTCGAAGGCGCGCAGGCCGGACAGGGGCGGAAGGCGACGCATGGCAAATCCAATAGATGAATTTCATTCATCCATAAAGTGAGAAATCCCCTTTTGTCGAGAGCCGAACGCGCTGCCAGATAGATGATGAAGCCGCATCGATCCACGGGCGGCAGGGTCAATCGTCACAAGGAACTCATCCATGCTCACACGCGTCATCACCACGCCCGATCCCTACGAGCCCTATCTCCTCTCGCAGGGCATCCGCACCGGGGACTTCGTCTTCATCTCCGGCCAGGCCGGCTACGGCGATGACGGCCGCATCGTCGCGGGTGGATTCCGCGCCCAGGGCGAGCAGGCCTTCGCCAATCTCGCCCGCGCCCTCGAAGCGGGCGGCTCCAGCCTCGACAGGGTCGTCAAGGTGACGATCTTCGTCACCGACATGGCCAACTTTCCCGAGGTGGTGGAGCTGCGTCGGCGCCATTTCTCGGCGCCGTACCCGGCCGACACGATCGTCGAGGTGAAGGCGCTCTATACGCCGGAAGCGGCGATCGAGATCGAGGCGATCGCGCTCGCCGCGTGACGCCGCGCCGGGCGGCCGGTTCGGAGTCAAGCTTTGAGAGCGGCGGCGTAGATGTCGGGCTTGAAGCCGACGAGGCGACGGTCGCCGAGATCCAGCACGGGGCGCTTGATCATCGACGGCTGGGCGAGCATCAGCGCGATCGCCTTCGCCTCGTCGAGGCCGCCCTTGTCGGCCTCCGGCAGCGCGCGGAAGGTGGTGCCGGCGCGGTTCAGAACCACCTCCCAGCCGAGTTCCTTCACCCAGGCCGAGAGCCGCTCGCGGTCGATGCCGTCCGCCTTGTAGTCATGGAAGGCATAGGCAACGCCGTGCTCCTCGAGCCAGGTGCGCGCCTTCTTCATCGTGTCGCAGTTCTTGATGCCGTAGATGGTGATCGTCGGCTTTCCGGCCATTCCCGTCTCCCTTCGATTGCGGCCCGGTGATACCGCGCCGCCTGCGGCCGGGGAACCGGGAGCCGGCATTTTGCCGTGGACGAAACGCCGCGGGTGCAAGCAGCGTCATGGGCCCGGTACTTGCTGCTCATCCCGATCTGACACATGGATCACAGTCTCGGTAACCATTCCGAAACCCTAATTCGTGTATTTGACAGGGTTGCACCGGCAGATTCAAATTCCGCGAAAACGGGGATTCGGGGACCGGGGGTCATGTCCACACGGTTGCGCGGGCCGCTGCTCGCCGTCTTGTTCTTGTGCCTGTCGCCGGCGGTCGCCCCGGCGGCGAGCCTGCTCGTCCCCGATTCGAGTGCCATGGCCGTCGGCGCGGCCATGCCCATGCCAAGCGGCCACCGCGAATTCTGCCTCGCCCATCCTCAGGAATGCGGCCCGGTCGTGGCTGCGGACCCGATCGAGATGACGCCGGCGCGCTGGCGCACCATCTGGAAGGTGAATCGCGCGGTGAACGCCACGATACGCGGCCGCACCGACATGGAGATCTTCGGCCGCGAGGAGGTCTGGACCTATCCCGACACGGAAGGCGACTGCGAGGACTTCGCGCTCCTGAAGCGCCGGCAGCTCATCGAGGCCGGCTTCCCGGAAGCCGACCTCCTGATGACGACGGTGCGGCTCGAAGACGGCTCCGGCCACGCCGTGCTCACCCTCAGGACGTCGGACGGCGACTACGTGCTCGACAATCTCGAGAACCGCGTCCTGCCGTGGCGGGAGACGGCCTACGACTACGTCCGGCGCCAGTCGTCCGCGAATGCAGGCCTCTGGCTCTCGATCGAGAATGGCGGCGGCACGAGGCTCGCGCTCGAATCGGTCTCGAAGTCGAACTAGCCGGAAGGCCCTCCTAGGCGGTTTCACGCCCATTCCAGACAGCCCGAACGGGCAGCGTCGCCAGCTGCGCCCTACGCCCTGCGTCGAATGAAGTGGATTACTCCCACTCATCTATTTTTGGCTATGTTAATGCGCTGATTTTTCAGCGCAATTTTTTTCGATCGCGCGTCGCGATCCGAACTGCGAACCGACAAAATTTCTTGGTGCTGATTTTCAACAGAAAATCGCGCGATTCAGGCTCAACGAGGTTTCAGCGACTATCGACAACGATCGGTCGATTTTTCGCTTCGTCGATCACGCAGCGCATTGCACGCCACCGTGAGAAATACCGTCATCGCTTTAGCACGACCAGCAGCCATTCGCCATCGGCTCGCACGCCAAGTTTCTCGCTTAGTACCATCTCGACGGCGTGAAGGCGTGATCGTCGTCGTCGCCGAACAAATGCGCAGCCGCGAACCGCTCCTCGATCGCCTGCGCAGAAAGGCGCGCCTCACGCTTTGCCAAGTGATCCCGTGCCCAAGCGAGGAAGGTCGAAAGGCGTGGTGTCGATTCGACCGCGACTTCTGTCGTGAGCATGGCGATGAGCCGGCGCAGCCGATCGAGCTCGTCGAGTTCCGCCAGGATGGCCCCAAGCCCAGCGATGCGACGATCCTCGATATGTTTGGCACGCTCCGCCAGTTCGCGCCGGCGTCGCTCTTCCTCTCTTCTCCGCTCCTCGGCTTCTCTCTTGAGACGTTGCTCTGTTTTTGCCGCGGCGAGCACCGCCAGCCCCACGCCGATCTCGCTCGCCATATTCTCGAGCCGCTGGATCTTGGCGTCGCGGAAGCTGCGACGAGGGCCCGCGCCTCCTCCGAACACATAGACCTGCTCGAACTCGAACGAGAGCTGACCTGTCGGGTGGTAGTCCCATTCGGGAAATTGCGGCCTATCGAAAAATACTGAATCCCAGCCGTTGCGCCTTGCCGCCAAGTCGCGCTTGCGCTGCCACGCCTCCTCCTTGGTGCGCTCGGCATCGGTCAGCACATGCTTCTCGCGCTTGACCAGCTCGGAGATCGAAAAACCGATGACTTCGGTCTCAGATTTGAGGTGCGCCGCGCCCTCGCCTCCGACAAGCTGGAATCCCTGCAAGGAAGCCGCCCGTACGATCCGTGGCAGGATAACTGCGAGGCGATCGACGGATCGCGGCGCAACCTCGCACTTGATGAGTCCACCTTGGCTGACGGCGACCAGGCCGATATCGGATGGTTTCGCCTTTCTGAGCGTGGCGATGGTGCGGTCGACGATCGGGTGCGGCGGTGCGGCTTCGTTGTCGTCGCCGTCGGATGCCAGAACACGTGCCTGCTCGCGTGCGGCTGCCAGATTGGCCGATTCACGACCGAACTCACCATCGGCAATCGTGATCCTGTCGGGAGCACCGGGCTTGGCTTCCGGCAGTGGCGTCTGCTTCACCTTCTTTCCGGCCGCCTTCTTCGCCCACCAGCCAAGCGGCGGGTTGGGGATACCGTGCTTTCTGCAGATCTTGTGAAGCGCAACATCAGAGATGGCGAACTCTTTCGCCAAGTGCGTCATCGGCTTGGACCAGACGAGCTCATAGAGTTGCTCACGCGTGAAGACTCGGGCCACGGTCACCCTCTCGTCAATCCGTACACCTTCGGAGGTGCAATCAAGTTGGTTGCGACCGCGCACGCCATTAATAGGTCAGGTGTCACGGCCCTTCGTGCTACCACCCAGCGCAGCTCCGTCAGAGAAATGTATGCACGCTTCTGACGGATGGGGTCGAAACTCACTCGACGAGGTACGTCATCGTCCATTGAACCAGACATCAACCGTCGAGCCCACGATGCTTCCGCACGTTCTGACACTTCCAGGCAAGCATTGGCATCGCCCCCATGCGGGCGCGGATCTCGGGTTCAACGTCCAGCAGAGCGGTATTGACCTCCCCACGGTCGAGTACGCAGTCGAGGAATTCCCGCTCGGCCGTCGTCAAGTCGAGAAGAAAGGCAAACTTCTCTCGGCAGAGCGCAACGGTTTCCTCAACCCAAGTGTCGATCGCACGCCGGTCAGCGAAATAGCCGCGCGGCAGACAAATCATAAGCTTTTGCCGAAGTTCGCGCGGATCGCCTTTGATGGAATCGATTGACACTGTTCGCCAGTCTCGGCGCCCGCAGGCGCCAAAAGCGAGCATGGCGGCCTTGATCTTCGTCCAGTCGAGCCCATCCAGCGACAGGATACGGCGCGCGTCAAAAAGATCGCGCGCTGCGTGCCGGTCGAAGAGTGCAACGAGCTTGCCGGCGACGATCTCATGGAGGTCGAGGACCAGCACTCGTTCTGCGCGTACGTCACCGAGCGCAGTGGACGGCATACGAGTGGCGCCGAACAACGGCTGTCGCGCCATATAATTCACATCGAGCTCCAACGTGGCGTTTCCACCCAACGCTGAGGCAAAGCGCAGAAGCCACTTGCCGCCCGCATGCTCATCAGGCTGGCGTCGAACGACATAGCCTTGAGATGCGAGGAGACGGTTGAGAGCAGCTTCGACCTCTGGCCGCTCAGCTTCCATCGCCGATCGCTCAAGCGCACCGATATAGTTGAGGTCGATATCGACCGACAGCCGGTCGAGACCAAGATGAAAGACATTGAGCGCCGTGCCGCCCTTGAGAGCGAGCCGTTCACTCAAGATGGTATCGCCCGCAGTTTCCTGCAGGATATCGAGCAGCCGGATTACCTTTTCGAGCGTCCCAGCCTGATGACCGGTATCGTCAGCAATCCGCTGAAGCGTCTGAACCGAAGGCGCCGCCATTCACAGCCCCTCGAACCGGCGTTCTACGACGTCGACGGGCAGGATTACGTTCCAGCCCTTGGCCGTCCTCCCCTCTCCCGCCCTGGTGCCCAGGGCATAACGGGCCTGACGCGGTGCCATCGCGTGCAGTTGCCGGAGCGCTGCGTCGGGAATGCCAAGCCGCTTTTGTTCGCGCTCGAGCCAGAAGCCCAGCGCGCCGGCCGCCGCCGCGTTGCCGAGCGCGCGCATGTGGCGAACCAGTGCTGCAGCATCGACCCGTGCCACGAGGTCGAGAGAGTTGAACAGCTCATCCGCCCCGCCGGCGAGTTCGTAGCGGTCGAACAGATCTGCGATCGTTCGCTCGACCGTCGTGACGCGAACATCGAGCCCCATGCGGTCAACCACCATCACCCCGTCCTTCAATGCTCCGTCTCGTCGGGTAAAGCCGCGCCGCGGCTTGATGAAGCGGCAGGAGAAGCCGGCGGCTTCAAGCACGCCTGGCTCGCCGGGCGCGATCACCTGGACCTCATACCCCTCCGTGTAGGCGGAGCCGTGCAGCTCCAGCGCTGAGTGATAGGCGATGACAGCGCCCCGGCGCAGTCGGGACGCTGCCAAGAACCGATCGACCGACCACTTTCGGGCGTCGGCGTGTTTGGGAACGGAAGCGAAGACGCCACGCGCGACCCGCTTGATGTTGCCGGCTTGAAGGTGCTGAGCAAGCATCGCGGTGACGACCTTGTCACTCGGGTCTCGGCCTACCGCAGCCGCGTACTCCGCGCGGTCGAAGACCGGATGCGCGCTAAAGAAAGGGGCGGAGACGAGCCGGGACATGACATGAGTTACTTTGTCTAAGTCGGAGATAACCATATATAAAATATGGTTCAATCCGTCAACGAGAGAGTCCCGCTTTCCCAATGCGGCCCTTCTCGTACACAGGTCTTAGCCACATATCATATATTGCTTCATACAGTCATAACAAAGTTATGGCCCTGCCGATCTGCCCTCCGAAGGCGAAGGCCGCACGTTCGAATCGTGCCGGGTGCGCCAACTGTGACCCCTCTCTCAGGAAGGGCAGCCGCCGTTAGCGGCATCATCGGCTAAGCGGGATTGCAGGAAGACCGCAATCAGGGCAGCCTTGCAGCTCCCTGGCGCTGCCGGAGGCTATCTGCCCAAGCAGCCAAAGCGCTGATCTCGTCTGAGAGCACATCCGGCCTCGGCAACGGCCGATTCAGTGCGGCGGCGGCGCTGTGCAGCAATTCGGAGCAGCGGCCAAATCCGTCCCGCATGGCCTCGCAATCGGCAACGGTGATTGCAGTCAATTTGACCAAACCCGACGTTTTCACTTCGTTGGATAGCCGCCGGATGACATGCCCGACAACTTCCTCAACCGCGATCTCCCATGTGTCGCGCAGCGTTCCGGCGATGGATTTGACGGTCTTGCGCCATTCGTCCTCGTTGCCCTGATCGAAGTAGTAGCGTTCGTTCGCGAGCTGATTGGTCAGGCTCGCCGTAATATCGCTGACACGCCGCGCTTTGAATGGCGGCTCGCTACGGCAAAAGCCGGCCTTGTCTGCGCCCCGACTGACAGAGCTGATTGCAACTTGCGGTTTTGGATCGGCGTTATTCGCCGCACGGTTCAACTCGAACAAGAAGGCAAGGTCATGCGTAAAAACTATGACCTGCCGGCGTGCCGCTTCGGCGACCAAACGTTTCGCGACAGCCTCTCGGTGCATGTGGTCGAGTGACGATACTGGATCGTCAAAAACAATGCCGGACTTGTTCTCGGTGGTGGCAAGTTCCGCCATGAATGCAGCAAGCGCCACACAACGATGCTCCCCTTCGCTCAAGACCTGGCCCACAGCGGCACTCGGCTTGCGGGTCAGCCCGACCTTGAAACGAGGAACGCCTTGCGCACTGTTCTGCTGGCGCAGCTCTACCGCGAGGCCAGCGATCTCGAAACTCGCGACTTCACGGGCGAACTGCGCACGAAGCGCGTCCGTCACCAATGCCTGCGCAATCTCGGTGCTCTTGGTCGTGATGCGATTGGTGGCGGTGTCCCGCTGGGCCGTCTCAAGACGAGCAATCTGCTTCAAGCGGTCGATCTCTGCAAGAACATCCGCCTTGATACCGCTAAGCCATTGCCGATCGGCAAGTTCGGCCTTTTCAGCAAGCAACGCCGCACGCGACGGAGAGTCGGCTTCGGCGGCCAAGGCGTGCGAACGCGTTACAATATCCGCGATCTGATCGGTCAGTGCTTGGCGCGGATAGGAGACAATAGGCGCGTCGAGCGTGGCGGCAGGATTCGCGTGGCGTCGTCTGATCTGGCGATGACGCCACAGCGCGCGCAAGACGACATTCCTGACTTCCAATGCCAGGGTGTCCTGCCGCAGCTCATCGCGGACGGTCGCCACGATGTTTGCAAGCTCGGTCAGCGAAAACGCGGCACCCTCGAATGTCGCAAGCGCCTCATCGTATGCCGCACGGGCGGCCTCGGCGCGCTGCTGGCTATCGTCGCGCACGAATGCCTCAAAGCGGTTGAGCCGACTGGCGGCAACAGGGGTCAATTCCTGCTGGCAAAGAACACATACGCTGCCAGGATCGATTACAGGGAAGCGTCGGTCGGGATACGCTTCTTGATCGGAAAATGCTCGCGCGCTCGCCCATAGCGCCTGCCAAACATCTGACCCGATCTGCGGCAATGGTTCGTCGTGGAAGAGCGCGCCGGACGCGGCTTCTGCCGCCCGTCGCGCCGTATCGCTGACGTCCGCGAGCCGACGCAGATTGGAGGCCGTATCGTCGCCGATCGACGCAAACAGCACATCGAGGCGCGCAATATGTCCCTCGACCTTGGACTTTAGCACGGCGAGTTGACGCGCCGCGCGGGCCGGATCGCCGGAAAGGTCCGCCGTGAGCTGGGCCAACCGGTCTTGCTCTGCTTGGGTGAGCGCAGCCAGTCTCTCGACGGTGGCAGGGTCGGTGTTAGCGGCAAGTCGGGCCATAAGCCTGCCTACGGCCGTCGTCGAGCTGCACGTCGGGGATTTGATGCTTTGTGGCGTCTGTGCCTTAATCTGCGTGATTTCGGCGGCCAGCTTGTCTTTGACCGACTTGCAGATCTGGGCCAACGCTCCGAGCAATTTGAGCGGGAACGGCGTATAGGCCACGTCATTGGTTTCATCGACGTGGATATTGGCTGTACGCGAATCGAAAACGCTAACGGCCGACAGCGCGGCATCGGCCGCCTGACCGAGCTGCCACGCGCAAGTGCGATTCTGACCGCTGATCGCGTATTCTATCGTAGCGCAGGGTGTGCCCGGTGCCGGGTCATAGATGTCGGGTATGATCTCCTCAACACGGCTCGGCATACGGGCACGACATGCCTTCTTCAGGATGCGTGCATAGCCGGATTTGCCCGATCCGTTATCGCCATAGATGATCGTCAGTCCGACGCGGTGGAGCGTCAGCCGCTGGTCAGCGACCAAGGCGTTGACATGTCGGACGCCATGCACCTGTCTTAGATAGACTTCGCCCTGCTCGCGGCTGGGATCGCGCAAATGTTCGGCATTCAGCGGTGCCGCTTGGCTTTCTCCCTTGCAAATGGAGACCAGTTCGTCGATCTCAGCCGGCTCCAACGTCGCCTGAGTCGCAAGCCGCCGCAGGGCGTCTTTCTGCCAGTTCGGACTATCGGCAGACCACGCAAGAATGTTGGCAAGCGCCTCTGCCTCAGTCGTCATCCGGTGTCACCCCCCAATATTGGTATGTCCGCTTTCGCGCTGAACCAGCCGAGCTGATTTCAGGTCATACACATAGCCGGTGATCGTCCCGTCCCTGATCTTTTCGATTGCCTCGTCGATCACGAAAAGGGGCACGAGGAACCATTCGCGTGGGATGACGGGCTGACCAAATCGGTCCTTGATCTCGATGTCGAGCCGGGCCGGACCGAAGATCCGATGGATCAGGTTCTCAAGCCGCGTGCGGTTGATGTTGAACAGCTCGTAGGTGGCAACGACCTCGACCTCAGCCATGAGGAAGGTCGGATCGAGCTTGGCATTGGCGAGGCGGCGCGCAATATCGCCGCCGGTCACGCCGATCTTGTGCAGCACGTCACGGTGGGCCGCGACGGCCGGGTGGTCGGACTTACTGCGCAGCACATAAACGATGCCGCTGGCCTCATCCCCTTCTTCATTCTGATCAGAGAACAATGGGCCGGCCGAGAGCTCGACGATCCGCCGTCCGGCCGGGTCCTGTTGCAGCGCCTTTTGGAGCGACCGCATAAGCAGATTGCTCTCGGTGCCGTTGTCGAAGATCACACGCAGCCGGGCGTCGATATTGCCGTGCTCGTTGACCGTGGGCTGTTCCATAGTTGCGACATAGGCTTTCTGACCGCCCAAAATATAGAAGCGGCCTGGCGCGATCTCGGACTTGCGCTCGAAGCGGCGGGTCTGCCGAAGACCGGCGCCAAGCTCCTTTTGCACCTGCTCAAACAGCGGTTTGAAGTCGTCGAAATCCTCGCATCTCTGGCGGTTGGCGATTTCCTCGGCTGCGCGTTTGTCGGCAACGGAGCGGACATGCCGCAACTCCGTGATGTCGCCAGGTGTGGCATCATCCACGCCGAGCTGCGCCAGAAGCTCGTCATCATCGATATCGTCCGGAACTCTGACCGAGTCGGGCTGCGCATCGGCCAGAAGCCCTTGATGGTCGAGGGATTCGATCACGGCGCGGCACTCGGCCTGCTCACGCAGGCGATCCAGCCGCACGGCATACAAGCGCTCGAAAATGTCGCGGTCCTCGCCGTGTTGCGGGGCGCGGCCGTGCTGCTCGACGAACCGCTGTATCTCCTCGAAACCGGCGATGATCCGCTCCTCGCGAGGCGTCCGGCTCGCCTCCTTCTTTGCCTCGGCCTCGACGCCAAGCTCGGCGAGAAGCGCGTCGTCCTCGTCGGTGAAGCCTTTAGCCACGGGCGGCCTCCGCCTTCATGCGTTGAAGGAACGCCACGCCCTCGGCCATGCGCTTTTCCCAAGCGTCGGGCGACGTGATGGACGGCAAGCGTCCGCGCTCTTGCTTGAACTTCAAGGCCCGCTTGGCAAGCTCGCGCGCCTCCTCGATGGTCAGATTGACACGCTTGGCGCCGATCACGGCGGCGACCTGCTTCAGGCTCTCCTCGCTCATGGTCTTGGCGAGAATGGCATAGGCTTCGCCGAACGGATTGATGCGGTCGATCAGGTCTATGTCCAACTCGCGCACATCCATTGCGTATTTGCGGACGCCCTCAATGAAGGCGGTATTGAGGCTCTTTTCACCGTCACCCTCGGCTCCCCCAAGCGCGACTTCCTTGGCTTTCTGCGTGAGATTCAGGGCTGCGACGGCGTGCTGGCGCACGGCCTCCTGATCTTCCTCATCCAGCTCGGGATATTTGTCCTTGATGATCTTACCCATGCGAAGCTGAGTCAGCTCCTCCGGCACCAGCTCGGGATCGAACAGGCCGCGCTCGATCGTGGTCTTGTCCTGCACGAAAGCGGCAATGACCTCGTTCAGGTCCTGCTGGCAGATGCGTTGCGCCTCCTCGCTCTTCGGCTCGACAAGGCCCCTAATCTCAATCTGGAACTGGCCCGTCTCCTCGCTGAAGCCGACATTGGTCTTGTTCGGATCGTAGCCGCCCTCGCCATAGTCGAAGCCCGGCGTCGGGCCGCTCTGCGGGTTCTTAGGCTTGAACTCGAAGCGCGGCGCAAGCACCTGCTCCATGAGAAGGCTGGCAGCGATGGCCTTCAGCGTGTCGTTCACGGCCTCGGTGACGGCTTCTTCCGACGCATCCGGCTCGGCGATCAGGTTGGTGAAGCGAGCGCGCCCCTTGCCCGGCGCGTCGCGGGTGGCGCGCCCGATGATCTGCACGATTTCGGTGAGACTCGACCGATAGCCGACCGTCAGCGCGTGCTCGCACCAGATCCAGTCGAATCCTTCCTTCGCCATGCCGAGCGCGATGATGATGTCCACATGGTCGCGGTTGTTCTTCTGCGCTGGGTCCTTGAGCGCGGCGGTCACGCGGTCGCGCTTGGCGGGATCGTCGTCCACCAGGTCGGCGATGCGAAGAAGGCGGCCTCCCGGGGTCCTGACCAGTTGGAAGCCGGTTACAGGATCACGGCCCTGCCATTCGCCCAGCTCGTGGAGGATATGTTCCACCTCCTTGATCTTGTCGCCCATGCTTTCGCGGGAATTGACGTTCGGGATGTGGACGATGGTTTTCTCGGCCGGGTCGAGCACCTTCAGGATGTCGTCCGTATACGGGCCGTTGTAGAAGAAGTAACCGATGTCGAGTTGCTTGAGATATTCGTAGCCGTTGAGCTGCTCATAGTAGGTGTAGGTGACGGTGTCGAACTTCGACTCGTCCTGCGGGGCGAGCACGGCTTCGGCGTCGCCCCGGAAATAGGAGCCCGTCATCGCCACGATATGCACGCGGTCGCGAGCGATGAACTGGCCGAGATGCAGGCCGAGCTTGTTGTCGGGGTTGGCCGAGACGTGATGGAACTCGTCAACCGCGATCAGCCGGTCATCGAAGGCTTCCACCCCGAACCTGTCCACGGCGAAGCGGAAGGTGGCATGGGTGCAGACCAGCACCTTGTCGTCGCTTTTCAGGAACGCCTCGACGGAATTCACCTTCCCGCCATTGTCCGAGCCCGGCGCGTTGCAGAGGTTCCACTTCGGCGCGACGATCCAGTCCGTCCAGAAGCCGAACTTGGACAAGGCTTCATCGTTGAAGCTCGCGCCGATGGACTTTTCCGGCACGACGATAATGGCCTGACGAAGTCCCTGATTGTGCAGCTTGTCGAGGGCGATGAACATGAGCGCGCGACTCTTGCCGGAAGCCGGCGGCGACTTGATGAGAAGATATTGCTCGCCCCGTTTCTCATAGGCGCGCTCCTGCATCGGCCTCATGCCGAGGGCATTGGCCTTCGTCGAGCTGCCGTTGCGCGCGTAGGTGACAGAGACGGAGGGGACGGATTTGGCTTCCGGCTTCATTTTCTTTCCCCCGCAACGCTGGCAAGCGCCGCCTTAAGCACCTGAAAACAGACTTTCGCCGTATGCTGATCCGGCGTAAAGCCGGATAGCATTTGCTCATATGGGTGAATGTAATTGCGAAAATCCCGAAGCCCGTGACTGAATTTTTTGACGTCGGGTTTCAGCAACCCAGCCTCGCAGGCGACATCTATGAACTGTGCGAGGCTCCATTCGTGAAACCGCTTCACGCTGCCGTCAACGGCCTTCGGGCTGGCCGAAGCCCTGTTGAAGCGGCCTGGTTCCTTCTGCGCCGCTCCGAGAAGGACGGCTTCCAGCACACTGCCGCACAGGAAGATGGTGGAAAGATACGCGCCTGCGCCCACCGCTATCCGCGCTTCGTTAAGACGGCTCTCGATGATCGGCACGGCCTGCGCTTCAATCGGGAGTTTCTGGATATTGGGAATGGAAAATTCGCGATGCAGAAATTCGTCAATGGTCTGGCTCGGCTTCGTGGGTGCAGGCACTCCGGAAAGCCGCGAGACGATGCCGCGCGCTTTCTCCAGCACGGATGTTTCAACGTCACGGTTGTTCAGGCTGCAATCGGCCTCATATGCTTCCAGCATCTCCCCCAGCACCCTTCCGACCAGAACATCCGGCTCCTGCTCCCAGAAAGCGCGCATCTTCTTGGCCTTGGAGGTGCCGTAGGTCTGATACTTCTGGCCATGAATATTGATCTTGTGCCGATTGAAAAACTCTCCGAACGTCGCGTCGGAATAGTCCAGAACATAGCCGCTCTGCATCCCAAGCAGCTTTTCAAAGTAGCGCTTTTCAATATCGGTGAGGCTGCTCATGCTGCTCCCACCTTCCGCTTCTTTCCGGTCCCCGCTCCAGCGGTCATCTTGTTGTAAAGCTCGAACAGCTTTTCCAGCCGCTCGGTGTCATTTCGGAACCGTCGGCCGATATAGATGCGCTCAAGCACCTCGTCGTTGCGCTCGTGGGCTTCGCGCAAATCGGTTGGCATCTTGTCCGGGTCATAGAGATCGGCGATGGTCGCCGGGAAATGCGCTTCGCGCGCCAACAGAATGTCCTCGGCACAGCGGGTCAGGTCGACCTTGTTCTTCTCGGTGAGCGTGGGAACCGGGAAGGTGTTCCAACCGAGTGTGTTGGAATAGCGGAAATCGGTTTTCAGCTTGCCGCAGACGGTGGCGATCCAGACCAGGTGCAGGCGCGAGGCGATCAGCGCCATGTTCCACAGCGGGGCGTCATAGAGGGCGAAGGCGAGGTTTGAGACAATCGTTCCGCGCGGCAAATAGCCAACGGGCAGATATGCTCTCGACTCGGATGAAACGCTTGGAACGACAATGACAGTCTCGTCGCCTTTTTGCCGGACTTCGCCAAATCGGTATGGTGTCGCGGCAAGCGCCCTTGTGGTCGCCCGATCTGACTGGGCACGCTGCGCGCGAACGCAGCCAAACCGTTCTTTCAGCCAAGAATTTTCGCTTGCCGCCGGATACTCATTGTCTCCAACCCAGATGCACCGGCGTTCAATCCCGCGGATGAACTCTTGTGATCCGACAAACCGCCGGATGAAGGCGGAAGGCACGCCATGATCTCGCACGGCGAGACCCGCCTTGCTTGCGTCGAGCAACAGATGCCCGCCATCATTGGGCATATTGCCGAAGCTCATGTCATTCAAGCCACCGAGAGGTCGAGAAAGCTGCCCCACGACAGCATTTTGGCCCGGAACCAAATAGGCGTTGATGTTCTCAACCTCTTTGACAATCGCGCCGTTACCATCTGAGTCGGAAAATAGCTGCCGCGTTCGGCCCGCGTGATTGGAAATGCCCACAATGACGACGGTAACACCAGCATTGTAGCTGGCGAGGTTTGCCCATTTGAACGATGTATGGGCGAAGGCAATTTCATGCCCGGTTGCGAAGATCAACGACCATAGGGTCTCCACCTGTCGGCCTTGGCAGATGGAATTGGTGGACACAAACGCGGCGACCGTGGGTGTCGCCGTTCCATAGTCCGCCGCCTTCATGAACCAGCCAGCGACGTAATCGAGCGATTTCCAGTTGGTCGTGCGACCCTCGAAAATGGCTTTCAGGTCGGACTTCTGCTCATCGGTCTGCCATTGGCTCCCTCGATAAGGCGGATTCCCGCAGACATAGGTCTCTCCACCTTCGTTCTCGAAGTCGATCTGCGATTGATCGAGCAGCGTGTGAAACAGGTCATCGGCCCGATGCTTGACCCCTGTCCCAGTCGGCGGGCAAATACTCAGCCAGTCGAGCCGCAGCGCATTACCACAGGTGATCCAGTTTTCGGCGTCGAGCGGCAGGAAGTCTCGCAGGGCCTCCTTCTGGCCGCGATAAAGCACGTCGCATTGATATTCGGCGATGATAAGGGCGAGGCGCGCGATCTCGGCCGGGAAGCTGCGCAGCTCGATCCCTCGGAAGTTGGTCAGCGGGATTTCGCTCCGCCTGTCCGGCTCGCCGCGGCGTTTGTTGATCTCGGCCTCGATCTCCCGCATCTGCTTGTAAGCGATGACAAGGAAGTTGCCGGAGCCGCAGGCCGGATCGAAGACCCTGATCCGCGACATACGCTTGCGCAGATTCAGCAACATGCGGGGATTGTCCCCCGCCTCGTCGAGTCGCGCACGCAGATCGTCGAGGAACAGCGGATTGAGCACCTTCAGGATGTTCGGAACGCTGGTGTAGTGCATCCCGAGCGCGCCGCGCTCCTCGTCATCGGCCACGGCCTGAATCATCGAGCCGAAGATGTCCGGGTTAATCTTTTTCCAGTCGAGGCCGCCGATGTGGAGAAGGTAGGAGCGCGCGATCCGACTGAAGCGCGGCACGTCCATGGTGCCGGAAAACAGGCCACCATTCACATAGGGAAACTGGTCGGCCCAGCGGGGGGTGTTCGCCGCCGCCCGCTCTGCGTGCTTCATATTCATGGCGCGGAACAGCGTGCCGATCACCTCGTGGGTGTTCGACGAGTCCTTGGCGCTCATCTGCTCCACGGTCGAGGTAAACAGGAGCGGCTTGGCAAAGATGTCGGTGTCCTCGGCAAAGAAGCAGAAAATCAGCCGCGCCATGAAGTGATTCATGTCGGGACGGCGCTCAGCCGTGCCCCAATCCGGGTTGTCCTTCAGAAGCTCGACATAGAGTCGGTTCAAGCGGCTGGTCGCGCGAATATCGAATGAGCTGTCGCGGACCTGCTTGACGGTGGTAATCCCGGCAAGGGGCAGGAAGAAGCCGAAATGGTCGGGGAAGTCGGCATAGGCGCAGGCGACCGTCTCGCCCGACGCCAGATCCTCGGCCTCGAACGTGTCGCCGTCCGTCGCCAGAACGAATTTCGCCTTCGCCCGCGTCGTCGCCGGGCTGGCCTTCAGTGCGGCAAGGGTGCGCGTCACCGTGCCGGGGACGGCGACGGCGATATGGATGTTGTTGGTCTGAAGGACACCGCCAAGGTCGGACTTGTTCGACTCGCCCTTGCGCAGTCGTTTTAGGGTCGTTTCCTTGTTTCCGAAGGCTTGCAGGAAGAGATAGGGGAACTCCTCGGCGTCGAACGGCTGCTCGGCGAGTTTCGATATGGCCTCCTCAATCTCGACGGCGTTCATCGTTCCCCCGCGCCGTCCGTGGCCGTAGGCTCGAAGGGCTCAACCTTGATTTTCTTGGCCCTGCGCATGACCTCGGCCAGCTCGTAGTCGAGCTGCCGGATCAGCCATTCGCGCGCGGGCGTGCCGAACGCCTTTTCCAGCCGGACGGCCATCTCCGGCGAGATACCCGACCGGGCGTTCAGCAAGTTGCTGAGAGTCTGCCGATCAACGCCGAGGATTCGGGCAGCGTCGGTGACGCTTAACCCATTCTTTTCAATGCAGTCCTGCCGGACGGTCGTTCCCGGATGCATCGCGTTTCGATTCTCTCCTAGCCAAGCCACCGTATAGTGATAATCGACACTCGACAATCCGCTTAAAGCGGGGAGGTCAGCGGCCAGTTGCGCCGTGGTGAGGCGCAAGGCGGCCAACACCTATGACAGTTCGCTCCGGCGACGGGGTCAAATAAGTTACTCACGCCAAACTCTTGGTCAGTCGACGAAGATTGTCGAGTAACTGGCGGCGTACTTCATTCACGGGCTGCGACCAGATCTGCGCCAGCGTCTCTACCGCTCGATCGGCATCCCACGGCCACGCAGCCCTTCCGTCGACCTGCGCGAAAGGACCATCCGACTCTGTGAGTACACGGTCGCGCGGCATCTTCATCACCAAGGAGCGCCCCTTTTCGCCAGCCAACATTGCCGGCCCTGTGCTGAACCAGCAGCCAAGGTCAACTGCGCGCGACAGCTCCTTTTGTGTTCCAGAGAACCAGTGCAGAATGGCAATGCCAGCCCCCGGCCGCGCCTGCAGCGCATCAAGTACCGGCGTCGCGGCGCGCCGGCTATGGATGGTCATAATCCGCCCGCCTGCCCGCGCGCAGAGTTCGAGCACGCGCGAGAAGACTTGCTCCTGATCCGGCCAGTGCCGCCTATACTCCGGCCCGCCGTCGAGCCCGATTTCACCGACGTATCGCATTCGAGGAAGCAGCTGCTCGAACAGCGGCAACTCACCCTTACGCTCATGCGCTATCTGAGGATGGAGCCCAAGCGCAGTGCGTATCCTGGGAGCCCCCGTTGTCAGAGCGGCCGTTCCAGCCCATGCGGACGGCGTTGTAGTGACCGATAGAACATAGATGTTCCGGGCCACGCACTCGCGAACTGTCGTGTTTGGATCGGGATAAAGATCCAGGTGAGCGTGGAAATCGATCACTTGACCCCGTGAGATTGGTGAAGTGCGCGAAGCTCGCCGAGTCCCCGCTCAAGCATCCCGAGCAGGGCGGCACGGTCCTGGATGTAGGGCGATGCGAGTGCATGGCCGAGCCAACTCTCAAGACCATCGGCCTTGACGGCCGCGAGCGCGATGGCGACGGAACGAACGTCATCGAAGCCGGCGTGCTCCGCATCGTTCTTCCCGATCGGCGCGTAGACATAGTCCGTCGTGTCTGGCGCCGCGCCCCAAGCGAGGAATGCGGCCCGTCGCACTTGACAGGGAACGCAACGCCCGCATTGCCGATAATTGAATCGTTGAAAACGACCACAACTCGTGGAACGGACCGCCTCCGCGCGAAGAAGCGCTTGGTCCGCACACTCCTTGAGCATCTCGCCTTTCGTCTTGGTTGCGTATGGATTGGTGATCTTCACCCGCAGGCCAGCGGCATCGAGCACACCCTGCAGGCGGGCGAAGAACTCCGGGTGTGCGGTGCGAGTGCTGAGACTCCCCAAGCGCCCGCCGGTCAACGGCGGATTGATGGCGATGAACCCGTTCTCGCAGACAAAGAGCGACACCTCCTGACCATCATGATAGGCCTTTAGAGCGGTAGCGGCTATCACCCCGAAAGTGATGAAGATCAGCGACCTTGCCCGCTGCGAAGCTTCCTGAATCCCCGGCGTGTTCGCGTTATGGTTCAGCTGAAGGTGGCCGAGACCGCCTCCGATTTTCGCGGCGAAATCCACCTGTTTGTCTGCGTCCCCTCGCACAGTCTGACTGACGGCGAACGGCTTATAGCCTGCGGCAGCGAGATCAATCGCTCCGACGAGACTGTCGAGCCCTCCCGAAAGGAGAACGACGCAATCCTCTGCGGGGCGGATCGGCTCGCGCGGCGGAGCAGGCAATAGCCCACATTCGTGGAAGCGCAGAGTCCAGCGGTCCGTCGTCAGAAAACCCAGTGCTTGGGCGAGCGCCACGGCTTGCCCGCTCCAGAAGGGAGCATCTGCAACCGCGATGTCGAGTTCTATTTCGCGCGTCCACCCGTCGGCACTCTGATCCCGCAGCACCGCAGAATCGGCGGTGACGACGCTCAGCGCGATCGACAGAAGGTCCCACGCCTTTGGCGCAGGATCGAGCCTGCGCCGTTGAATTTCCGCCTTGGCGGCATCTCCAGCGCTTCCCTCTCCCTCTTGCCGCGGCTGACCGTAGAGTACGACGCGGAGGTCCTCGCCGCCAGGCAGGTCGACTCCGTCCGGACCGCAAGCGAGCCTCATTCCGCGTAGCCCTCGAACACATCGAAGGTCTCCCGCAGCGCGTCGCGAACCACTTGGCTGATGCGACCGCTTGTGAGACTGCGCCCTGCGTTGCGCAGCTTGCGGAACGCCGCCGCCACGCTCTGCTTCACGTACTCGCGAACTTCCTTGAGCCGCGAGAGAGCCGTCACGGCGCTGGGCGCCTTGTCGACGATCGTCTTGCCCACATCGAGCTCGAAGCGGCGAAACACGTCGATCGCCGTGAATCGTTCAATAGCGAACGCCCGCTGCTCCGGCTCAAGATTCAGAAGGTCCGCTTCTGGGAATTTGGTGAGCAGTTCGGACAAGGCATCCCGAATTGCCGCCCGCTCCGCTTCGGCGTCTTGGGTGCCATCGACCGGCCGGACAGCTTCTACGACCGCATCCATGACCTCCTGGGCGTTACGGCCCGCGAGAAGCGCCGGATCGAGCGGACTGCCTGGTGCGGCAGGCTGTCCCGCTGCCACGCGCGCTAAGGCTCCGCCGAGTACGCCGGCTGTTGCGGCGGTGCCGCCAAAGCGGCGCGTCGCGGTGCCCGATCCACCATACCCGGTTCGGACATAGTGGCCGAGGCTGCGCCGCATATCCCGGCTATCACCCGATCTCGCGAAATCGCCCAGCGCGCGACGCACACCTAAAAATCGAGCAGGGGGCGCGACCGGCGCCGGGGTAGGCGGCGCTACTTGAGGCGCGCTTGGTTCGGCATCAGTTGGCGCATCCGTGCCCAGCTCACCACCAATCGGCTCGTTTGCGGGCGGGTCCGGCGTCCATGAAGGCACCATGGGGACTCCGCTGCCTGGACCGCCACTAGACTGCGAGGTTCCCATTCTCTCTCTGCCTCTTGATGGCGGTCTTCACCGGCCGCGACACCTGCCCCCGATCCCATATATCGAAGACGCCCTTAGCCCAGGGCTGGTCGCCGATCTTCGGGACGATATTTGCTTGGACCTGCGCGGCCGGACGTTCGCCGAGAAAGGCGGCAAGCCTCGCACCTTGGGGCGGGTCGGCCTCGGCAACGATGAGACAAGCTTCCAAAATGGCGGGTACACCCCACTCCTGCTCCTGCCTTGCACGATCGAGCAGACGGTCCATGACGATCGTGATCTCGGTCCGTGGCACGCGGAGGAGTCGCTCCTTCAAGCTAGCCGCCATTTCCGGGTGCTGAAGGAGCGCGGTCAGTAGCTCGGCGGCTTCTGAGGAGAGCCTGTCCTCCGGAGTGATCAGCGGTGCGTGCTCACGGCTCACGTACAGCGCACCGCGTAGGTCCGTATCGGCGAGCGACGGTGGCAGCGTCAACCACTCGGCAAAGAAGGGATCATCGAACGGCGCAGGAAGCGTTTGGTCCTGACCGGCGATGGCCTTCTCCTCCCACTCGGCAAGGAAAGCTGGCTTGCCGGTATCGCTGGCGCTCACCCGCGCCATCAGTTCGGCGAACGCCTTGGGGTTTCCGAGCCGCTCGAACAGCAGGAGCTTGGCCAGAACGGCCTCGTCCACGCCGACGCCCTGCGCATTTGAGATGGTCATGCGGATGGCGAGGGCGTTCAGAAATCGCTTGATCAGGCGGGGATTGCCCAGGATGCCCGACGCCGTTGTCATCAGCGGCGCCAAGCGGTCTGCCGTGTCGAAGCGGCCGATCAGTTCGGCGGGCAAAGGATCATGCAGCGATTGGACGAAGGCGCGATCAACGCGCTTGCCAGCCCAGGTTTGCCTGAGCTGGGCGACGACACCCGCGCGGATCTTCTCCTTCACATCATCGCCGAGTTCGCTGTTCTCGACAAACAGCAGCATCATATATGCACGCACCTCCTGGGTGCCCAGCGGCGGCACTCGGATAGGCACCTGAATCAGCTTGTCGAAATAGTTGGTGACCAGGAGATCATCCGGTACGCCCTCGAAGTGCCGGCGAACGGCATGTTTAATCATGTCGTTGTCGGCGGCGATCACGAAGGCCGTGTTCTTCAGAAACAGGAACAGCCGGATTGCCTCGAGCGTCGAGATGGTCGTCTCGGGCAAGCAACGGTCAAGATCGTCGATCAGCACCACGAGAGTGACGCCGAGCTCTTCCAAAGTCTCCTCGAAATTGTCACGGAGCGCTTGGATCTCCTTCGGTGGCGACGTTTCCTCTTTTGGGTTCAACAGCCCGCTCGCGGTTTCGGCCACCTCGCTAGCTTTGCCCTTCGCCTCCTCAAGCAGTTTGCCGTCAACGCTGCCCGAGAAGAAGCGCTGGCCCAGGCCCCAGACTTCCCCGATCAGTCCCGTCGGAGGCAGGCCCAGCGACATTGCAACCGTAGAGCCGGCGACCAGCTTTGCCGCACGCAGCCAGTTCACGCGCTTCACCAGCGCCTTGGCCTTGTCGATGGCCTTTTCGCGTGCCTTTGCTTCCTTTTCGAGCCTCGTCGCAATCACATCCATGAGTGCGGCCCGAGCGTCGTCATAGCCTTGGTAGAGCCAAGCGTTGAACTCGACGAAGACAAATTCCCGCTCACCTTCCTTGCGTGGCCGGGCAGCCAGGGACGCCTGGGTAAGCTTGATCATCGAAGACTTGCCGATCCCCCAGGCTCCCGACACGCCAATGGAGATTGGTCGCCCCCGTGCCTGAACGATAATCTCGGCTACGGTGTCGGCCACTCCGGAGAAGTTCAGGAAGTCACGTTCGGTCTCGTTATCGGGCCACATCGGCTTTGTTCTACTCCTTTCCCGGCGCGACTCAGGCCAGCTCACCCATAAGCCCGCCCTAGAACAATTGCGGAACAGAATGTGAGTGAGGTTTGGTTGGACCCATTGCATTTCTTAGCAGATCGCGTCCGAAAAATGTAGCATCCTTCGGACGCTTCTCATCGTCCGAAACATGCGGCATATTTCGGACATGACCGATGCTCACCAGCCGGGTTCCGACCTCCGCAGCCGCTTGCTCGCCCGCATCGCCGAACAGCCGAGCGAGGTGTGGACGCCCAGCGACTTCGCCGATCTCGCCGGCCGGGGCGCCGTCGATAAATCGCTGCAGCGCTTGGCGGCTGCAGGCGAGCTCCGTCGAATCGATCGCGGCCTCTATGATCGTCCGAGCGTCAACAGCCTGACCGGCCGTCCCACCGTGCCGGACTATCGCGCCGTCATCCGCGCCGTCGCCCGGCGCGACAAGGCCCGCTTCGTCGTGGACGGCATGACGGCTGCCAACGATCTCGGCCTCACCACAGCCGTGCCCGCCCGCATCGAGGTCCTGGTCGATGCCCGACTAAAGCCCATCAAGCTCGGCAACCAGGAAATCCACTTCAAGGCAGCCGCGGCAAGCCGGCTCTACTGGGCCGGCCGGCCGGCGATGCGCGTCGTCCAGGCTCTGCACTGGCTTCAGGACGTGCTGAACGAGAACGACGAACGCGCCCGTGTCACCGAGATTCTGCGCCGGCTGCTCGCCGATCCGAACCACGGCCAGGGCATTCGCGATGATCTGCGCGAAGGGCTCTCGGCTCTGCCCATCTGGATGCAGGAGTTCCTGCGTCCGCTGATCGTCGGCGAGGGCGCGAAGACATGACCGCCGAGGCTTATGCAGCGGTCATCCGAGCCCCCGCGCGCGACCGCCTCGATCTGTTCCTCTCCACTGCCAATCGGCTCGGCGCACCGATCGGCAACATCGAAAAGGACTTCTGGGTCTGCTGGACGCTCGACGCGCTCTATCACCGCCTCCCCGCAGGCCGGCCGCGCCTTCTCTTCAAAGGCGGCACCTCGCTGTCCAAAGCCTATGGCCTCATCAACCGGTTTTCAGAGGACATCGACGTTACGGTCTTCCGTGACGATCTCGAACAAGTGGCAACCGCCGAGGAACTGGAGGCGCTCTCCGGCAAGAAGCGCCGCGCCAGGCTTGACGCCATCCGTGACGCCTGCCGCGCGTATATCACCGGTCCGCTTCGGGAGAGCCTCGCCGGGCTCTTGGCCGAGGCTACAGGCGGAGCCGGGCGCGTGGAGATCGATCAGGCCGATCCCGAGGGGCAGACTTTGCTTCTCTGGTATCCGGAGGTTGAACCGCGCGACGACGGCTATGTGCGCCCGGCCGTGCGGATCGAGTCAGGTGCGAAGTCAGCGCTCGATCCCAACCGTCCGGTCCTGATCAAGCCATACATTGCCGACGAGACTCCCGACCTGGACCTTTCGGTCCCCAACGTCACGACCATCGAGCCAGGCCGAACCTTCTGGGACAAGGTGGTGATCGCGCACGGCCTGCGGCGATGGTATGAGCGGCGCGGCGTGCTGCGCCAGGAAGGCCAGCGCATTTCGCGCCATTATTACGACCTGCACCAGCTGCACGCGTCGCAAGCAGGGAAGGACGCGTTGGGCGACCTGGAGCTTGCACGCGACTGCGTGCGCCACGCGCGCATGTTCTTCGACCGGCCGGACTTCGATCTTGCGTCAGCGCAGCCCGGCACATTCGCGATTGCCCCTGTCGAGGGCATGATTGACGCGCTTCGCCGTGATTACGCCAACACCGCCGCGATGATTTTTGACGAGCCCCCCAGCTTCGACCTTATCCTTGACTCGATGCATCAGCTCGATGCAGCGGCCAACGCATCCTCGTGAGCCCGTCATTCGGCCTCACGGCGATTCATCGCTCCGCGAACCAGCGAGACGATCCTGAGTACGTCGAGATAATCTCGTACATGCGAGATCAGGCCGTCCTACAGCCGCAGCACGAACAGAAAGGGCAGACGGACGCCCTCCCCAATGGGCTCGATCGTCCCTCCCATCTCCTGCTCGGCTATAATGACGTTAGGGTCTAGCGTTTCGTGGACCGTGACATTCTCGATCGAGTCTATCCGCAGCAGCGTGCGGCTCTATGCCTCGCGATATCCGGCGCGGAGCTGCTCTCGTCCGGAGTAGCGCTCCGGGGTGCCGGACAATGGAAATGGGAATTCGTGGACTGCGTCCGCCTCAGACATATCCGCCAAAGCGTCGGCAGACTTGGCCACCATGCCTCGTGGTAACGCCGCAGGATCTCGCGGGCGGGGATCGCAGAACGAATTTCGGGCATGAGCTTTCGTCTTCGTCGGAAGCGTAGCTGTCAAGAAAACATATAGTTCAACATCGCCCGGCAGGACCATGGCTCGGCACAAGGCCAGCGTAGCCGATCCAGCCCAGTAATTGGCGATCAGCGCGCATTGCATGGCCAGGCGGGGAAAGCCTTCCCCTGCGGCCGAGCCAAGGTCTCGGCCGACCCTTGTCTCGCGGGGAGACCCCGCAACGCCCCCCATAGAGAGTGAGAGTGCGGACCGGGTTTGCCGTGACGGGTTGAGGGCTGGAGGAGAGGCCTCCGGCGCCCGTCGCGGAGAACCGCGATGTCCAGACATGACCGCAACGCTCGCGCCGGCGCCGACCGGACGAGCCTCTACGACGACATCACCAACAAGATCATCGCCGAGCTGGAGGCCGGCCGCGTACCCTGGGTCCAGCCGTGGGGCACGGCGGCGGCGAAGGCGCCGCTCGCCATGCCGGCGAATGCCGCCACCGGCCGCGCCTATTCCGGGATCAACGTGCTGATCCTCTGGGGCGCGGTGATCGAGCACGGCTTTCCGGTGCAGAGCTGGCTGACGTTCCGCCAGGCGCTATCGCTCGGCGGCCATGTCCGCAAAGGCGAGCGCGGCACCACCGTCGTCTACGCCGATCGCTTCATTCCAGACGACGAGAAGAAGCGCGCGCAAGAGACCGGCGAGGAAGCCCAGGCCATTCCATTCCTCAAGCGCTTCACCGTCTTCAACATCGCGCAGTGCGAGGATCTGCCCGACGATTTTGCCGTCTCGCCGCCCGCGCCGGGTCCCGGCCTGATCGAGCCGCGCGTCGAGGCACTGATCAAGGCGACGGGCATCGACTTCCGCATCGGCGGCGACCGCGCCTTCTATGTGCCGGCGCACGACTACGTCCAGGTGCCGCCACCGCAGGCGTATTTCGAGACGATCAACTGGCATCGCACGGCCCTGCATGAGCTCGGCCATGCGACGGGCCATTCGTCCCGTCTCGGCCGCGACCTCACCGGCTCCTTCGGCTCCAAGAAATACGCCTTCGAGGAACTGGTCGCCGAGATGAACGCGGCCTTTTGCTGCGCCTCGCTCGGCATCACTCCGACGGTGCGCCACGCCGATTACATCGGCTCGTGGCTGGACGTGCTGCGCGAGGACAACCGCGCCATCGTCCGCGCCGCGTCGCAGGCGAGCAAGGCGGCCGATTGGCTGCTGGCGTTCCTCCCCGAAACGAAGATCGCCGGCGAACCCGCGAGCGACAGGAGGGCAGCATGATCCTCCTGACCGACGACTTGCGCGAGCGCCTGCTCGCCAATGGGCTTGAATGCGGCGCCGACCATGTGCCCGTCGTCAAGTTCTTCAACCCGCTGGGCGAAGGCGTCTGGCTTGCGACCGAGCTGGACGCGGACGGCGACACGCTCTTCGGCCTCGCCGATCTCGGCTATCCCGAGCTGGGCAGTTTCTCGCTCGAAGGGCTTGCCTCGATCGTCCTGCCGTTCGGCATGGGGATCGAGCGCGACATCCTCTTCACCGGCGATTTCCCGATCTCGGTCTGGGCGGAGGCCGCCCGCGAGGCGGGAAGCATCCGGGCGGCCGAGCGCATCCTCTACCGGGCGGCTTCGCCTCGACGTGATGGCGCGTGACGCCCATCCTGAACTTCGCCGAACCGGAGATGAGCGTTTGCGTATCTCCGGTTTTGCGCCCCGGATCGCCGGGAGGAGCCGCCGCCCCTCAGAGTGAGAGGGCGGCGCTTCGCTTCGTGACGGGTTTCAAGCCGGGAGAGAGGCTCTCGGCGCCCGTCGCGGAGTATCCCGACATGGCAAAGGCTGCCAGGAAGATCGTCTTCTCGCGCTCGCGCGACATCCCTTTCAACAAGCTAGTGCTCTCGGAGTTCAATGTCCGGCGCACCCGGCCGGAGGCCGAGCTCGACGAGCTGGTCCACGACATCGACCGGCGCGAGGACCTCGTGCAGGGCCTCAACGTCCGCGCCATTCTCGACGCGGACGGCAACGAGACCGGCATGTTCGAGGTGCCGGCCGGCGGCCGCCGCTATCGCGCGATCGAGCGCCTCGTCAAGGCCAAGCGCTTCCCGAAGGACGGACTCGTCCCCTGCATTGTGCGCAAGTCCGACACTAGGATCCTCGCCGAGGACGACTCCCTCGCCGAGAACCTGCTGCGCGCCGGCCTTCACCCGCTCGACCAGTTCCGCGCCTTCCAGGACATGCTCGACAAGGGCATGACCGAGGAGGAAATCGCGGCCGCCTACCTCACGACTGTCCAGGTCGTGAAGCAGCGGCTGCGCCTCAACGCCGTCTCGCCCGTCCTGCGTGACGCCTATGCCGAGGAGCGGATGACACTCGACATGCTGATGGCCTTCACCGTCAACCCAAACCACCAGCGCCAGGAGCAGGTGTGGGAGGCGGTGCAGCATTCCTACAATCGGCAGCCCTGGCATATCCGCCAGCTTCTTACCGAGACCACGATCCCGGCCTCCGACAAGCGCGCGCGTTTCGTCGGCATCGATGCCTATGTCGCGGCCGGCGGCGCCGTCCTGCGCGACCTGTTCGAGGAGGATGACGGCGGCTGGCTTGCCGACCCGGCGCTCCTCCACCGCCTGGTCAGCCAGAAGCTGAAGACAGTCGCGGACGGGATCGCGAGCGAAGGCTGGAAGTGGGTCGCCGTCGACCTCGACCTGCCCTATGGCTACGACCACGGCCTGCGCAAGATCGGTGGCACCTTTGTCGATCTCACCGACGAGGAGCGAGCCCAACGCGAGGCGTTGCGCGCCGAGTGCGACCAGCTCGAGGCGGAGTATGACGGCGCCGACGAGCTGCCGGACGAGATCGATCGGCGCCTGGGCGAGATCGAGGAGGCTCTCGAAGCCTTCGAGAAACGTCCCGTCGTCTACGATCCCGCTGACATCGCGCGCGCCGGCGTCTTCGTCAGCGTGGACCGCAACGGCGAGATCGTGATCGATCGCGGCTATGTGCGGCCGGAGGACGAGGCGCCCGTCGCCGTCGACAGCAGCGACGCTGAGACCGATGGAGAACCCGGCGGCGACGATGCTCCCGCGACCCCGTCCGCTCAGCGCGCTGTCATCACCATCGGCGGCCAGACCACCGGCGCCGAAGAGGACGATGAAGACGATGCCGTCAAGCCGCTGGCCGAGCGGCTGGTGATCGAGCTCACCGCCTATCGCACGCTGGCGCTGCGCGACGCGGTCGCCAACCATCCGCATGTCGCTCTGACGGCGCTCCTGCACAGGCTGGTGCTCGATGCCTTCAAGCGCAACGCGCACGGCTGTGCCGTCGAGGCGTCGGTCCGGGAGGTCCACTTCCCCGTCCAGGCCTCCGACCTGAAGGACAGCGCTTCCGCCAAGGCCATCCAGGCACGCGTGGAAGCCTGGAAGGCGGACATGCCGCTCGATGACGACGATCGGCTGTGGGACTGGATCGCCGGCCTCGACGATGCGAGCCGCCTCGCGCTGCTCGCCCACTGCGTCAGCTATGGCATCAACGCGCTCTACGAGCGCCCGAATCCCCATAGCGGCTATGGCGTGACCCAGCACGGGCTCGACCGGCGCATGCGCGATGCCGATCGGCTGGCGCGCGCCACCGGCCTCGACATGGTGGAGGCCGGCTGGCGGCCGACGGTGGCGAACTACCTCGGCCGCGTCACGAAGAGCCGGATCGTCGAAGCCGTGCGGGAAGCGCTCGGCGAGGAGAAGGCGCAGCTCATCGATCATCTCAAAAAGCCCGAGATGGCGAAGGAGGCCGAACGGCTCCTCGCCGACACCGGCTGGCTGCCGGAGCCGCTGCGGTCCGCCGATCCCGATGCGACGACCTCGGTCGATGCAAGCGGAGGTGAAGGCGGTGAAGCGCTGCCGGCCTTCCTCGCCGACGATGAGGACGAGCAGCCGGATGATGGCGACGCCGATGCCGACGACCCGGCGATGATCGCCGACGAGTGACGCGACCATGGCGGGGGCGGCTCCGGCGCTCCCGCCACCCCTCGATCAGGAGCAATCCGATGACGAAGCCCAGACCCGGCGCGCCCCGCCGCGTCATTTTCCAGTATCTCGTGCCCGTCCATGTCGAAGTCGAGGACGGCCTCGTCTGCAGCGTGACGGTGATCGACGAAACGCCCGTCGAGAACCCGACCGTCGTGGAAGGCGATGCCGACTATCTCGAGGAGGCGGTGAAGGCCGCCAATGACGGCCAGCCCTGGCCGTCCTGGCGATTCGGCTTCTAGGCCCGCCTTCCCTCCACCCAACCCCAACAGCCCGGCCGCCGCGCCGGGCTTTCGCGTTTTCAGGAGGCTGTCATGCCCGCTTACACCGTTGAAACGACCTACCGCGTGCCGGTCTACCGGCAACGCACCTATCATGCCGCGACGCCGGCCGAGGCTTGTCGTCAGGCCATCGAGGACGATGACTGGTCCAACGACAAGCTCGACTACGAGGCTGCCGGCGAAACCTATGTCACCGGCATCTGGCTCGGGGCGGATGCTGCCTATTCAGGTGACACCGTCCCGGTCCCATCGCACTTCGATGAGACCATTCAGCGGAAGGCCGCGCACTTCGAGGTGCTGTTCGGCCTTCTGAAGATCGTCATTGCGGATGAGGTCGCCCAGCGGCGCACGGACACCTATTGGCTCGCACAGGCGAGCGCCGCGGTCGCGAAGGCCGAAGCGATCCTTGCTGGAGCGCGCGATCCCGACAAACCCGTCACGGCTCCACGCCCACGTCACGTCCTCGCGCAGCTCCAGGAGGACCGCGTCCGCGACCAGATCGCCGCGATCGTCGAGACCGATCCGAATTCGCAAGTCTGACCGCGGACGCCGTGTCGGACGCTGATATTCACAGCGCATGCGTGTCCGTCGCCGCCAACATCGACTTGTCGGAGGAAGTCGGCGCGGCGGAATTCCGCGCGGCGCTCGTCGCCCTGCGAGCGGCGAAGCAGGCGGACGGAGGCTGAGATGCACGGCACCTATCTCCGCCTCGGCGTCACCGTCTGGGACAGCGACCGCACGGTGATCCGCGCGGCACGGCGCAAACTCACGCGATCGGCACGGCGCGATCCGGCGAAGCGGGAGGCCCGCAAGCAATTCTACCGCGAGATGCTGGAGCATCACGCCAACGCGCAGCGCCTCGTCGCTGAATTCCGGCTCTGACGCCGTCAACCGCAACCCCGTCCTTCAACCAGCCCGGCCATCGCGCCGGGCTTCGTCGTTTCAGGAGCCTGACATGGCCGACTTCTTCACGCACTTCTCCTGCCTTCTCGATGTCCGGACGCCGGAGAACGCCGCGCGTGCGCTCGATCTCTACAATCGCATGATGGAGGAGAACGCCGCCGAGGACCCGCCATCCGAGGCGTTTCTTCTTTCCATCCAGCCCGAGCATGGCGGAACGCAGCTCTGGATTCGCGATGACACGACCGGCGATCCTCAGGCCGTCATCGAATTCGTGCTCCGCTGCGCCGAGGAATTCGGCCTCACCGGACGGTGGGGCTTTCAGTGGGCGAATACCTGCTCGCGCCCGCGCGTGAACGCCTTCGGGGGTGGCGCGCACGTCCTCGACCTCGGCCGCCGCAGGACCGTCGCCTGGATCGCGACCAATGGCTGGCTCGACCGCACCTTGTCGGGCGAGCGCGGAAAGCGAGGTGCGCGATGAGCATCCCCGATCACGCGCGGGCGAATTTTGCGACGCTGCTGCGAGCGGCGGCGGACGGCAACCTCGCGCTCATGGAATGCACCGACGCAGTCACCGGCGAGGCGCGCTACGTCATCTGCGCCGTGAGCCGCGATGGCACGGATTTCGTGTTCACGCCCTTCGGCCATCTTGCCGACGGCAACCCCTTCGACGCCTACGTTCCTCCTTCGGCAACGCCGGACGAACCGGCTCCCTGATCCTCGCGTGCGTGGCGGCGCGCGGTGAAGGCGGCGGCGTGACGAGAGGGAGAGCCTGGCCGGGACGGGTTTGAGCCGGTGCGGTCCAGAGAGAGCGCCGGCCGGCTCGCCCGTCTCCGCTCTCCCGAGGTTCACCGACATGACTCCATCCACCGCTCTCGCGGCCGCGCCCGCTGCCGCGGCGTCGCCACTTGCACCACGTTCCGGCGCCGCCGCGTGCACTGTTGCGGCTGCCCACCTTCTCCTTCCTCATCTCGAACAGGGTCGTCAGGTTGAGGCGGCGATCCTTCGCGCCGCGATGGAGCAGGCCTTCGCCGGCTCCGACGCGACGGGCGCGTGGGACTGGAAGACGGCCTACGACGCCTGCGAGGCGGCGACCGTCCTGTTTCTCCGCAAATACGGAAAGGCGCTTCTGCGCAAGGCCGGTTCTCCGACTATCGCTCTTCGCATGCTGGAGAAGATCGTCGGCCTTCTGCCGACGCATACGCGCCGCTCGATCGAGAGCGAGGCCCTCCAGCAATTCTCGACGCCGATCCCGCTCGGCCTCGCGGTCGCGACGGCCGCGGCGGTCACGCCAGCCGACCGCGTGCTCGAGCCCTCCGCCGGGACCGGGCTCCTTGCCATCCTCGCCGAGATCGCGGGCGGATCGCTTGTCCTCAACGAGCTGGCGGAAACTCGCGCCGGTCTCCTCTCCCTCCTCTTTCCGGACATCGCCGTGAGCCGGCATGACGCCGCGCAGATTCACGACCACCTCGACGCCGCCATCGTGCCGAGCGTCGTCATCATGAACCCGCCATTCTCGGCGATGGTCAACGTGCAAGGGCGCATGGCGGATGCCGCCTACCGGCACATCGCCTCGGCGCTGGCGCGGCTTGCGGACGGCGGCCGCCTGGTCGCGATCACCGGCGCGAATTTCGCGCCCGACGCACCGACCTGGCGCGACACCTATGTCCGGCTGCAGGAGCACGGTCGCGTCGTCTTCTCCGCCGCCATCGACGGCTGCGTCTATGCCAGGCACGGCACGACGTTCCCGACGCGGCTCACCGTCATCGACAAGCGCCCAGCCGACGATCCCGCCATCTTCCCGGCCGCGCCCGGTGTCGCGCCGAACGCCGCCACGCTGCTGGCCTGGGTCACAGAGCACGTTCCGGCACGGCTGCCGGTCGACGCCTCGGTGGGGACACCCGTTGTCACCACACCGCGCACGGCTCGCCGCTCCGTCGCGCGCAGCGCGCGCGCGGCCCCTCAGCCCAGCGCCGCCTCTAAACCCGAAGGCGCCGAGCTCGCCTACGAGACCGTCGATTGGACGCCACCGCAAGGCACGCGTCTCTCCGATTCCATCTACGAGGACTATGCGCTCCAGAGCGTCCGGATTCCCGGCGCTCAGGACCATCCGACACAGCTCGTGCAGTCGGCGGCGATGGCCTCCGTCGCGCCGCCCAAGCCGAGCTATCGGCCGCGCCTGCCGGCGAACATCTTGAACCTGCTCTCCGGCGCCCAGCTCGAAACCGTGATCTATGCCGGCGAGGCGCATTCCGGCTATCTCGCCGGCGCCTGGACCGTCGACGAGACCTTCGACGTCGTCACCGCCGCGCCCGAGGACGCCGAGGGCGCGGTCCGCTTCCGGCGCGGCTTCATGATCGGCGACGGCACGGGCGTCGGCAAAGGACGCGAGGCCGCCGGCATCATCCTCGACAACTGGCTGCAGGGCCGCCGCAAGGCGGTGTGGATCTCGAAGAGCGACAAGCTGATCGAGGACGCGCAGCGCGACTGGTCGGCCCTCGGCATGGAGCGCCTCCTTATCACGCCGCTTTCCCGCTTCCCGCAGGGCGAGCCGATCACGCTGCGGGAGGGCATCCTATTTCTAACCTACGCCACGCTGCGCTCCGACGACCGCGGCGAAAGGCTTTCCCGCGTCAAGCAGATCGTCGAATGGTTGGGCTCCGACTTCGACGGAGTGATCATTTTCGACGAAGCGCACGCCATGCAGAACGCGGTCGGCGCCAGGAGCGAACGCGGCGATCAGGAGCCCTCGCAGCAGGGCCGTGCGGGCCTGCGCCTCCAGCACGCGCTGCCGGATGCACGCGTGGTCTACGTCTCCGCCACCGGCGCGACCACCGTGCACAATCTCGCCTATGCGCAGCGCCTCGGCCTCTGGGGGAGCGATGACTTCCCGTTCTCGACGCGCGCGGAGTTCGTGGAGGCGATCGAAGCCGGCGGTGTCGCCGCGATGGAGGTGCTCGCCCGCGACCTGCGCGCGCTCGGGCTCTACGCCTCCCGTTCGCTCTCCTTCGACGGCGTCGAATACGAGCTGGTCGAGCACGCGCTGGCGCCCGAGCAGACCCGCATCTATGACGCCTACGCCGACGCCTTCACGATCATTCACAATAATCTCGATGCCGCCATGCAGGCGGCCAACATCACCGGCGGCAGCGAGGACGGATCGGGCACGCTGAACCGGCACGCCAAGGCCGCCGCGCGGTCGGCGTTCGAGAGCGCCAAGCAGCGCTTCTTCGGGCACCTGCTCACCAGCATGAAGACGCCGACCCTGATCCGCTCGATCGAACGCGATCTCGAAGAGGGTCATGCCGCCGTCGTCCAGATCGTCTCGACGGGCGAAGCCCTGATGGAGCGCCGCCTCGCTGAGCTGCCGACCGAGGAGTGGAACGACGTTCGCGTCGACATCACGCCGCGCGAATACGTCCTCGACTACCTCGCCCATTCCTTCCCGGTCCAGCTCTACGAGCCCTACACCGACAGCGAGGGCAAGCTCTCGTCGCGTCCGGTCTATCGCGACGGCCAGCCGGTCGAGAGTCGCGAGGCCGTCGCGCGCCGGGATGCGCTGATCGCGAAACTCGCGAGCCTGCCGCCCGTCCCCGGCGCACTCGACCAGATCGTCCAGCACTTCGGCGCCGACATGGTGGCCGAAGTGACGGGGCGCTCCCGCCGCATCGTCCGCAAGCCGGGCGGCGCCGGCCGAAGCGACCGTCTCGTGGTCGAGACGCGCGCGGCGTCCGCCAACCTCGCCGAGGCGCAGGCCTTCATGGACGACCACAAGCGCATCCTGGTCTTCTCCGACGCCGGAGGCACCGGGCGCAGCTACCACGCCGAGCTTTCCGCGAGGAACACGCGGCTGCGCGTGCATTACCTGCTCGAGCCCGGCTGGAAGGCGGATACGGCCATCCAGGGGCTCGGCCGCACGCACCGGACCAACCAGAAGCAGCCGCCGCTGTTCAGGCCGGTCGCCACGAACGTCAAGGCCGAGAAGCGCTTCCTCAGCACCATCGCGCGCCGGCTCGATACCCTCGGCGCGATCACGCGCGGCCAGCGCGAAACCGCCGGCCAGGGCCTGTTCCGGCCGGAAGACAATCTGGAGTCCCACTATGCGCGGGACGCCCTGCGCCAGCTCTATCATCTGCTCGTCCGCGGCAGGATCGAAGGCTGCTCTCTCGAACGCTTCGAGGCGGCCACCGGCTTGACGCTCACCGATGCGAACGGGCTCAAGGGCCAGCTGCCGGGCATCAGCACGTTCCTCAACCGCATGCTCGCGTTGACGATCGAACTCCAGGGCGTTCTGTTCACTGCGTTCGAGCAGCTCCTCAACGCCCGCATCGAGGGCGCCATTGCCGCCGGCACCTACGATGTCGGGCTGGAGACGCTGCGGGCAGAGAGCTTCGTCGTCACCGGCCGGAAGACGATCTACACGCATCCTGGCACGGGCGCCGAGACGCGGCTCCTCACCATCACGCAACGCCAGCGCAACCGGCCCCTCACGCTCGACGAAGCCTTGAGCCGGCTGAGCGAACGCGGCGCACGGCTTCTCGTCAACGCGCGGTCCGGTCGCGCCGCCGTCCAGGTCCATGCTCCGTCTGTCATGCTCGACGACGGCGAAGTCGAGTACCGCGTCCGCCTGATCCGGCCGATGGAAGCGCCGAACGTGCCCGTCCGCGCGATGGCGGAAAGCCACTGGCAGGACGCCGACGAGACGACCTTCGCGGCCGCCTGGACGGCCGAACTCGCCGAGGTGCCCGCGTTCACAGACTCCACCTTGCACATGGTTTCGGGCCTGCTGCTGCCGATCTGGAAGCGGCTCCCGAACGAGTCGACCCGCGTCTATCGCCTGCAGACCGACGAGGGCGAGCGCATCATCGGCCGCAAGGTTTCCCCGGCCTGGGCGGCCACGGCAACCGCGACCGGCCTGCCTTCGCTGACGCCGGACGACGCCTTCGCCGCCTTGATCGAAGGCAAGACCGTCATCGACCTCACCGAAGGTCTTCAGCTTCGCCGTATCCGCGTCATGGGCGGCCATCGCATCGAGCTGTCGGGTTTCACCGACACCATGCGCGAGCGGCTCACGGCCTACGGCCTCTTCCACGAGATCATCTCGTGGAAGCTGCGCATGTTCGTGCCCACCGACGCCAGCGGACCCGCGATCCTCGCCAGGGTGATGGATCGCTATCCGATCGAGCGGGTCGCCGAGCGGGAGGCGGCGTGATGTCCCGGCTCGACGCTTCCGAACTGGCGCACCGTCTCGCGCACAATGCCGAGGCGGTGTGCCGGCACTATTTGTCCAACGGCCATCGCGAAGGCCGCTACTGGATGGTGGGCGACGTGCGCAACACGCCCGGCCGCTCGATGTTCGTGCGCCTCATCGGCCCGGAGAGCGGCAAGGGCGCGGCCGGCAAGTGGACCGACGCCGCGACCGGCGAGCACGGCGACCTGCTCGACGTCATCCGCGAAAGCTGCGGCCTTGTGGATTTCGCGGACGTCGCGAGGGAGGCACGCGCCTTTCTCAGCCTGCCGCAACCCGAACCGCAGGCGAGCGAACGTCGGCGCACGATCCAGCCGGCGCCCACTGGCTCCCCGGAAGCCGCGCGGCGCCTGTTCGCCATGTCGCGGCCGATCCACGGCACGCTCGCCGAGACGTATCTCCGCCGGCGCGGCATTACGGCTTTGCACGGAACCGGTTCGCTGCGCTTTCACCCGTGCTGCTACTACCGGCCGGACGAGCATTCCGCCACGGAGACCTGGCCCGCCATGATCGCCGCCGTCACCGATCTCGATGGCCGCCTCACCGGGGCGCACCGGACCTGGCTCGATCCCGACGGCTTCGACTCCGTCCGTTTCGGCAAGGCGCCGATCGACACGCCGCGCCGCGCGATGGGCGATCTTCTCGGTTACGCTGTCCGCTTCGGCGTGGCGGACGAGGTCATGGCCGCTGGCGAAGGCATCGAGACGATGCTGTCGCTCAGGATGGCGCTGCCCGGCATGCCGATGGTCGCCGCTCTGTCGGCCGCCCATCTCTCGGCCATCCTCTTCGCCGACACACTGCGCCGGCTCTATATCGCGCGCGACGACGATCCGGCGGGCGATGGCGCGATGGCCGCGCTGATCGAGCGCGCGTCCGACGACGGCATCGAGGCGCTCGTACTCTCGCCAAGGCTCGCCGACTTCAACGAGGATCTCCGGATGCTCGGCCCCGACGCGCTGCGGGCCGCCGTTCGGGCGCAGATCGCGGCCCGGGATGCCGCCCGCTTCATGGCCGACGCCGCATAGCCCTGATGAATGTGGACGCGCGGCCGGAACGGATGATGAGGCTCGCCGTCACGCCGGCGGCCGATGCTCCTCGGGCCAGGACAGAGACGCGCCCGCGGCCTTCCTGAGAGGGCGAACGGGACGGCAAACGGCCCGGCCCGGCAATGGCTGCGGCCGGCTATTTTCCGCCGGCGCTGACGCGCCTTTGCATCGCGAGGCAAAATAGCCGGCCTTCGCCATCCTCCGCTCGCGCTTCGGCCCTGCGCTCCGCTCCGGGTGCAGAGCCGGCCCGCCCGCCGTCTTCCGTCGCCATGAAGGCCGCGAGGGTCGCGGCCGATCCAGCGACGGAGCATCCCATGACCACCGACGACGACTTCGAACCCCACCACAGTTCGTCCCCCACCGATCACGTCCTCACCGAGCTGCAGCTCTATGGCTTCCGCACCTTCCAGGACGAACCCGACCCGCGCCCGCTTCCCGAGGGCAATGCCGTTGCCGGGGCCATCGCCGACATCTTCGACGCTCTTGTTGCCACGCTCGGCGACACCCGCCTCGAACCCGATCTCGAGGACCTGCTCTGGTCGACCGTCAACGTCTTCCACCGCGCCGCCGACCGCATCGCGCGCGAGCTCGACGACAACGAGCAGGCGCAGCGTCGCAGCCAGCGCGAGCAAGACGGCACCGAGGTCAAGTCCGTCGAGCTGGAGCGGCTCATCGCCGAGGGACAGACGCTTGTCGAGCGCCGCGACGCCTTCGAGCTGATGCGCGACCAAGCCTGCGAGCATTTCGAGCGCCACACCGGCTCCGCCTGGCGGCCGCGCAGCGGCTCGCTCGTCAACCACCGCGCCATGACCGCGGCGATGATCGACAGCCGCGACTTCCTCGCCGCGAAGAAGCGCGCCGAGACCGAGGTCATGCTGCCGCCCGGCCCGAAGGTCGCGCTGAGCGGCGGGCTCGACTTCAACGATCATCGGCTGATCTGGGCCAAGCTCGACCAGGTGCACGCCAAGCACCCTGACATGGTGCTCATGCACGGCGGCTCGCCGAAGGGCGCCGAGCGCATCGCGGCGCGCTGGGCCGATCACCGCAACGTGCCGCAGATCGCTTTCAAGCCCGACTGGACGAAACACGCCAAGGCCGCGCCCTTCAAGCGCAACGACGCCATGCTGGAGGTGCTGCCCATCGGCGTCATGATCTTCCCCGGCACGGGCATCCAGGAGAACCTCGCCGACAAGGCCCGCAAGCTCGGCATCCCGGTCTGGCGGTTCGGCGGCACGTGAGCGCCGCCGACCAACGCGCAGCTTCCCCATCGACCTATAGCGAACGTTCTGCGTGGCCGCTTCAGGCAGCCCGCAGGTACTCTGCATTGTGTTCGGATATGCTTCGCTCCTGGTTAGAAGGTGGCGCGGGACCATCAGCTTACCAACCGCTCGGAAAGTAGCGCATTTCCTACGCGCCCGCCTTGGTTGCACGCTTAAGCTTAGAGGCCTACTTTCTCCTAACTATAACGGCAAGCAACTGAGCAAAGCTGCCGTCCCGCCGGGGGGACTGATGGGCTTGTTCGAAGATTGGCGGGGTACACTTACTCTGCCACCCTTGGCCGAGCTTCGGGTGAAGGTTGGCCGGAATTTAGTCCGTCAAATCGTGTTTCGTGGCGCGACAACCCGCGCCCGAATTTTTACCTCCGAGTTTCCGGGTCACGACCTCATCAAGACCGACCTCAAATCGCCCTATGATGAGATCTATCTCCGGCGGAAAGGTGCGAAGCGCCGGACAACGAACCTTCCCGTTGTCACCACAGGCCTCAACCTTGATCCCGCGAACCTGCCCGGGACGTTGACGCTCCGCTGGGACGGGATCACGCCGCTCGTCGAGCGTGCGAACACGCCCGAGAGGCTGCTAGACACCTGGGCCAATCAGTTCAGCTTCCGCCTTGAAGGCGAGAACGGTGAACCGGGGCTGCGCCTCCCGCAGATCGGCGCGCTCCATGCGATCGCGGCGCACTTTGCCGTTGGCGACACGTTCCAACCGGCGACAGTTGTGCTGCCGACCGGAACGGGGAAGACCGAGACGATGCTCGCCGCGCAAGTCTACCTGCGTCCGACCCGTACGCTCGTACTCGTCTCAGGCGTTCCGCTGCGCGGTCAAATTGAAGAGAAATTCGTCACGCTCGGCTATCTTCCGACCGCAGAGGCTGTTCCCATCGAACTCCCAGGGCCGCGCGTCGCAGCTATTTCCGGCGGCATTCGGAGCGTTGCCGAGGCCGACAACCTGATCAAAGAGGCGAACCTCTTCATCGCGCTTCCTAACTCGCTGGACGCGTCCCATCCTGACGCGATTGATGCACTAGCGGCCGGTTGTTCGCACCTCTTCGTCGACAAGGCGCATCACATCACCGCCAAGACGTGGAAATCGGTTCGAGACCGCTTCAGCAAGGAAAAGGTGATCCAGTTCACCGCCACGCCGTTCCGACGTGACGAGCAGCGCGTTGATGGCAAGATCATCTTCAACTACAAGCTGGGGGACGCGCAGCGCGCCGGGTACTACAAGCGGATCAACTTAAAGACGGTTGAAGAGTATGCCGACCAAGAGGCACGCGACGAAGCCGTTGCCCGCGCCTCAGTTGAGGCCCTTCGCCACGACCTGAACGACGAAAAACTCGACCACATCCTGCTTGCCCGCACGGAGACGCAGGCGCGCGCAGATGTGCTCGCCGAACTCTACCAAAGGCTGGCGCCGGAGTTCGCGCCGGTAAAGGTCTACTCAGACCGTCCGGACAGTCAGAATCGCGCCGCCCTAGCCGCGCTCAGAAACCGGAACAACACCGGTTCTCGGATCGTGGTCTGCGTCGACATGCTTGGCGAGGGCTTCGACTTTCCTCAGCTGAAGGTTGCAGCGTTGCATGACACCCACAAATCGCTGGCCATTACGCTGCAGTTCATTGGGCGCTTCACGCGCAAAGGGCCAGTGAATGTCGGAAACGCTACTGTCGTCACCAACATCGCGGATCCGCAGGCAGAACGGAAGCTGGCCGGACTCTACGCCGAAGGAGCTGACTGGGACCATCTCATTCGGCGGCTCAGTGAAGAGCGAATCGATGACGAACTCAGGTTACAAGACGTTGTCGAGCAACTGAAACAGAAAGGCACGCTGTCGGCCGAACTGTCGCTTTGGAATCTGCGGCCTGCGATCTCGACCCAGTTCTACAAGACGAAATGCAAGGAGTGGATGCCGCTCCAATACGCGGACGTTCTGCCGCCTGGTGCCGAAACATGGTACGCACTCGACGACAAGGACAAGCTTCTCGTCGCCGTTGTCGCCCTGACCGAAGAGGTCAAATGGGGCGACTATCAGAACATCACAAACAGCTTCTACGACCTGATCATCACCCGCTGGGACAGCGATGAGAGCGTCCTTTCGATCTATGCGAGCGATTATGATCGCATGCGCACGGAGCAGATGGCGAAGGCGATCACCAACGACGACGTCGAGCTCTTCGGCGGCGATGCGATCTTCAACATCCTGAACGGCGTCGAGCTGCCGCTTGTCAAGAACCTCGGTTCGCGCCGGGTCGGTGCCATCAGCTTCACGACCTACTTCGGAACAAACGTAACCGAAGGGCTCGCGCACATCGACAAGTCCGAAGCCGAACTCAACCACATTGCCTGCGTCGGTTACGAAGACGGGGACCGCGTGCTGTGGGGCGGCGCGAAGCGCCGCGGCAAGGTCTGGCAGCTTCGCAAGTCCGGCTCGGTCGCCGATTGGGCGGCCTGGACGAAGACGACCTGGGGGAAGGTGACATCCGATGTCGACGACGTCACCAACATCATCAAAGGTTTTTTGCGGCCAATCAAACTAACGGCCCCCCACGCCTCGCACGCGATCTCTGCCGAATGGGGCGAACAGGCTCAACTTAGCCTGAGCGAGCGGCAGTCGGTATTGTTCGGGACCATCGAGAAGCTGCTCTACGAGGTTGATGTCGGCATCGACTCCGTGGAGGCTGACGGCACCATCAACGTGTGCTTCGAGGCCGAAGACGTCGGGGCTGTCTACCGTCTCGAAATCTCGCCGGCGCTTCCTGGCGGCTACGCCTACAAGCACACGTCAGGTCCCAAAGTTCAGTTCAAGAAGGTGACGAAGCCGGCTGAGCCGTTGGAGGTCTACCTGCAAAGGGATCCCGTCATTATCCGCTATGCGGACGGCACGCATTCGTACAACTGCTATCACATCCCGACGAAGCTCGATGCCGGGATCTATTCGAAAGATCAGCTGGAAACCTGGGACTTCAAGGGTATCCCGCTCAACAAAGAGTCGATTGGCAAGGCGCGTGACGCAGCCACGATCCAGTACCGCGCTTTCGCGCAGTTGCGTGACGAGTACGACCTGATCTTCAATGATGACGGCAAGGCCGAAGCGGGCGACTTGGTCTGCCTTAAGGATGTTGATGAGAGCACCATCAAGCTGACGCTCGTCCACTGCAAAGGGGCGATTGGCGCGCGCGTCTCCGGCTCCATCGACAACTTCTACTTCGTCTGCGGTCAGGCCCAGAAGTGCATCACGAAGAAGCACAAGGGCGTCGAACGCCTCGCGAAGGACCTGAAACGGCGCGAGGCCCAATGGGCCGCCAACGGGGCGACGCGCTTCCTCAAGGGCGGCCAACGGGAGTTGTCGTACTTCAAGGAGAAGTCCCGGAAGTCGAAAGTTGAGTTTGAGGTCGTCCTCGTTCAGCCGGGGGCGAGCGTGGATAGCGTGACGGTGCCCATCCTGCAGCTTCTCGCCACGACCGAATTGTTCTTGAAGAAGACCACCGACGCGAATTTCCGCGTCGTGCTCAATGCCGCTTCAGAGTAGCCGACTACCCCTCTAGGACGTACTTGCGCGTGAGACCTTTCGCACACGCATTCAGAAAGCGATAGGCCGCAAACTCAAACTATCCGATCTCGGCTCCGTTGCAGACTTCGTCGCGGAAGCGCAGGTCGCGACGCAATACCCCTCCAAAGCCACACCGCTTGGATTATATTGTCGAGAGCGCCGCGGTGGTGGTGGAAGGCGCGACCGTCAGATCCTTGTCTCACGGAGGCCACCACCATGATTGTTCTCAGCGTGCTCGCCAGCATCGCCGCCATCGGCGTGATCTGCTGTCTCTTGTTCTACCTTGCCGTCTATGCGCTGCCGCTGTTCGCGGGTGTGACCGCGGGCGCATGGGCATATGGCACAGGCGCCGGCTGGCTCGGCGGGATCGCCGTTGGGAGTATCGCCGGCCTCGCAACCCTGCTTGCTGGCCACGTCCTGCTCGCATTCGTCAGGCCGCTCTGGCTACGGCTCGTGATTGCCGCCGCTTTCGTCGCACCGGCCGCCATCGCCGGCTATCACGCGACGCATGGCATCGTGAAGCACACGATGCCCTCGGAAGCCTGGCAGGTCGCCTTCTCGCTGGTCGGGGCCGTTGTCGTCGGCGTCACCGCCCTCGCGCGCCTGGCGACGCTGGCCCCGCCCGGTCGGACCGGACAAGGCGGGGCGCGCGCCTGACGCCGTTCCGGCTACCGGCATGACGAGCTCACGCCGCCTGCGATCTCCTCCTCGCCTGTTGGCAATTTGGCGGTGAATGAGCGCCGGATCGCGCTGAGCCCATCGGTCGCGGGCTGCGTTAGATCGCGGGATTGGCCCGCGCGACGAACCTCCACGCCCTCGAAGGCAGCGGGCTGGTCGCACGCCTGTCCCTGCTCATCGGGAGCATTGATGCGGCCGGTCGCCTCGACGCGGGATGAGCGCCGTGCGCCGACGCCGCCGCCCCTTATGGGTGCACGATGGGGCCGCCAGGTCTCCTTGATCCTCTCTGTCCGATCGAGCGCTCCATGCGGCCTCTTTGATGGGCTGATCTGGCCGCAGGCCGGCTTCGCCTCGATCGCCTATGCCGCAATGGCGCCGGTCGACTTTCTTCCCCTGGGCTGCGCCCATTCCTCGCGAAACAAGAAAGTCTCCTGGCTGCCATCCTCCGCTGCGCTCCGGCCTGCAGGCAGGTGCGGCGTCGATCGCCTGCGGCCTGTCGATCACCATCGAGGCCGCAATAGTGCGGGCTCGAAGCAGATATCAAGGAGAACCCACCATGGCGACCATCGGCACCTTCAAGAAGTCCGGCAACGAGTTCGTCGGCCAGATCGTCACCCTCAGCGTCCAGGCCAAGAACGTGCGCATCGTTCCCGAAGCCAACCGCTCCGGCGAGAACGCCCCCAGCCACCGCGTCTTCGCGGGCCGCGTCGAGATCGGCGCCGGCTGGGCCAAGCGCTCCAACGAGGGTCGCGACTACCTGGGCCTCAAGCTCGACGATCCGAGCTTCACCGCCCCGATCTACGCCAACCTCTTCGACGACGAGGACGGCGACGGTTACAGCCTGATCTGGTCCCGCCCGAACCGCCGCAACGGCGAATGAGGCGCGACCCCAGCCCCCGCCCGGAACGCCCGGGCGGGGCCTGGCCCGCCGGCTGCGGCCGGCATGGCGACCGAATCGGTTCAGCCCAATTCGCCCAACCGCGTGTCTTTAGGCACTAATTTCCCTCGCTTCGTCGGCCAAGAGCGACTATTTTAGTCGTAGTTCTGGCACGCTCGATCGGCCCGGTGGGAGGTGATCATGCATGATCACCGCCCGACAATCGCGGGCCGCTCGCGCGCTGCTGGGATGGACGCAGGAGACGCTCGCCGACAAGGCCCTGGTATCGCTGACAGCGCTGAAGCGCCTGGAGTCGGGCCATCGCGCCGTTTACGAGTCGACGGAAGATCAGGTCCGTCGCACGCTGGAGGCCAACGGCATCGTCTTCCTGTCGTCAGACCAGGGCGAAGGAGTGATGCTTGTCCGCGCGAAGGCCGAGACCCGCAAGAACCGATGATGCCGCGGGGCGCCAAGGGCCTCGATCCTCGTGCGAACATGTCGCCTTGCGCCGTGCGTCCGAGAGCGTAGCGTTAACAGATCGTTGACGCGTCCAAGCGTCAGCCGGCGGGGTTCATTTGACACACGATCCGTTCATGGACGAACCGCCGCAGAGCGCCGTTCTGACCCGCTACGACCGCGCGCATATGAAGCTCTATCTGCGCCTGCTCGACGCCGAAACGGACGGCGCTGACTGGCGCGAGGCGGTCGAGGTCCTCTTCGGGATCGATCCCGCAAAAGAACCGGAACGCGCCAGTCGCGTGCACCGCAGTCATCTCGCGCGCGCCCGCTGGATGACCGAGCAGGGTTATCGGCAGCTCGCCCGTGAGACGGACAAGTGACACCCATACATGATGCCGTCACGGCATCGCGTGTTGCACAAAACGGGACTTCTCCAAGCTCGATCAACCCGTAATCGTATCTCCTCCTTCGCACGCGCCCGGCCCGCGGGTCGGGGGAGGAAGCAGAATGGGGCCCGACACATCGCGCTGGCGCTCGTCCGACACCTACGACTATCTGGATCACCTGGTCGCGCCTGACCTTGCCTGGGAATGCCTGAGGCGCAACGCCGTCTATCAACGGGATTTTGCCGAAAGCGCGCGCTCCCCCGACGCCACCGGGCACCTTGCCGCGACCATCCAGCGGCGCTGGGGGCTGCGCTTTCGCGATCGATCCCACGCTCGATGCGACCGCCGCCACTGTATTCTGGGTGCCAGACATTGACCCGGGCACGGTTATTCTCGCGACCGTTCCTGCCACACTCCCCGTCGAAAGCACCGTCCTTCCCGAGTACGACCTGAGCACCGCCCGCGCCAGCCCCGACGGGCTCAGCATTGTCCATGGCCGAGGATCGAGGACCGCGCGGCTCCTGCTCGTATCCGATGCTTCGCCGGCGAGCCCGCTCGTGGCCCTGGTGTCGCTGGGAGCCGACGGGCTTGACCGGATCGAGGCGGTCGCCCGCCTCTGGCGGGCCATCAACGGCCGGCGCGTCCCGGCCGACGCGAGGCTGACGAGCCAGCAGCGACGACGGCTCCGCCGCATGCTTCAGGCCGTCGACGGCCGCCACGAAGGCGCGAGCTATCGCGAGATCGCCGAGGCGATCTTCGGCGCCGCGCGCGTTGCCGATTCCCCCTGGAAAACCTCCGCCCTTCGCGATGCGACGATCGATCTCGTGAAGGACGGCCTCGCGCTGATCGCTGGCGGCTATCGTTCGCTTCTGCGCCGGCGACGACGCCCATAGTTCGGGCGGCCGCGGGGGTGCGATTTTAGCACCCGCATCTTCGCCATCCCCCAACGCAGTGCCCCTCCGCCACCGTGGCCGCCGTTCGCCGGACCTCGCCGGCGACCTGAACGAACGCCCGGAGGTGCGACATGACCAATCTCGCCGGCTTTCCGCCGCGCTTCTTGCGGACGCCGGAGGCTGCCGATTTCCTCGGCCTCTCCAGCCGGACACTCGAGAAGCATCGCACCTACGGCACGGGCCCCGCTTATCGCAAGCTCGGCGGGCGCGTCGTCTACGCGCTCGACGATCTCAAGGCCTGGGCCGATCGCGGCGCCGTCACCTCGACGTCCGACCCGCGCGGCTCCGTGCTGCCGGCCAAGCGCCACGGCCCGGCCCCGGTGCAGGCCGGCCGCGACCGCCGTTGAGAGGCGGCGCATGTCCCCGGCGCGACGCAATGGCGAGCGCGAGCAGCTCGATCTCTTCCGAGCGCTGCCGGGCGACCTCGCGCCGCGCGACGCGCAGGACCTCATGGCCTATCCGTTCTTCTCGCTCGCCAAGTCGAAGCGGCTGACGCCGATCGACTTCAAGGCCGGCCCGATCGTCATCCGCGTCGAAGCGGTCCCGGAGCACGGCATGGCGACCATCTGGGACGCCGACGTGCTGATCTGGGCGGCCTCGCAGATCGTCGAGGCGCGCGATCTCGGCCTGCGGCCGTCACGCCTGATGGCGGCGACGCCCTACGAGATCCTCTCCTTCATCGGCCGCGGCGTGAGCGTGCGCGACTATGACCGGCTGAAAGCCGCCCTCGACCGCTTGCAGTCGACCACCGTGGCGACGTCGATCCGCCAGCCAAGCGAGCGGCGGATGCACCGCTTCTCCTGGATCAACGAGTGGAAGGAGCGCGCCGACGCGCATGGCCGTCCGCTCGGCCTCGAGCTGATCGTGCCGGACTGGTTCTACGCGGCCGTGCTCGACGACGCCCTCGTGCTGACGATCGACCGCGCCTACTTCCGCCTGACCGGCGGTCTTGAGCGCTGGCTCTACCGCCTGGTGCGCAAGCATGGCGGTCGCCAGCAGTACGGCTGGAGCTTCGACGTCGCCTATCTTCACGCGAAGTCCGGCAGCCTCTCGCCGCTCAAGCACTTCGCCTACGACCTGCGCAACATCGTTCGCCGGCAGACGCTGCCCGGCTACCGGCTGACCATCGAGCAGCCCCCAGACGCCCCCGAACGCCTCGCCTTCGCTCCAATCGATCCCACCGCCCTCGCTTCGCCAAGGAAGCGCACGGCCTCTCGCGCTGGGGACAAGCTGTGAATCGCCTCGTGCTATCAGGGACCCGGCCTGTCGTGCCATCGGGGACCCGATCCTCGTGCTATCGGGGACCGGAATCATCGAATCCGCACGCCGATTCAAGGCATTGCGCCCGCCGTAACTCTTCTAACCAGGATTCCTTCGGAATCTTTCTAACGGCCGCTCCGCGTTCCACACTTGTGGACGAGTGCCGCCAACGGGAGGCGGCGCCATGATCGTCGCGCTGCTCAACCAGAAGGGCGGCGTCGGCAAGACCACGCTCGCCCTCCACCTCGCCGGTGAGTGGGCGCGACGCGGCCAGCGCGTCACCGTCATCGACGCCGATCCGCAAGGTTCTGCCCTCGACTGGTCGCAGCAGCGCGCCCGGGAGAGCCTTCCACGGCTGTTCGGCGTTATCGGCCTGGCGCGCGATACGCTGCACCGGGAAGCGCCCGAGCTCGCGCGCAATGCCGATCATATCGTCATCGACGGTCCACCCCGCGTCGCCGGACTCATGCGCTCGGCGCTGCTCGCGGCCGACATCATCCTGATCCCGGTGCAGCCGTCGCCCTTCGACGGCTGGGGATCGGCCGAGATGCTCACGCTGCTGAGCGAGGCGCGCATCTATCGCCCCCAGCTCGTCGCCCGCTTCGTCCTCAATCGATGCGCAGCGCGCACTGTCATCGCGCGCGAGACCGCGCTCACGCTCGCCGATCACGACCCGCCCTTGCTGGCCTCCAGGATCGGTCAGCGTGTCGCCTTCGCCGAGGCGGCCCAGTCCGGCCGCCTCGTCTGGGAAGCACACACAGAAAGTCCGGCGGCGCGCGAGATCACCGCTCTTGCGGCCGAAGTCGGGAGGCTGGCGCGATGACCCAGCGCTCTTCCAAACGCGCCTTCATCGCGCGGCCGGCCGATCCCGAACGCTGGATCAAGGCATCTGCACCGCGCCCCAATAGCAACGACGACGCGGCCGCTTTCAGCGCGCGGCTCACGATCGACATCACGCCAGCGCTGCGCGGCCGCATCAAGATCGCAGCCTTCCAGCGCGGCCTGACCGTCGCGGACATGCTGCGCGACCTGCTCGCCCGCGAATTCCCTCCAGCCGAAGGAGACCTGCCATGACCGGTGCGCCCCACCTGCGCCTCGTGCTGCCGCCGCTTCCCGCCGACGGCCTGACACGCGTCGAACTGACCTGGATCGAGAAGAAGGTCGAATACTGGATCCGCTTCGGCAAGCAGAAGGACGAGCAGATCCTCGACCGGCGCCGCCGCGTGCTCGCCTTCGCGCCCGACAGCGTGTTCGCCTTCGTGCGCTGGGCCTCCAATGACCATGGCACAATCCTCTCGCGCATCGACATCGTGCGCGCGGTCGCGCCAGGCGAGCACTATCAGACACTGCCCTTCGTGCGCCCCGGCGGCGACATCCTCCTCAAGATGGAGGGCTGGCCGAAGGTCGAGCGCGTCCTCCAGATCGTCGATGCGATCGAGGCGATCGGCATCGACCCGGCCGAGGTGTCGCCCCATCACTGGCGCCACGTCCACAACCGCCTGACCGCCGGCGAGGAGCCGCGCCGCTACACCGTCGAGCAGCATCGCGCGATCCTTCTGCGGCGGAGGGTCGAGCCGTGACGCGCTTCGGCTATGTCATGACGACCTCCCTCGCCGTGCTGGCGGTCGGCGGCCTCTCCCGCCTTCCGGTCGCCCCGAAGCTCATCTGGAACGCGTCGGCCAGCGTGCCGCTTGGCCTCTATTCCATCGCGCCGGCGCATCACCTCGAAGTCACCGACCTGGTCGCGGTCGAGACGCCCGAGCCGCTCGCCTCCTTCATGGCCGCGCGCCGCTACCTGCCGCGCGGCGTGCCGCTGATGAAGCGCGTCGCCGCCATTGCGGGACAGCAGGTCTGCCGCGACGGCGCACATATCACGATCGACGGCATCGACATGGGCGACGCGCTGGCGCGCGATCGCGCCGGCCGTGTCCTGCCCGCCTGGCAGGGCTGCCGCCGCATCGCCGACGGCGAAATCTTCCTGATGAACTGGGCCGCTCCCGACAGCATGGACGGCCGCTACTTCGGCCCGCTCGCCACCAACACGATCATCGGCCGCGCGATCCCCCTGTGGACCGACGAGGACGGCGACGGCCGCTTCCAATGGCGCGCCGCAACGCGGTGACGGCGCGCCGGACGCATCCCCTTCACCGCACATAGGGAGCTTTCAATGCCACAGATCGGAGAGTTCACCCGCACCAAGAACGGCTACGCCGGGCATGTCCGCACGCTCACGCTCAACGGCGAGATGGTGCTCGTTCCGGCCGAGCATTCCGACGCCGAGAACGCGCCGGACTACCGCGTCCATCTCGGCGACAGCAACGGGCCCGAGATCGGCGCCGGCTGGAAGCGCACCGGCGAGAAGGCCGGCGATTACGTCTCCATCCAGATCGACGACCCGGCGCTCAGCCAGCCGATCCGCGCCAACTTGTTCCAGTCGGGCGACGCGAAGTCCGCCTGGGGCCTGCACTGGAACCGTCCCCAGAAGCGGCCGGAGCGGGACTGAGGCGATGCCCATCCGCTCGACATCGCGGAGACGGAGTGAGGCCGCCGGGCGACGCTCGCTCGTCCGGCGTCTTCCCGCTCTTCTCCTTTCCGGCCTGCTGATCGTAGGGCCGTTCACCGGCGTTGCGCTTGCGCAGAACGCGCCTGACGCGCGCCCTCAACGCGGCCACACGATCGCCGATTACATCGCCGAAGCCGCGCAGCGCTTCGGCATTCCCGTCTCGTGGATCAACGCCGTCATGGACGCGGAAAGCGTCGGCGATGCGCGCGCCGTCTCGCGCAAAGGCGCGATGGGCCTGATGCAGATCATGCCGGATACCTGGTCGGCGCTGCGCACACGCTACGGTCTCGGCCGCGATCCTTTCGATCCGCGCGACAACATCCTGGCTGGCGCGGCGTACCTGCGCGAGATGCACGACCGCTACGGATCGCCGGGTTTCCTCGCAGCCTACAACGCCGGCCCGCAGCGGTATGACGAATACCTCGCCGGGGTACGCGCATTGCCGGCGGAGACCCGCGCCTATGTCGCTTTGCTGGCGCCCCTTATCGGCGGCGAACCGTTCGAGAGCGTGACCGCGATTGCGCCCGATCCGCTCGCCTGGACGCGCTCGCCCTTGTTCGTCGTGCGCGCGAACGGCAGTCCGAATGCAGAACCATCGCAAGACCAGCGCGTGCGCGGTGACAACGCGACAGCACCACGAGCGCGGGACGCGGCAGCGCTTTCACCGCGCTCCTCCGGCCTTTTCGTTGCACAGGCGAGTCCGGACCCGCAGCAATGACGCGCTCGTTGCCCAATCGCGATGTAGCGAACCCCGGCGCACAAGAGCGTGTGGTGAGGCGGGAGGGCGCAACCACGACCGCACGATGGCAGGATAAAGGGGCGCGATGTGCGCCCCATGACGGTTGTGCTTTTTCAATAGCTTGCATGCCGAAACCGCGAGGTGCGCCGTCCCGGCGCAGCCTGCGGCTTCGGCGCTTTCTCAATGAATTCAGTTTCTTGGTGCGATGTGCGGGGCCGCTGCCATGAGCGCCGAAGACGACTTCCGCATCCGCCCTGGCCGCATCCGCTCGACGCGCGCGCAGCGGGCACGGCCCTTCATCGCGCAGGCGCTCGCCGCCGCCCAGCGCGCCGGCGGCTCTATCTCCCGCAAGGGGACGATCGGGCCCGGCCATCGCTCGCGCTTCGGCCGCGGCCAGCGCGCCTCGATCCAGGCCAACCGCCTCATCACGTCACGCTCGCGCGACGCCGTCGTCAAGGCGCGCGTCGTCCGCCACGGCGCACGCGGCGCGCCGCTCGCGACCCATCTCGGCTACCTGCGGCGCGAGGGCGTCACCCGGGACGGAGAGAAGGCGCGGCTCTCTGGTCCCGGCACCGACGAGGCCGATCCGAAGGCTTTCGCGGAGCGCTGCGCGGACGACCGCCATCACTTCCGCTTCATCGTGTCGCCGGACGACGCGATCGAGATGGCGGACCTCAAGCGATTCACCCGCGACCTGGTCGGCCAGATGGAGAAGGATCTCGGGACGAGGCTCGACTGGGTGGCGGTCGATCACTGGAACACCGAGCACCCGCATATCCACCTGATCGTGCGCGGCGTTCGTGACGACGGCGAGAACCTCGTCATCGCGCGCGACTACATCAAGGAAGGCATGCGCGACCGGGCGCGCGACCTGATCACCCAGGAGCTGGGCCCCCGCACCGATCGCGACATCCGCACCGCGCTGGAGCGACAGATCGAGGCCGAGCGCTGGACGAACCTCGATCGCCAGCTTGCCCGCGATACCCATCCGACGGGCATCATCGATCTCGCGCCGCATGCCGGCCGCCGGCCCGACGAATTCCACGCGCTGAAGGTCGGACGCCTGCGCAAGCTGGAGGGTCTCGGTCTCGCCGAGCAGATCGGCCCGGGCCAATGGGTTATCTCTGAGTCTGCCGAGAAGCGCCTGCGCGAGCTCGGCGAGCGTGGCGACATCATCAAGCGCATTCATCGCGGCCTCGCGGAGCGCGGTATTCAACGCGGGCCTTCGAGCTACGTGCTTGCCGGCGAAAGCCTGGACGAACCGATCGTCGGCCGCTTGCTGGCGCGCGGGCTCGACGACGAGCTGAAGGGCACCGCCTACGCCGTCGTCGACGGCGTCGATGGCCGGACCCACCACATCAGGCTTCCCGATCTCAACGCGGCCGGGGACTCCGCCCCGGGCTCGATCGTCGAGCTGCGCAAGTTCGACGACGCCCAGGGCCGGCGGCGCGTCGCGCTCGCCGTCCGGTCGGACCTTCCGCTCGAGCAGCAGATCACGGCGAACGGCGCCACCTGGCTCGACCGCCAGGCCATCGCGCGTGAGCCGGTCCCGCTCGGCGCCGGCGGCTTCGGCGCCGAGGTTCGCGACGCGCTTGACCGCCGCGCCGAGCATCTCATCGGCCAGGGGCTCGCCGAGCGGCAAAGCCGCGGGGTCAGCTTCAGTCGCAACCTGATCGAGACGCTGCGGCGTCGCGAGCTCGATGCGCTGCACGAACGCCTCACCGCCGAAACCGGCCAGGCGGCCGTCAAGACCGGCGCCGGCGAATACGTCGCGGGCACTTATCGCCGCCGCTTCGATCTCGCCTCGGGCCGCTTCGCGATGCTCGACGACGGCTTCGGGTTCCAGCTCGTGCCCTGGTCGCCCTCGCTCGAACAGCATCTCGGCCGCCATGTCTCCGGCGTCGCGCGCGGCGACGGCGGGATCGACTGGAGCTTCGCCCGCAAGCGGGGGATCGGCTTGTGACGAGACGATCGGCCAAGGAGAGCGCGTGATGTCAGCAACGAAGATTCTCTGGGGTCAGATTCTGGTCGTCGCGCTGATCATCCTCGCGACGACCTGGGGCGCGACCGAGTGGACCGCGTGGCGACTAGGCTTCCAGGCGCAGCTCGGTGAGCCTTGGTTCACCATCCTGGGATGGCGCGTCTATTATCCGCCGTCATTCTATATGTGGTGGATCGTGTACGACGCTTACGCACCGGCGATCTTCGTCGAAGGCGCCTATATCGCGGCGTCGGGCGGCTTCATGGCGATCGCCGCCGCGATCGCCATGTCGGTATGGCGGGCCCGCGAGGCGAAGAACGTCGACACCTATGGCTCGGCGCGATGGGCCCGGCCCGATGAAGTGAAGGCCGCCGGCCTCCTCGGCCCCGACGGCGTCGTGCTCGGCAAGCTCGGCCGCGACTACCTCCGGCACGACGGACCCGAGCACGTCCTTTGCTTTGCCCCCACCCGGAGCGGCAAGGGCGTCGGGCTCGTCATCCCGTCCCTGCTCACTTGGCCCGGCAGCGCCATCGTCCACGATATCAAGGGCGAGAACTGGCAGCTGACTTCCGGCTTCCGCGCGCGGCACGGTCGCGTGCTGCTCTTCGACCCGACCAACGCGAGGTCGTCGGCCTACAATCCTCTGCTCGAAGTCCGGCGCGGGGAGTGGGAAGTCAGGGACGTCCAGAACATCGCCGACATCCTGGTCGACCCGGAAGGCTCGCTGGAGAAGAGGAACCATTGGGAGAAGACCTCCCATGCGCTGCTGGTCGGCGCGATCCTCCACGTGCTCTACGCGGAGGAGGACAAGACGCTCGCCGGCGTCGCCTCCTTCCTCTCCGACCCGCGCCGCCCGATCGAGTCGACGCTCGCCGCCATGATGAAGACCCCGCATCTCGGAGAAGCCGGACCGCACCCGGTCATCGCCAGCGCCGCGCGCGAGCTCCTCAACAAGTCGGACAACGAGCGCAGCGGCGTCCTGAGCACCGCCATGTCCTTCCTTGGCCTGTACCGCGACCCCGTCGTCGCCGCCGTCACGCGCCGCTGCGACTGGCGCATCACCGACATCGTCGGCGGCGCACGGCCGACGACGCTCTATCTCGTCGTGCCGCCGTCCGACATCGCCCGCACCAAGCCGCTGATCCGGCTGATCCTCAACCAGATCGGCCGGCGGCTGACCGAAGATCTCAACGCCAAGACCCGCCATCACCGCCTGCTTCTCATGCTCGACGAGTTCCCCGCGCTCGGCCGCCTCGACTTCTTCGAGAGCGCGCTGGCGTTCATGGCCGGCTATGGGCTGAAGTCGTTCCTGATCGCACAGAGCCTCAACCAGATCGAAAAGGCCTATGGCCCGAACAACTCGATCCTCGACAATTGCCATGTGCGAGTAAGCTTCGCGACCAATGACGAGAGGACCGCCAAGAGGGTCAGCGACGCGCTCGGCACGGCGACCGAGCTGCGCGCCATGCGCAACTACGCCGGCCATCGCCTGAGCCCCTGGCTTGGCCACCTGATGGTCTCGCGCTCCGAGACGGCGCGCCCGCTGCTCACGCCGGGAGAGATCATGCAGCTCCCGCCCGCCGACGAGATCGTGATGGTCGCCGGCACACCGCCCATCCGCGCCAAGAAGGCGCGCTACTTCGAGGACCGGAGATTACAGGCGCGCATCTTGCCGCCGCCGGTGCTGAAGGCGGCGGAACACCAGCAGGCGAATGACTGGATCGGCAGGCTCCTACCGCCGCGACCTTTGCCGGAAGCCGCGCCGCTCGTGAGCGGCATGGATGACGAGGACACGACTGGCTCCGAGAAGCGGCGCCAGCCGGAGCTCAGTCGCGTGGCCCCGGTCGAGAAGAAGCCACCGATCGACAACGAGTTCGAGATCGATCCCAATGATGACGAGCCTGATGATGCCGCGCGGCTGAGCCGCATGAGCCGTCTCGTCCAAGGCCTCGCGCGCCAGGTCTCCCTCGATCCCAACGACGGCATGGAGCTGTAGGACGCCATGCCGAACCCGAACAAGAAGCAGCGGCTGTCCGTCTATCTCGAACCCGGCGTGGCCAGGGCGCTGGCGGAATATGCCGCACGACGCGCCCAGTCGCGCTCCCTCGTCGCAGAGGCAGCCATAGCCTCATTCCTCTCACCCGACGCCGCCGAACGGCAGGAGGCCGCGCTAGCCAGGCGCCTCGACCAGCTCGACCGCCGCATGGCGCGCCTGGAGCGCGACCTCGGCATCGCCGTCGAGACACTCGCGGTCTTTATCCGCTTCTGGCTGACCACCAACCCGCCGCTGCCAGAGCCCGCGCAGGCCGCCGCGCGCGCGAAGGCCGGTGAACGCTACGACGCGTTCGTCGCCGCGCTCGGCCGGCGACTCGCCAAGGGGCCAAAGCTCGGCCAAGAAATCTCCGAGGACGTTCCGGGCGAACCGAGTAACGAATAAGCGAGATCACGACGCTCGCAAGTCGTCAGCGGCTTCGCCGTTTCCCTGTATTTCTACGCCACACTACGACGACCCCATCGCGCTTGTTGCGCCGCCCGATTTTCTGCCTCTTCTACTCATCCCCGATCCAGGGCCGCTCGCGAGCGGTCCCGCGCAGAACGGGGACGACATGGCGGTTTCATTCCAGCAATCCGAGGCGGTCCTTCGCGGCACGCGCATGCTGCGCACGGCGCTTGGCCCGGCCATCGCAGGTTTCCTGGAAGACCCGTCGATCGTCGAGGTGATGCTCAATCCGGACGGGCGGCTCTGGATCGACCGGCTCTCGGAGGGCCTGGCCGATACGGGTGAGCGACTGTCGCCCGCCGATGGCGAGCGCATTGTCAGGCTCGTCGCCCACCATGTCGGCGCCGAGGTCCACGCCGGCAGCCCGCGTGTGTCGGCGGAGCTGCCCGGAACGGGAGAGCGCTTCGAGGGCCTGCTGCCGCCTGTCGTGGCCGCGCCGGCGTTTGCGATCCGCAAGCCCGCCGTCGCCATGTTCACGCTGCAGGACTACGTGGCTGCCGCGATCATGACGGCCGACCAGGCGGAGATCCTTCGCCGCGCCGTCGCTGACCGCCGCAACATCCTGGTCGCCGGGGGAACGAGCACCGGCAAGACCACGCTCACCAACGCGCTCCTCGCGGAAGTCTCGAAGTCGGCCGATCGCGTCATCCTCATCGAGGACACGCGCGAGCTGCAGTGCAGCGCGCCCAATCTCGTCGCCATGCGCACCAAGGACGGCGTCGCCACGCTTTCCGACCTCGTGCGCTCTTCCCTGCGCCTGCGCCCCGACCGCATTCCCATCGGCGAGGTGCGCGGCGCCGAGGCGCTCGACCTCCTGAAGGCGTGGGGCACCGGACATCCCGGCGGCATCGGCACCATCCACGCCGGCACCGCGATCGGTGCTCTCCGCCGCCTCGAGCAGCTCATCCAGGAAGCCGTCGTCACGGTCCCGCGCGCGCTGATCGCCGAGACCATCGATCTCGTCGCCGTTCTGAGCGGCCGCGGCGCTTCCCGCCGCCTCGCCGAGCTCGCCCGCGTCGAGGGCCTCGGACCCGGCGGCGACTACCGCATCACCCCCGCGACAGCAGGCCCAGCAGGAGATCACGCATGACCGCCGCCCGACAGCCATCAACTAAGCACCGCCTATTCGTCGGCTCGGTTCTCGACCGGATCGGCGCCATCGGTCTGACCGCGGCAGGACTTCTCTACGCGGCGCCGGCCTATGCCAGCGGCTCGTCCATGCCGTGGGAGCAGCCGCTCCAGCAGATCCTCCAATCGATCGAAGGCCCGGTGGCCAAGGTGATCGCGGTGATCATCATCATCGTCACCGGCCTGACCCTCGCCTTCGGCGACACGAGCGGCGGCTTCCGCCGGCTCGTGCAGATCGTGTTCGGCCTGTCGATCGCGTTCGCAGCCAGCTCCTTCTTCCTGAGCTTCTTCAGCTTCGGCGGCGGGGCGGTGGTGTGATGGCTGGTGTGCTTGATACCGCCGAGGTCCCCGGCTTCTCGGTGCCGGTCCATCGGGCGCTGACCGAGCCCATCCTCCTCGGCGGCGCGCCGCGCTCGATCGCCATCCTCAACGGCACGCTCGCGGCCGCGCTCGGGCTCGGCTTGCGGCTCTGGCTCGTCGGCCTCGGCCTTTGGGCGGTCGGCCATTTCGCGGCGGTGTGGGCGGCGAAGCGCGACCCGATGTTCGTCGAGGTCACGCGCCGGCACCTGCGCATTCCGGGCTTCCTGGGCGTGTGAGGCGGCCGATGATGAATCTCGCCGAATATCGCCGTACAGCTGCGCGCCTCGCCGACTTCCTACCCTGGGCAGCGCTCGTCGCAGAGGGCGTCGTCCTCAACAAGGACGGCAGCTTCCAGCGCACGGCCCGCTTTCGCGGCCCCGACCTCGATTCCGCCGTGCCGGCCGAGCTGGTCGCGGTCGCCGGCCGCTTGAACAACGCGTTCCGCCGGCTCGGGTCGGGTTGGGCGATCTTCGTCGAGGCACAGCGCCATGGGGTCGGCGCCTATCCGTCGAGCCGCTTTTCCGATCCCGCCTCGGCGCTCGTCGACGCCGAGCGCAAGGCGGACTTCGAGGAAGCGAGTGCGCATTTCGAGTCGAGCTACCTCCTCACCTTCACCTACCTGCCGCCGGCCGAGGACGCCGCGCGCGCCGAGAACTGGCTCTACGAGGGCAGGGCCGATCGCGGCGTCGATCCGCACGAGATCCTGCGCGGCTTCGTCGACCGCACGGACCGCGTGCTGCAGCTCATCGAAGCCTTCATGCCCGAATGCGCCTGGCTCGATGACGGCGAGACGCTGACCTACCTGCATTCCTGCATCTCGACCAGGCGCCATCGCGTGCGCGTCCCCGAGACGCCGATGTATCTCGACGCGCTATTGGCCGACCAGCCGCTGACGGGAGGCCTCGAGCCGCTGCTCGGCGACGCGCACCTTCGCGTGCTCACGATCGTCGGTTTTCCGACGGCAACCACGCCGGGTATTTTGGATGAGCTGAACCGGCTGGCGTTTCCTTATCGCTGGGCGACGCGCGCGATCCTGCTCGACAAGACCGACGCGACCAGGCTGCTGACCAAGATCCGCCGGCAGTGGTTCGCCAAGCGCAAGAGCATCGCGGCGATCCTGAAGGAGGTGATGACCAACGAGACGTCGGCTCTCGTCGACACCGATGCGGCGAACAAGGCGGCCGACGCCGACCTCGCGCTGCAGGAGCTGGGCGCCGATTACGCCGGCGAGGCCTACGTCACCGCAACAGTGACGGTCTGGGACGATGATCCCCGCATCGCCGCCGAGAAGCTGCGGCTGGTCGAGAAGGTCGTCCAGGGCCGCGACTTCACGGCCATGCCCGAGACGATCAATGCGGTCGATGCCTGGCTCGGTTCGCTGCCCGGGCATGTCTACGCCAACGTGCGCCAGCCGCCGATCTCGACGCTCAACCTCGCCCACATGATCCCCCTATCGGCCGTCTGGGCCGGCCCGGAACGGGATGAGCACTTCGCTGCGCCTCCCTTGCTGTTCGGCAAGACCGAAGGGTCGACCCCGTTCCGGTTCTCTTTGCATGTCGGCGACGTCGGTCACACGCTGGTCGTCGGTCCGACCGGCGCCGGCAAGTCGGTGCTGCTGGCGCTGATGGCGCTTCAGTTCCGGCGCTACCCCCGCTCGCAGGTCTTCGCCTTCGACTTCGGTGGCTCGATCCGCGCCGCCGCACTCGCCATGGGCGGCGACTGGCACGACCTCGGTGGAAGTTTGACGGAAGGATCGGCCGAGAGCGTCTCGCTGCAACCGCTCGCCGGTATCCACCATGCCCCCGAACGCGCCTGGGCCGCCGATTGGATCGTCGCGATCCTGATGCGCGAGGGCGTCGCCATCACGCCCGAGGTCAAGGAGCATCTCTGGACCGCGCTGACCTCGCTCGCGAGCGCGCCCGTCGTCGAACGCACGATCACCGGCCTCGCGGT